>Ga0325411_1001574_pt1 | contig 25483 bp, 19 predicted proteins | sample PopdelMetagenome_13_FD_206181 | JGI IMG/M metagenome (GOLD analysis project Ga0325411, IMG submission 206181) | Populus deltoides microbial communities from Bellville, Georgia, United States - Xylem-PdIQD-R4 | ecosystem: Host-associated > Plants > Phyllosphere > Stem > Wood/Secondary xylem... | reverse complement strand
AAAGCCTTATTAACATATAAACACATCATTAATAATAACCAAATAAGTTGAAAAACAATAAAAAATATTTTAAAACATATCCAATCATACCATAACCAAATAAATTTTTTTCAATATGATACTAAGAGGAAATCAGGGTTTGTGACAATTTGGTATGATAGGACTCACAGACACGGCAAAACTAAGTAGGTTATCACAATTGTCTTACCGTGATATTCTTCATCTGGAATGCAGCATCAGCTTTGCGCTTCCACAAATTGTTTCCAGGCTCGGAATAGAAAAAACCAAATAAAGGCTGCAGCACATTAACACTTCTCAAATATATTGAAGTTGTAAAACAATGCAATTTAAACAAGGTAACAGAGTGATGTGGATCAGTTTGCATTCTTATCCCGGGGGGGGGGGCTGGAAAATGAATTAAATCCAAACCAAACAACAGACAAATTTCAAATTTCTCATAGCCATGCAGATGATGGCAAGAAGCAGCACTCTCCCTATACTCTTCAACAAGTAGACATGGAAAAAAAAATATAATAAAAATATTGTTCATCACTATAGAGTATAGATGTCTGACCATTCAACCCTGACAAAAAGCAAGGCAACAGAGAACGTTTTATGAGATGTAGCTTTGTCCTTCAATGAAGACATTCAGTTATTTTCAGAATAATGGTTGCTTAAATGTAATTGGTTAAATTATCTAATGTACCTTTATCAGATCCCGTATATTAGGTCTACTATTCCCACATGTTCCCAGAACAGCATCCCCGTATACTTGATATTGTTCAAGGACCTAAAAATCAATAAAGCCATGAATTGAAGTTAATAGGATAAAAAAAAAAATTCAGAAGATGTGTCCCTGTGGAAGGCCATATTTGCTCTCGAACCTGACGGCGTGTAAGACCACTGCTTGGTGCACCATAAATTGCAGTATCAACATGTGCCAGAGTATTCCAGAGGCTGATAAATTAGATTAATGATCAGGGAAGAACAACATAATAGAGAGAGAGGGCTGCATAAAAATCAACCATGCCCCTAACTACAAGAAGTGCATAAAAAACTCATTATACATACTTATTGTAGGCAGCACGCCCAACCATTACACCATGTGCACCTTCCCTTAATGCTGCATTTACCTATCAATTGAGATGTCCAATGGAAATAGGGATCATAGGCAATAAAAGAATAGTGATAACAAAATAAACCTTTAAAAGCATTTCAAAAGCAACAATCTGAATGTAAACAGAAGCTGAATTATACAAGGAGAAAACAAGATCTCACCTCATCAACACAATTTATGCCTCCATTTATTGTAAATCTTAAGTCAGGAAAATCCCGTAAGAGGGCGTAATAGTACTCATATCTGCATCAATATGACAATCAAAACACAAACTGAAGCATATCATTATTTGATCTAAGGATGCTTAATAATTAAGGAGAAAATAAATTGCAGAATAGCAGCCCAGTGTCCTGCGTACTAAATAAACATAAATATTCTGAATCTTCCAGAGAATTACGTTAACATTCAATCACAAACTAAAATTTTTCAGCCCATACATACTTGAGGGGAGGAATCCTTCGATTGTCAGCTGGGCTAATGCCATTGAGCAAAGCCTTCCGTGAATGTATAATAAAATGCTTAGTCGGAGATAGAGAAGAAACCTTATAGATAAAATCACCTGAAAGGGGAAATTAACATAAAGGTCTAGATACAATGCCAGAAATTGTAGGACAAATTGTCAGGGAAGCAATTAGCCCTTAATATTCAACACAGATAATCCCTTCTGAACCCCACCAAACAAAGGTGCAAATCAGAACCGAAATGACAACATAAGCAACAAAGGGGTACATGCAGGCCCCAAATGTGATCAACATTTTCATCAGTCTAAGCAATACTTTAATATACTAGTTAAGCAAGGAAGCTGTTAGGGGTAGAATTAGCAAACTATTTCTGAATACATGCTCTTCACTCACTGGTATACCCAAAAAACATAATTCAACAGGATCATATTTATCTCTCTAGAATAAAATTACTTCAGATTGTAGTGATTTTGAAGATTAAAACTCTTAAAAAAAATTAATCTGAAAGGAAATATTTAAATAGAACAAAAATAAGTAGAGCACAAAAAAAGAAAAGGAGATTTTAATTAGTTATCCTGTGACTTTTTTTTTTTGGAACTTATATATAGACAGTGTGAGATATCTTCTTTATAAAACGCAATAACACACTTGGCAGATGGGATATACTTTTAAGATTTGGAATTAGAAAAGGATTTCTTTTTTATTTTAATTTTTAAAAAGAATGTGCTGATTTTATGCTTCCAGAGCAAGCTAAAATGCTTGGAAATAGAAGAAAAAAAATGGTGAGCCCATTGTTCAATAGTAGTGGAATTTAATTGATATCTTAGGAACGCTACTAAAATGATTCCATATAATTTAGTTTTGTGATATTTTCAGAAGGTCGATTTGTACATCTTCAAAAACTTTAATTGCCAACATATAACACAATATATCTTTATAGATTTTTCTTAATTTGGGGGTCAATTGAACCCCTCATCATATACTGGCCTCACCCAAATAAGCAGATTTTTTAAAAGTGTGAGACTTTCTTTGATGTCCATGCCCCAAATTGTAGCAAAAACTTTTCTCAATGATTCTATCATTTTTGCTAACCCAATTAAGCAGAATACAGTGGCTGAGATGATGGGATACAATATCCAATTTCTAAAAAGTGGCCAGTCATTACCATAATGATGAAATACATCCAAAGAGCATAAAAACATAAGCATAATGATTTTGAAACTTTTTCAGAAGCAAGTACCAATAGGCCATGTGATAAACCATGAAGAGGAACAACAGAGAACATTTATTCCCTCAGCTTTGAAGGGACAAGGTTTTAAGTTACATAATAATCTAATTTTTTTTTCCCTTAAAGAGACATAAAATGCATATAAAGGGTCCTTACAGAGCTCATTATAAGAATCATGATCGTCTAAACCAATTCGGCACTTAACACTAACAGGGACATCTGTGTTGGCAGCAATAACTGACATAGCTTCACCGACAAACTTTCCTTGTAAACACCAAACAATCTATGAGAACTTATTGAATATTAAAAAGAACATAAAATACATCATCTAGCCCAGAGACTCATCAATTTAATTGGCATAGTTACCAAACCTTTGGATCAAGCATAAGACGGACGCCAAAGCACCCATGTCCAGCTACCCTGGGACTAGGACAACCACAACTAGTAATTTTGGAGGGAAACAAGGTGTTGTCTCAGTTTATCCCCAAAAAAATAGAGAATAAAAAGAAACATAAAGAAAAGGAGGGAATTCTACTAACTTCAAGTTAATTTCATCATATCCATAAGAATTGGCAAGTCGAGTTGCTTTTGCAATGTTGTCCAAATTATTCCCACCAATTTGCAACACAATTGGATGCTGTTCCGGAGAAAATGCCAAAAATCTGTCCTGAGCAATATGAACAAGAAATACAGAATTAGTTTTTTTTCTGCAAAGAACTAATCAATAAGCAAAGACATTCACAGCGGTGATAAAAGAAAAGAGAGAACTTGTGAGACAAATACATGCATATTCTTTTACAAGACACCAAAGAGAAGACTATTTTTGATGGATGGTGCAGATAAGCTGATACAATTCAAATTGAATTCTTAGGAGAAGGTAATAAAAAAAAAGTACAACCCATTGACAGATTATATGAATTGTTTGGTGCATATATTCATCATAGAAATGCACGCACACGGCCTTTTATATGGCATTTTTGGAACCAGCTATGTAATTCCTAACACAATGAAAGATCTAAAGTACTAAAAACATTATATTAAAACAACTCTGCTTCTCAACCTTGATAGCTATAAGAAACTCCCTATCTCAAGTTCTTGAAAATGTTAGTTGGTCTACTAATCCAGATGGATTCAAACTCTCTGCACACTAGCACCCAATCACTAACTGATAAAAAATCGAATCAATTTTCATTCTTAATCTTTCACTCACATACCAAATCTCCTTGTTGATGGACAATTGTTTCAGCAGCAAGCATCTCCGTATAAAGCCATGCATGTTTTGATATTATCCGTGCAACAGTCCTATAATGATTATCGGTCCAGTCCATCATTGGAGCAACACTGCAAATATAACCAACCAAAATTAATTAAAAGAAAAATTCATCCTATCAACTCAACCAGAACAAACAAACAAGGAAAACTAAAATTCATGGATACGCACCTAAATAGAGGAGGACGATATTGTTCGACACCCATCTCGGTGTGAGTTTTTATATTACGTAATTGATGTTTATTAGCAAAAACAGAAAGCGTTCTTCTTGACTTGGTTGAATTGTTGCTATATAAATCTAATGCTGAAAATCTGCGCTGTTTTTTGAGAATAACAGAATGAAAAGGAGTAAATGAAGAAATCAAAGAATACCCAGAAAACTTCACCATCTCTTTCTCTCTTTAATCAGAGAAAGCTTGCTCCTTTTAGGTACCTATATCAATATTAAATAGAAACTGCATCATCATATATATTAGACCATACGCATCAAACAAGCTGATATGCTCTGCAACAACTTTCCCTACGGAGAAATTAAATTACTTCATTCAAGCCTAAATGATATATTTTTCCTTTTCTACTCAAATTTTAGTTCTTTAGGGGCTACATAGTGATGAAATGATTTGAAATAACTCTAAGACCTGAGCTTGGGATTTGTACCATTAGACTAAATCCAGTTGGAGCTAAGTGTTATAGTGAATGCATAAGGACTAACTGTTTTTGGTGCCAGAAAATCAATGAAAGAAGATAAAGTACTCTCTTACAGGCATTTAATCAAGCAGGAAAGGGGCAAAACGTTGAGACAAAGAAACACCAACATAGTTTAAAAAACAGTTGAATAAATAAACACATTATTTATTGATGGGAAAGTAATAGAGATATTAGCGTTTACATTAGAGGAATATATCGGCCGCCGGGACTGTAGAAGTGGCTCCGGCGTCGTCCTTCGCGGCAAGAAAGAGTGGTTTTATTATGCAGGGTAGCGTGGATTCTGTTTGCACACGCTATCAGTTTAGTTTATCTTCGAAAATAGAGGTGCCACAGATAAAGTATTCTGAATCCTTTTGGGCTGGGCGTTCCAAGTGAATTGTCCAGAAAAATCAATAATTTGGACAACAAAAATAGTGCTTAATTTCTAACATCGTACTTAATATTTTTATAATTTTCTTCTCATGTAATCAAATATATTTTAGTTTGAAAATTAAGAAAAAACGTAATTAAAAAAATGATGATAATGAAAAACCCACTATGTGTTATATTCTGTTGGAAATATCATTTACCTAGATTTTTATGATTTCTCATGTTAAAAAAAAAAATGATTTATGCGATATTTATATATATAAACCTCTTAAATTTTATACTTAGGTAGTATTTGTTTTCACCTTCTATTGTGGGGCATGGACCAGATATCTTATCCAATTCCAGCCCTCGACAGCCAACGGACATGAGTGGAGGATACAGAACATGCCAAACTACCATGCTTGTCTATTTTTATGAGCGCTTGTAGCGGTAATGCCATTTTATTTGCGATTCAGAAAAAAGATCCAGCTGCCGGCAGATTTGCAGCCGCCGAGTTTTCATTAAGAAATATCAGTTGCCAAGTTGTGTGGCAGCGCGTGTGTTAACAACCAAGAGTGTTGGGAAAACTAGGGACCTGTTTCCATAATACACATGCACCTGCATGCCAGTATCAGATAGAAGAGAGACTAGCACATATTTATAACTTCTCATTTTGGGAAGCAATGAAACCCTTGACTTGACAGATCAAATTTGAAAAGAAAAAACAAAAGGGAGGTCTGGAGCTTTGCAACTCAACTACAATGAACAATGGCAATGCTACTTGCACATGTACTGATTAACAACAAAGGCAATTTATTCTAGATGCCTAGATACAGAGTTCCATACATTGGGAAGCAAGCTACGTTTGAGCAAATGAAGAGAAGGGGATGGGGGCTAGAAGGAGAGCCCTCTGTCAAAATAATCCCTGGTTGTCCAAAAGAATTCCACACAAATGTTGAAGCGCTGCCCTAGTGAAGGTGCTTCAATGAAAAATCACCAGCCATATATGCAACCAGAAATGCAACTGAAATCTCTATGGTCCTTAGGAATGGAGACTACCTCTTCGCCTTTAAAACGGGAGGAGTATCTGGAGTCCAGATGAAATCGTCCAATACTCAAGAACAAGTTCAACTTGTCATGTTTTTGACCTCTTTTGCTTTTGGGGAACAAAGCGAACAGCTTGCTTCCCAAGTTCCAAGGTTTTTACTCTACCATCATCTAGAGTAATAGATAACAATGATGTGCCTTCAACGATGTCAGAGACAACTCCTTTGTGCCTGGATTAAGAAGACATCAGCAATATGACAAAATGGAGCAAATATATTAGGCAAAATGATGTGTACTCAATGGCCTAAACTTTTTATTCCTTGGTAAAATGAAAACTCACCATGAATTGTCAGATGGCTGATGAACTTCGACTCTCTTTCCAATAGCATCTTTACCCAGCTTTTTCAATATCCAATTAGCTTCCATCATTTCACTGTCTAGATGTGATTCTGACATATCTTCATCTTCATTATACATTGTTTTATCCATGAAGGTTGATGCTCTCTTCCTTTTTGACCTTTGGCCCCTCGTGTTACTCTTTTCTTCTTCATGCAGAAGAATCTGCGAACTCTGATTTTCAAGATTAGGTTTCTTAATCTTTAGCTTCAAAGAAAGTTTTGAATCCTTTGGCAATGAATGCAAAATAGGAGTGTCACCAGAATCATCATTGCTTTCTGTATGCGTATCAAGCCTGGCCTCTGATTGCTTTCCCAAAGAAACCCTGTCATTTCTTAACATAGGAACTTCACCTGCAGGCCCCACTGCAGCCCTGCTCCCTTCAAGGCTCCTTTTAGATGATGTAACACGAGCATGATCTAGGGGAGTGGTTTCATATGCATCAAAATGGTTCCCTCCATCAGATTTGAGATTTAAGCTTGAAGCTTCAGCTTTTACTTTCCCAAACTTAATGAAATTCCCTTCTCTCCTTGCAAACTTGATCAAACCTCTTTTCTGCTCAGAGTGATCAACTCCATCTCCTGCAAATTGCAGAAATCAATCATGTCAGTGAATTAGTGACTAAATGATAACATCCACAATTATATATAGGTCAACCAAACATTTACCATTTAGCAGTGACCAAAATATGGTAATAATGACAACAATGAGAACTTTGACAATAATTGCACTACGAGCAGTTGTATGGAACAAGGATCACTTACCGTTGGAAGCCTTCAAATCTTGTTCTCTTTGGCAGCTTTGAGCATCAGATTTTGGAGAACTAGAAACATTTATTTTTCGCGCACCTAGATTTATTACTAATTTCTTTGCCTTAACAGATTTTGACTTGCTGGGTTTTTCAGCATCATCCCCACTATCCAAATCATGAGGCTTATTACTCTTAATTTTAACAATTTTGGATGTCCTTTCTCCATCACTCACCATCACCTCTTCAACAAACTTGTGTTTCAAAGCCCCTGGCTGATTGATAGAGCAAATTCCTTCAGTGTGATTCACAATTCCAGCAACAGGAGAAGAACATCTACCCAATCCTCCTTTTGCTTGAGACTCTGTATCATTATTCTTCTCATCACCTGAATCATGTTCATAAGAGTGACTTTCATGCTGATATGATTCTGTCTTACTAAAAGAAGCAGCATGAGGACCTTTTCTCTTGGGATTTTTTTTATTCAAATGTTTCTTTCCATGATCCTTGCTCTTCTTTGGTGACTTTTCAACTAACCCTTTGAGAGAGAGTTTTATAGAACGCCCAAAATCATTCCTTGGTGCTGCTGGACCATTTTCATCATCATCTGAATAAGGAGTAATAGAAAATATATCTTCTTGAGCTGGCAACCCAGCAGCAGCCCTCAAGCTTGCAATTAAACCTCGATCAGCCTTGTCTCGTCGTCTCCATAGCTCTTGAACAGCATCTTCAAGATCCTTCACCTGGAAGTAAACATTTCAGAAGTAAGAAAGGAACTTGATCACTGCAACACGCAAGACAAGCCACATGTGAACACACCAATAGAGAAGAGAGAGATTTCTGCAATAAACAAACCTGATAGCACTCTCCACGACATGTGGCACATTGGTACTGGAGATTTCCATCTACTTGAAACTGAAGATATTTTTCATCACTGCAAAATATTTCTCCCAGAATAAGATATCTCATTTCTCAAAATAAAAACTACTTCCTCCAAATAACTGCTCAAGAAAGCTTTATTAGAGATAAACCTGATGCCATCACAATGACAGTGCACCCATCGCTGGCAAATATCACAGCAAACCATTGGAGTTGATTCTGAATCTCTATAAACCTACAAGGTTGAGCCAAAACATATAATGACAGTTCATTCATGTTCGGAAGTATAAACATCAAGTTACAAGACCAAAATCATCAAGGACATTTTTTGGCCTGATGATGAAGCATTTAGATATAAAGATCAATCACAACAGCTTGCTAGTAGTTGGTAATTGACCCAAACCTTTTATTTTACATGAAAAGTTCACACAGCCCAAAGGTAACATGAAGTGGAAAATACCTTCAAGCAAACAGGGCAATAGTTTCCCTTCACAAATAATCTTCCACAAGCATCACAGCAAGTGTATCCCAGAAACCACCTGGATGTTTAGAATATAAAAGATAAATGAACCTACTAATAGCAAGAAATAAAGAAGACAAAAGCCCTTGTTGACAAGTACAAACACACAAGGATTATATATAACTACTGCATTTAGATAAACAACTTCACCCAATAAGTACCAAAATCATGCTCTGTTGTTTCCTTCAGTTTTGGTTATATTGCATGTTAAAGATCAATGGGGAAGTCTAAATCAGAGATAACTATCAACAGTGCATAAATCAAACAAATTCATCATCGTTGCAGCTTTACTAAACAATCTGTTTCCAAATTGTCATGTATACTCGGACAAGGGTCACACTCACAGTATCAAATTGCAAACATAATGGGTCAGAGAGTGGGTTGGCACCCTCATTAACGGGTATGTTGCTGAAAAGCAAGCTTAAGAGAGATTAATACAAGAAATGACAAGTCATTTATGTATCCAAGGGTCCCATTAGTCACAAAGCAATAAATGTCTATTTAAAAGCACAATATATGCATTTTTCACAGTTTTGAAAGTAATCAATTGTGCAAAAAAGACCATATTTATGTGCAAAGGGTAGCTCTTGAAAACCAGTACCTCACACTTAATCCATTTCCTGGAACAGTAGATCCACAGCTGTGACATTTTGTGTGTTTGATGCACAAGTATGGTCCAGAGCTGACATTCTGCACTATTCAGAAATCACTGTTAATAAGATCATTCTGATCTAGATATGACACCAAAAAACAAGCAATTACCATCACCTTGTGTGGAGGATGCTGGCAATAACAGTGGAAAGCGCCATCACACCTTTTGCAAAACATAAACTTATTTGGGTCTCCGGTTCTTCGACATACCTTTGGAAAGAAGAAGATTCAAAGTGTAAAAGCAATGATAACATATTAAAAATATGATACGAGACGACAACGCTTCCAGCACACAGAAACTATGCAGAACATGACTAAATCATCTGTTTTCAGGACTTTGAAGAATAGCGTGAACAAAACACTAAAAATGAACGTTTAACTCTAATATTTCATGGCCTTTATAGTTTTCAAAAGATACAACGATCAGATGCACAGAAGGCAAAGAAGGACAGACATGGCTACATAGCAATGACTGTTTGGAGATCCACAACTTATCTAGATTTCTTGCCCAGAAAAAGTAGGGTGCAATGGATTTAATTAATCGATGATGCATATCAATGAGTACCTCACAAGTTCGGCAAGACGGGCAGTTCCACGAACTCCAGTGAAATAAATCTACCATCAATAGACTTATGAGAAATTGAAAAGGAAAAAAAAGAAAAAAAACAGCAGCCTTCAAAGATTATAACCCAATGAGTTTTACCTCTATGCTGAGCCCAAGTTTTCAAACAGCTCCTGTGGTACTTCTTGCCACAACTTTTGCATGGGAGCATCTTCCTAGCTCTCTCACTTCCTTCTGTTTCACCCACAAAGCACATCCGACACAATGGACTTGCATCTTCTTCTGAAATATCTTTTGAGGTTACCTAAAATGAGCAATAGGTGATTAGATTTTGCAAATGGTATAGTACATGATATCAGAATAACAACCAACAGATTTTCCCCCCCGATTTCCACAGCTCATCAACAGGAGGATTTGTTCATAAATAAACATGCTCATGCATCTAGATGAGAAGGCTTTAGTGCATTAGAAGGGTTGGAATACCATGCTGTCCAATAACAAGTGAATAATGAATATGCCAATAAGAGTTCATAGATTTCTTCCCAATCTCCATAGGAATTAAAATACACTAACACGAATTGAACAGCCAAAATATTAGAAAGAAAAACAATTACAAGTCCCACACAAACGAGCATTTAGCGAATGAACGAGTGCTGGTACTTGTTTTGAGTCTCAACTACCTCTGACTTTTATACTTTTTAAGTAAATCCAAGATTAGGTCAAACTCAAAAACTGCCTTAGAAAATCAAACATCGCAGTGTAATTAACTTCTGTTCTATTAATTGAATTATATAGATAGCATTTGGTTGCAGATAAGCAGTTGGATGGTAAAAACAGTTTGTACTTCATCATTGAACTCCAAACCACCATAACAAGTTCAAAGCTACTACTGCAGACACCCAAAATCAGTTCACATTCAATAAACTAGCTACCAAAACAACCCCAAATCAAAAATTTCAACACAAGTATCCATTAAACCAAAATTTAGCAACTAGTAAAAGAAATCAACAATTGCCATTCCGCACACAAGAACCTAATATCGGTATCTAGACATTGAAAATGAAAGAATCCAAACATATGCAAAGGGCCAATTATTAGTAAGAAATCGAAAGCCTTGCTAACCAAAAAACACACACATTCACATTATACACAAAATCCATTCACAACAAAAGAAAAAAAATATTAAAATTCAATTACACCGGTTGCGAAAAAATACAAATTAATTACACAAACGCATTAAAAAAAATCTCACCGCGGTATCACCAGACTCGACCTTCTTAGCATAATACTCAGCAGATGCCTTAGCAGCAGCAGCCTGCCTTTGAATAGCCACGCGCTTAGTCTGCGCTGACACAGCCTCCTCCACCACGACGCCCACACCACCATCACCTCCTCTATCTCTCCCCGGAACGACCGCGAGCGACTGGGGCGGATTAATCTGAACCGGCACAGACACGGGCACAACCTTGGGAACGGAGACCTGGACAGTCCCTTCCCTGGAAGCTCTAATTCCAAAAGGATCCTTCAAAAACTCATCGATTCTCGCTAAATCGAACAGGTAGTCAGCCTTAGATTTCGTAGAGTGGAGATCTCGCGTAAAACCTAGCGGGCAAAAACAAATTCGGCGACTGCAAGTGAGAGAGAGACAAAACAAACACGATATCGTATCAGTCCTTGAAAAAAAAATAAGAACTCTCTCGCGAGAGAGACAGAAAAGAGGAGAAATAAGAGAGACAGAAGGGGGTTATAGTGTTAATAGTAGTGAAGATAATAATAATACTAACCATGTAATTGGGCAAGCTACGTGAAAGGCCATAGTGAGGGATTTTGAAAATTTTTTAGAGAGAGAGAGGATTTAGAGGTTGTTCTCTTTTTATTTTATAAATTAATTAATTGGAATTTTGAGACGGGGGTTTATCCTTGTGGTTATTATTGAAAGTGAAAATTCGAATTTCGGATTTTTTTTTTTTTTTTTTTGGGTATGGGAAAGTAAAGAGGGTTTTGTCGACGGATCTGGCTGCGCAACTGTGCCTTGTTCTTTTTGTATGCGTAGCCCCCTTTGCAGGCTAATATCCACATAAGTCTCTAATCTTACAGTTATTTTAATTGACACCCTTTTCTTTTCTTACTACATTAATTGCGAGATTTTTTTAATAATTGTTTTTTAAAGGATTTTTTATTTAAAAATATATTAAAATAATATTTTTTATTTTTAATAATCCATGCTTTCGATTAGATTCTTAAAACTTGTGTGAAATTTATTTGATTTTAATACGTAAACTATAGAATATTTGAGTTAAAATACCTTACCTCAAGTTTGTTTTAATAGCCCGTCTTTTAAAATATTTTCAAGTTTGATTATTATTATTTTTATATTTTAGTTGTATTTGTTTTTGTATTTAAATAAATTATTTATTTTATATAAATAATTTATAATGAAAATAAGTTATAACAACTTTAATTTAACTTAAGAGTATGTTTGACATAAATAATTTAAAATAATATTTTTTTTAAAAAAAGAAGAAGATACATTATGGGTAGAAACCATGGGTTAAAAGTTATTTTTAAAAAACTTATGATAAAATAAAGAATTTGACCCATCACAGTAAGAAAAAAAAAAACTTTTGATTTAGGTCAAAGTTATATTTAACCAAATATATTTATAACTTTTTTACAAGTCAAAAGTTTAAAACCCAATTAAATTAATCTTCAAAATTCATAATAAACTGAATATAAAACTAACTTTACCTCTTTTAATTAGATTTTTTTTTTTTTTGTATAAAATGGGGATTTTGAATTTAATTAAAAACTAATTTTCTTCCACCCATCTTCTTTCCTTACAAAACCCTAGATGCATTCATTCCAATCATCTTCTCCCCCTAAACAACCAAACTCCATAGCCACAGTCTCACCAACCCCATAACCTCATTGAGATTCACACAGCTAAAAACCCTCACCACACCCGGCCCTTCATCTCCCCCTACACTCACTGTCATACGCCATCAGCCACTACTGCCCTCTCACCATCAGTCACTCTCCGCCATCTACAACCACACACTACAGCCATGCCCCTTCAACCAGATTTACCACTCAACAAACCACCATCCAAAGCCACGAATTCCAGCGGCCAACTACCTGAAGATCTACCAAGAAATCAACCTGACATCGCAATCGAATTAACCCAAAAAACCAGACCCAAAGTCTTCTCAAGTCAATCCATTTTCCAGCCTAAATTCACCCGTAAATCAATACTCAAATCAACCCGAAGTTAGCCCAAAACTCCCTAGAATTAATGGTTGGACATTTTCAAATGTTCAAGTGTAGGCCACTGAGATTCCCACTACTGTGACCATTTGCCCGTTTTCTTTTCACTACAACCTAGCACGATTGTTAAGAAAAGAAAAAACAAACAAACCTTTCTAACTGGAGGCTGTTTGGTGCAGAGAGTCAAGCTGCGAAAAAGTTCCCCATCATGGTTCCTGTTCATGCCTTGCAATAACGTTCTCTTCCCTCAGCGTGTGAGTGGATTGAACCGACTTGAGTTTTTTCCCTAACACTACAATTGAGTTGAAAGACTGTGCATCGTCCACGGTTTGACAGCGGAAATTGCTGGTAATGAATAAACAGATGCTAAAATTACAACGGAGCAAAAAATAATTGCCAGGGTCCGTATTTTGTCACTCCTCCCTCTCATGCATTTATACATGCGCTTATACCTATTCGTTACAGTCATTGTTTCAGTTGTTCTTCTTCTAACATTTCTGGGGTTTGGTTTTGTTTTTTTTTTTAGATTCACACAACTAGCCAGTCGTCGCCAATGCAGGCCTGTAACCAAGCTATCAATGACCTAGACAAGGAGCTTGACCATTTGAACAATGCATTTGAGGTGTGACATTACATTCCTTTTTTTCGTTTTACTAAGTTATCATGGGTTTGATTATTGCTTCAGCAACTTATAATATCTTTGGATTTTACTCTTTATGTTCAAAATTTGGAACATATTTCTCTGATATAATTAAGTGAAAGGGTACGTATTTATTAGCTGTTTTAAGAGTGTTCCTTGGAATTGTGATGGTCTTTAGCTAAGAAAAATTCTATATCTCATGTGGCATGGCATGATTGATGTTTTTTTTGGATTGAGCATGTAGAATGCGTGCCTGGAGTAAGGTTGGGGTAGTGGGAACTTCACATTTTGAGGTGTCCATTTAGGCACGAAGTTGAAAAATGGCTAAAAATTTAGGCTTTTATACTTTTTTTCCTTCCTGATAGATCTGCTTCCTGTAGTGTTCTTTGATAGTTTTAGACCTTTCTTAAATTTTATCCTCTCAAAGTCTTAACTATCCTGCGTATGTTTTCTTTCCCCTGATTTGGCTTTTACAAAGTCCCTGCATTATCTAATCTATTTTCCAGAAAGAGTCGGATCTCGGTGGTGACCCCAACATATCATGCAGCCTCATTGTTAGATTGCACAATATAATTTTATTCATTTAGCTGCCCCATATCCACTCATCTTTGCATGCATTGCACAAATGTGTGAAAGAGGTCCTTATGATTAGAAGCTGTTATTTTTCTTCTGAAATAGGTCGCAGGTGTGAGGTATTTGTTGAATTTAGTGTACTTTTACTGTTGGTGCAAATGGTAGTTGCTGAGTCTCACCTATGGCTAATGGCCTTTTACTACTTCTAGAAAACATCTAGCCTTGTGATGGTAATAGATTTTCTTTCTGACATTGCCACTTTCAACATTGCCTTGGTTATATTGAACTTTTATAATATGAATTTTCTTCATTAAAGTGACTTGGAGTAACACTATGCTCCTAAAAGTTCAGCTGTTTAGCTTTGTTGGATTCCACATTATCCATGACAAGCATCAATGCCAATCGTTCTCAAGCATATCAGCATTTAAATAAATAATTGATTTTTATAGGTATTAAATTGGTGAACAAGTTCTTTTTTTTTTTTTTGCTTTCAGTGGTTTTGTACCAGAACATTGACATTCTAGTTCTTGGTCATATCATTGCATTGCACAGACTATCTTATCCTGAAGGACCTGATGCTGTGTGTTTTGGAATGTTTGCGGACTGTACAAATATTTAGAAGTTAAGATTGCTAAGGGTATAGAGTTTAGACATTTTGAGAAAAAAAAAGAACAGTTCTATTGACACCTTCGTGCATTTGTGTATTTGTTGGTACTTTTGTTGACTCCTCACGTATGTAAATTGCTTTTTGTAGGCTGAGATGGCAAAAATCTCGAGTATTAAGCATATGCATATGTATGTTCAATTGATGGTGCTGTTTGATGGAAGTTTGCAGTGAAGGAGTGTGATTTTGATGGGATTCGATTCTGGTTGTATGTTCAATTAACTGATGACTTCTGGCGGATATGAATATGTGTAGCTAATCTTGCTTGAGAAATGGCAAGCGGATGTTTTTCTTAAGCGTGATTCACAGACTGATTCCATAATCTTAACCAGCCCTCCAGCTGTTATTTTTTCTTTGAATGCAAATGGCACCTTTTCTATGTATGGCTTCTTTTTTTTGGATGTGAGCTGCTGCTTAGGTTCATTTTCTGTTCGGATGAGATCCTTTAAACTAATTCTAGGGCATCCACTCAGGGCTCTACTGGTGTAGGCGGCAACGTATAACACCATATACTACAGGTAGCAGAGAATAAAAATAAGTCTATCTAGAAATCATAGTTATTTGCCATTCCCACTATTTTTGTCACAGTTGAAGCAGGGAGATTTTTTAGCATTTGAAATCGTCATCCCTGTTTATACGTGTTCCTTGCACGAGTTTCACGCCAGGAGCAATGGGACCTGAAGCTTTTGGTCAACTCTATTAACAAATACAGTCCTGCTCCAAGGCTCATCAATTCAGTGTTAGGAGGCAGGAGAATCCTATTGACTGGGGAAGTCTAGAATGCCTACGTTTTAGCACCAGCACAATATTGATGCCCATCAGGATCATTGGATTTGCCCTGATGGCCATCGGCATAACAGCACCGAATCAACCCCCTACTAGCTGCCCAAGGAAGTAAAGTCTCAGCAATGGCATCTGTTATCTAAGAAATGCAAAGCCATTGAAGAAGTTTTGATTAAAGTTACACATCAGGAAAAAATTTGAGAAAAACAAAAACAAAAGAAAAGAAAAGGGGTCTTGGCTTCAGAGCGTAACGTTTTAAGCTCTGGAACAGGAAATTATGTAGTTAAAGCATCCGATTTGATTGTGAAGAATGCGAGAAACATACGGAACACATATGTGAGCCGGATTCTTGTTAAGTGCGTGGCAGGAAATGCCCTCTTTTACTTGAGAATACGACGTAGCACCATTGGAAGAGAGGATATGTTATCAGCCTTAGCAAGTTCTTAAAACACAAGGCAAAATCATTCCATTTTTTCCTCTGATCAAGTGAATAATAGTAGATTACGTTCTATCTTTTGATTTGCAAGATTCCAGTCCTTTCTACATTCCTGCCCTTTCTATCAGAGCTCTATCCTAGAACAAGTATTTTCCTTATTCTAAAATTAGTCTTCTAAATTTTAGAACTACCTCACTAGGCATTTACATCATGGAAAATTCATCATCCACGCCATCTAATTCTCCCTTGAGACTGTGTTGTTGGATGATCAAAACAGAGGTTGTGTGCGAGGAATCAGACCCTGAAAGAACATCCCCTATTGGGCCTAATTCCGGACACTGCTGCCAATCATTCATCCCTATAGTCAATATCGAGTTCACCCTCCCACCTCGCCCTACTATTATTAGCCCATACTGTCCTTCCAATGATCTCAGAGTAGCATAGGTCTCGGCTGAATTGGCAACATGCTTTTCATTATAGGAAACATGTCCCCCGGCTATGTGTCTCTCATAGAATTGAGCAAAACACTCATCGTCCAGCTTCATCTCTTCTTCCTGCCCAGCAGCATTTTTCCTATAATTCCCAGCTCTTCTAGAGGCGTTCTCTGAATCACTATAAAGTAGGAATCTTATCACTGTGAGTTTTACCCCGGGATGTCGAGTAACACGACCTGCATATGCTAATGCTTCTCTGTCATCTTTGCCACCAAAGAAGATGACTGCTACCTGGAAAGATCTTACCGGCCTTGATATTTCCTCTACCAATCCATAACCTCGGTCCACAAGAATCCCCACTGAACATGGGGCATTCCGGAGCACCTAAGAGAAACCAAAACCATAGTTAAGCAACATGTTGGCATTATGATTGATGATTTTTAACAGACAAGTTGCACAAATTCAGAAAATTGATAAAATGATGGCATAGTTTATGATGCTAAATCACGAGTCAGTCCTAGCTGCAGATGAAAGACAATTTCTTGGTCATATATAACTAGTAAGAAAACAAAAAATTCTTCTTTACTTTTGGATTTTTTTTTTTTCTTTTAAGGGATGTTGATTAGTGATAATTACCTTACGGTTCACATGCCGGAAACCAGGATTACCCCCATCCAACGTCCCATTTGCACACTGGTTCTTGTGAAATGGCAATATGACGAGGGAGATCATCAAGTCCTCTGCTAAATTGCAGATATCTTTGGCCATGCCATTGAATTTTGAGAGAGCAAGCATTCGTTTGAGAGTGATACCATCACCATTTTCCTCCACATAAGCTTGGACTGCAGTAGTGATCTGATCTCTCATCTGGATTACATCCTTGTCAGTCGCAGTCACAGTATCCCTTCCTTCTTGAACCAGTGTAGAAGCTATTTGATCTGTGAGTTCAACCATGTCAGTAAGATAAACCAGAATTCCTGGATCAGATGCCCCTCGAGAAATCTCCATGAAGTTGATGGTTGAATGCACGTTATGCACTCCATGAAGACACAGCAAGATTCGAAGCTCACTTGAGGGGTCGAGCCACTGAAGAGCCATTCGTTGAGTTGGTGCAAGTTTCCTCGCACGTTTGATGATTTTTGACACAACTGTTGGGGTGTGTACTACCGAAAGGAAGATCACAATAATGATTGAAATGCAAGTTGAAATAGTTGTAATACCTAACTGCAATCAATTTAACAAACTAAATACAATATTAGAAATGAGTACTAATTAATATAATTTCATTCCCAATGCTAAATTGCATCGAATGCTTGAATTTAGGATATGTTCAAAATGCTGCAGCTGACATGACCTCACCAAAACCATTGTTTCCCAATTTTTGCTATTGCTAAACTTGAATGCTGTACAATTTTATTTAGATTGACAGTTTTTTTGCCTCAAAGCAAAGCTGTGAAGAGGAAAATCAATGGACTTCATGTTGTTGGGCATGTAAGAAACTACATTTGTTGCTCTTCATCACCTAAAACCCTCATTGATGCTTTTATCAAGAATGCAAGCATTTCATGACATTTTTTAACTGTCAATTGTCTACTTGAAAATCAGAAACCGACAGATTCCAGACTTAAGTTTCATAGCTAGTAGCCAGTCATCTTTCGAAAAAGCAACAACTGAAGAAGAAAGTCAGTAACAGAACAGACATTGTGAGAAGCAGGAACATACCAGGCTTGCAACAACCGCCAGAAATACATGAAAGTGGCCCTTTGCAGTTAGAAGGAAACCGAGTTCTGCAGATTCACGCCGATGAAAACCTAACATTGCTCCGCATATGATTGTTCCGACCACTTTGCCAAATATTGTAATGACTGCAAGGACAAAAAACCTCAGCCATGTTTCCCTTTTGCCAGCTTCAAATTTACTGATATTAGCATGATACCCCATCCAAAAGAAGAACACGGGGTAGAAAATGGTAGGTAACAGGAAGTTGATTTTGCCAATTGCCCATTTTGATACTCTCCCCTTACTTGGTATGAAAACTCCAGCCACGAATGCACTGAGAATGGGACTGTATCAATAAATCGGGGCGACACTGCAAGCAAAAGCCATGAAGGCAACGGAAAGCACCAAATGGGAACCTTTCATGGGTTTCCCTTCAGGGTTTTCGTTGTTGACCCAGTTCATAAAGATAGGTGAAACTGTGGCAGTGAAAAGTATCTGGAGCAGCAATGCAGCAGCCATAATCAAGGTCATTCTAACGCTTGCAGCAATATCGGTAACTGTGATTGTGAGTTGAAGGAAATGATATCCAATAGAGATGAGAAGCATGGATATCATGTCAGAGTGCACTCCTGCTGCAATCACAATTTTTCCTATATCTGACTTGCCTATCTTGAGACTAGTTATAAGGCGAGTTAGTATATGGGAGGCACTGCCAGAGAGGCTGATAGAGAGGGAAAGGGTGAAGCCAATGCTCGGGTGTTTATAATAGTTCATAAATGGGATTATGCTGCAAACCAAAACGGATGTGGACACCATTCCAGCATAGGCTACCAGAGCATTTCTTGTCGGTCCTTTTAAGATTACATATGGGTCCATTTCCATCCCCAGCACAAACATGTAACACATCATACCAAACTCAGCAATAGAATTTAGTATTGCAATAAACTGCTCGTCGAAAGCTCGACGTATCACACCTATGTTGCCAAGAACCAGCCCTACCTGCAGCCAATAAAGATTACACACAAGTAATATTATCTCAAAAAAAGAGAGAGAGAGAGGCTGAGCTTGTTGGAAATCGTTGTCACATATATATTGAAAGGGAGAGAGAGATACAAGAGAAACTTACAACAATATCAGAAACTATGCGTGGTTGGGATAGAGGCTTTAGAAGTTGGTGTAAGAGATTGCTAAAAACAAAAGCCAGACCGATGGAAATTACCTTTCCTGCTACATTTTTTACCGCATATGAAATGAAACCAGGGCAATCTGGATCTGTGCCATTAACGGCACGAACACGGTCCATTATCTATGTCTTCGCTTCTCTCTCTCTTTCTCTACTGTATCCCCCCTCGTGAATTGCAGAGGGATGTTTGCAAATGAAACCTTTCTATTTTTCCTGTAATGCCACCATTTTTTCGCCTCTTGGTTTTTCACCAGTGTGAGTTGAGTGGCTTTAATTGATCTCTTGCTATGAGGCGAAAAGGGGGGGAGTACCTTCTGGAAATTAAGCCATCTAAGTGGGGTGATGTTTTTGGAGTGAATTAAATCACATGGTGGACATAAAATCAGCAGGTTATCATCATGAATCAAAAAAAAAGTCCAGTGATCCGAAATTTATGGTTGTGCCTCAATACAAAATCATTTATTGACAGATAATTATTATGGCTAAATGGACTCATAAGATTCCAGCACAACAAAATGAACACAAAAAATAGAAGAAAAGCTCACATTTTCGAATTCTTTTTGAATGGTAGATTGATTCCCATTTCATCCTAAAAATAGAACATAACAGCAGGCAAAATGAAAGTCAGCATGGTTGACAGGTTACCGCCTTTTTTCGATAAAATCAACTAACGTATGAAAACAGAACAACCAGTACAAGAAGAGGAGGCCTCGGAGCCTATGACATAAATGTAAGAAATATACGTGACAGGTTGAGAACTCGAGTATATCGCAATGTCTCTGTCTCTCTGAAAGAATCAAATATCTTTCACCTCGTAATGCTTATTATACGATTCTGTGACACTAAAAAAGAACAACTTTTCTTGCAGATTTTGGCATGCCTCGCTTTGAGAATAAATAAAGCATTGCTTCATGCTCTCCTTTCTCTCCAAATGTCCGAAATCCCCCTTGACTTTTGCTATTCGTTCTTCATGACTCACGAGACAATTCAGCTCCTAATTAATCTTGCAGCTATGAGATTCTTGCTGCAACGGCATCGCTTTTGAACTTGAGAGATATCAGACCAGTCACCAATGGTCTGGAATGCAGTGAAATCGACTTTTGGATCCATTTTGGCCAAACTACATGCTAAAAAATGAATGTACATTTTATTCATAAGTTTACTACACCCGTTCTGCCATCCATACTGTAATCGGACTGGTGTTGACTTAGAGTAAAACGACATGACTGACTCTAAGCGGACACTTCAGCAAATAGATGGAACTTATGTGGTAAAGATAGACTGGAACCTAGCAGAGGCAGCTAGCTTACATCTACAAAGAGCTATTCTCAACTTTCACGTCTGTCCACAAGCGTGCAAAACCCAGCAGCATGAACTGCAACCATACGTGCTCTAAGGTAAGTTTTCCGTTCATGATCTGTTGCCCCATGTATTATAGGCAGGAAATTGATGAACGACATAACATGAGAAAAATGCAGTCGAGCCGATCATGAAGGGGTCCAAAACAAAAAAGAAAAGGACACAAAAAACAAAGGAACATGATCAACTTGAAGACAGTTAGAAGAGTAGAAAAGGGTCTGGAGGATGGTCAGAGAAAATATTATTGATCATCCAACTGCCTTCCAACACTGAGAAGACAGACCCGTGCTCCATCTTGAGCCATGTCTTCATTACCTAAAATAATAATCATTGAGCAGCATTAAAGACAAAACAAGAAGCCATTCCTTCCTTTACTTTTTCTTACAGTGGATTTGTATTCACACAACTATAAATAATAAGCTATATAAATACGAGTTGTCAAAAGAAAAGGAGAGCGTTCCTCTGGAACTGTTACAACTTTCGAACAAATTCATTGTGGAAGACTTCCTCCTAGGATGTCCTATAAGTTACCTTATAAGCATGCTTCTATCTGACAGAGTTATATTCGCATGCTGAACCTTGGCTAGAAGAGTTTGTTGGATCACATTTTAAGCCACTTTGGCTTGACAGGTTTTTTCCCCGCAGCCTTGGGCTCTTGTGGAACTGGAGGAGGAGCTGTTGTCACAGGTTCTGGAGTGGTATGGATCGGCTCTACTGGCTCTGGCATAACATCCAAACCTTTCAAAGACATGACCTCTTCTTGGAGGAAGGGACCAGAATTGACAGCTTCATTATCCACTTGATTTGGCATATCATATGAAAAATAAACGATTGCACCAGGAATAAGACCAGCAGAGTAAAAATCCTGTGACATGTCTTTGATTTGCTTCTTTGGAGGAGTAGTGTACACATAAAAAGGTACTTCTGGTTGAGCAACCATTCTAGAGAGAAGATCATATAAGCTCTGAATCTTTTCAGATGGATGAAATACCACCTCCAATGTATGATTATCAGGAAAACGAACCCTGATTGTAGTCTTGGTTATTCTTGACCTGTGAGCAGCAGCTTCCGCTTCTCGAATCTTTTTCGTCTTTAAATATTTATCGGCCTTCTTTGTAGCCAGCATTCTATAATAATCCTCAGCAGTGAACTCATAAAAATCATCCCTCTCATCATCATTGGACACTTGAGTCGGTGATGAAGAGACTCCCGATGTTTCAAACACACGGATATCACGCCCAAACTTCTCTTTAACAGCTGCAAACTTGGCCTTAGCTGCTTCAGCTTCCATGGTATCAGCAGTGGCAAATCTTCTTCTCTTTAGATGCAAAGGGGAAGAACCATCCACAATCATCAGTGCATTCAGGGAATCCAATACAGACACAGTCTTGACCAATATAGAACCACTGTTACTTTAAACTCCCACTGGCCAAAAAGGATAAAAACAAAAACTACAAAAAATAACCTTTTTTCTTTCGCAAACTTGATTTAGAACAGAATTAACAAAACAGAACCTTGTACGATGAAATTTCAAGCGAATTAAAAAAAAGAACGTCGGAGCATTACAAGAACAATGAAGCTTAACAGAAAACAGATGCAACCATAACAGTAAGTATAATCCTTGAATCCTGAAACCCTAAACTGATGAATTAAAAGCCAGATCATGAAATTAAAAGCATGGCAGTGAATACTGAAATCTCAAACCAAAACAAAATTTGAAACCCTAGCAGTAATGGTTGATAAAAACCCCTAACTAGTTAACTTAAAAGTAAAGGATCATCCAGTTAGGGATCGATTTACCTGTTGAAATCAGATTGCGGCTTCGCTGCTTGGATTTCTATATATAGAGAGAGAAGTGCTTGTTCCGAACAAATATGGGCGACAGATTTGGCTTGAGACAACGAGTAGGGTCATGGGTTGCTAGGGTTCCAACGAGTAATATTTCCGGATTCGATCGAGAGAGATACAGAGTGATGAGTGTGTGAGATTGGGAAATAGCAGGGGAATAAAAAGGACGAAAACCGGCTCCTCCTTTTCCTTTTCGGATAAGAAGGAGTACATTTCTTCCACAGGGCAAATATGAAAAAAAAAACTTCCCAAAACAAATATTTGATAACGCTTTAAAAATAATTTTATTCAAATTGAATCTTATACTAGCTTATATAAATGATAATAAACTAACATTTATATATAAAGATAAAATTAATAATATCCTTAGTTTTTTTTCTAAATTTCCTATTAATTATATAGTAGATAATTTGCTCGCAATACACTTCATATTTGAATAGTTTTTTTTGAAAAAAATATAAACATTGTTAACGTATTTTTAATAATAAAAAAAATAAATTGTGTAGAAATTAATTTAACATGATCCAATCAATTTAATAAATCTAGAGACAATGTAGATAGTAAAAAAAATAATTTAATTAAAAAAATCAAGACATCACCTTTTAAAAAATATATTGAGATGACAACATATTAGATCAACCCGAATCAACCTAAGTTAACATGTAAAATTTATGACTCGGACCATGAAACCATGATAATCTCATAAAAAATAAATTAAAAAAATACATTAAAGCTCAAATCTCAATCAATCCAATGTTGAGTAATGGAATTTTAAAAAAATAAGAGAAAAAACCTGAGTCAACTCGAATTAATCTGCCTAACATGAATAATAAGATCAAGATAACTTAATAGAAAGCAAATCAAAATAAAGTATGAGGTTCAATTTATAATCAATCTAAAATCGAATGATGAGATTGAAAAAAAAAAGACCGGAATCAACTCGGTTTAACATGTCAAACACTTAGTTGGGGTCATGAGATTATGATAATCTCATAGAAAGCATACCAAAATAAATAGTAATTGATAAAATTAAAAAAAATCAACTATAAAAAAACTGAGTCAACCGAGTTAACCCATAAAATCCGTGACTTGAGTCATGAGATTAAAATAATCTCAGCAAACTAAAATAAATTATAAAGTATAAAGTTTAATCTTCAATAAATATAATATTCAATAATAAAAATAAAAAATATATTAAATAATACTCTAAAATGCGTGATGAAGTACTGTAACTTTCCTCACGTGTTACCGTGAATTGTTATATTGCTTTTTTTTCCCAATTTTTTTTTACAAAATTTGTTTTCATAAAATTATCTTTGTTAATTTTATTTTTTTAATATTGAACTGGTTAAAAGTTTAACTTTTGTAATTTTTTTTAAAAACAATGTGAATTGCTATAGTGTTTCCTCACATATTTTTTTTATGATTTTTTTCAAAATTATTTATCAATTTTGTTTTTTTCCCCCAATTTTTTTCGTTCATTTTTTGTTTTTTTTGCACAAAATTGTCTCTGTCGATTATATTTTTTTAATATTGAACTTGTCAATTTTAATATAGAGGTGGTTGAGAACCTAGCTTTGTAATTTAAAAAAAAAACATTGTAAATTACTATAGTGTTCCTCCACATGATTTTTTTTTATTGTTTTTGTTTTTTATGATTTTTTTCAAAATTATCTTTGTTAATTTTATTTTTTAATATTAAGCTGGTTAAGAATTACAATATATGGGGAAAGCACTGCACTTTGTTCACAAATTACTATAGATTGCTACAGTGTTTTCCATACATGATTTTTTTTCTTTTCTTTATGTTTTTTTCTAAAATTATCTTTCTCAATTTTATGCTTTTTAATATTAAGTTGGTTGAGAATTACAATTATAAGTAATTATGAATAAGGCTAAATTATGTAGGTAAATACTGTAACTTTCCTCATAAAACATTGTGGATTGTTATAGTATTTCCTTACATGATTTTTTTATGTTATATTTTTTTAAAATTATATTTGTCAATTTTATTTTTTAATATTTATTTATAATTATAATATCATCCAGCACATTTGTTTTATAAATCGGTGGTAGCGCGCAAGCTTGCCTTCTAGTAGTATATGTTATACTCTATAAGGAGAGGGTAATGATTTTTGTTTTTTAATTACTTCTTGTTAATTAATAACGTGTAGAATGATTATACACAAAGCATATATCACTCGTAAATTGAATTCACTGGATAAAACCACTTTAACCCTGGTAATTTAAAACACACAAATAATATATGTTTTTAGGATAAAACGATTACGTTGGTTAAATACACATGTATGTTATGAATACATAAAGGTAACAAATCATACACACACACACACACACATAGTTATAATTTAAATAAATAAATAAACAACTAATATTATTATTATTATTATTATATAACGATGAAATTATAATAATTATAATTTTAGTTGACCTATTTATGCACCCATAGTTTTTCTAATTTAAATTTGTCACACTCAATCGATAAAAACAATGCCATCATCTTAAATGAAAATTACGAAATAATTTGAAAAATGAAACAATTAATTAATAGATATGGGCAGAGAAGCTTGAAAATGTTTGGAACCTATGGGGATCCAAGCTACTACATAACTTGGAGACTGATT
>Ga0325411_1001573_pt1 | contig 25490 bp, 14 predicted proteins | sample PopdelMetagenome_13_FD_206181 | JGI IMG/M metagenome (GOLD analysis project Ga0325411, IMG submission 206181) | Populus deltoides microbial communities from Bellville, Georgia, United States - Xylem-PdIQD-R4 | ecosystem: Host-associated > Plants > Phyllosphere > Stem > Wood/Secondary xylem... | reverse complement strand
AAATCTCTCAACATTTATAACATATTTTCAGAATTAAATAACAATGAACTGGGATGGAAGTGACACGTTGTGGTAACGAAATGGGTTTCCATAGAATAATGATGGTCATGTGGCATTTTGTTTTTTTAAAAAAAAATTATGTGGAAAATTTGACTGCTAGTCAATGAAATTGGACCAGTCAATAATTGATACGAGTAAGCCTACAATTAAAAAAGAAAAAGAATATTTTGAAAATTTAAATGAACATAATTGAAAAGAAAGAAAATACCCATATTTTAAAAAATAAAGAAATAAAATAAATCAATACTACAAAACAATCAAATTTCCAATTTTATCCATAATGAAAAACAAATAAAAAACCTAAACCGATATACAGAATACTCAAGAAAAGGAACAGGTGACACGTTGTGGTGGCTTCCATGCCTATACTATATATAATATAGGTATTTTCAAATTCACGTGTGCTTGCTAGTGATTTTCTTCCCTTCCACATATCTCAAGTAAATGAATGCACTGCATGTGGCCAGGCGGCATGACTGGTTCAAAGATGGTCACTTTTTGTTCTTACATGAGCTAAAAAAAGAAAGTAGAAACGTGAGTGGATTACCCAACCACCTGCACTTTCGGAAACCACCACTTTCCTTTTTCAATAGCAAAAACATGAAGAAACTGAGAGGTGCTCGTGCCCTAGCCTTTTCAGCTACAGCGAAGCACCAATCCAGAGGTCCGTTCATGGCTTTTCAGCAAACAAAGGAAACCATTGGCGATGCTTTTACAGAGTGCTCAATCACTTTTATATTTTTTACATTAGATGGAGACATGTGAGTGTCGATAGGAAATATGCCTTCATCTGTAGTCGCCTAGTAGGTCCTACCGGAAAGAAACGCTGTCAATTCCTACTCCATGGTGGTGGGTGGGCCTTCTGAAAGCAGCATTCAGCGGGGGGAGTCCTCAGTCTGTTTTTGGCAACGACCAAACACATTTGTTGTCAGCAGGAAAGGGCAACAAAATTAATGCTGCTACTGTTTAAAATTATGGTTAGAGTTGTTTTTTAAAGTATTTTTTATTTAAAAATATATTAAAATAATATTTTTTTATTTTTAAAAAATTATTTTTAACATCAGCATATTAAAATAACCTGAAAATATCAAAAAATATTAATTTAAAAAAATATAATTTTTTTCAAAAACATAAAAATAAATAAAATAATCAAAAAATAAACCGAACAAGGCCATAAAAAAATCCAAGTTGAACCCCGCAGTGCTGTCAAACCACAATTCTAAATAATTTTGAATTTTTTTCAAATTATTTTTTAATGTTTTAAATTGTATAAATTTAAAAAAATAAAAAAAAAATTCATATATTTTCAAACAAAAATCAAACTAATCTACGCCGGCTCAACTTATATAAGCAAGAAAACAAAACAATGTTCCTGGGCAACACATCTCCCCTCGAGTTGGTTTCAGCTTTTTTTTTCTTTTCTTTTTTTTGTTACTGACAACGTATAAATTTCAATTTACTTATTTGTTTACTGATAATTTCATTATAACATAATAACAAAATGTAAGATCATACTAAGATTCGCTCCAATAGAAGCAATGACCATGATGCAAGTGACACGTGGAAAAGTTATATAGTAAATGTACGGGTCATTCTCAGGGCTTTTTTTTATTTTTATTTTTTTCTTCTAGTTTTTCTAATATACCCATGATAGAGTAGACTTGTCCTATCTATATAGACGAATCAACTGTTTAGATTCATCTTGCATGTTTTATGTTATCAAGGATTCCAATCCAAATTACAAGCCGATGCATTGTGTACAAGGACACATAAATCCTAGGAGTTGATTCGTCCAAGATAGAACTGAAAACAATCTTATTAGTTTTTTTTTTTTTTTTCCATTGAGGCATTGATCAAAATACTACCAGGGAACATATATAGATTTCTACCATTTCCCTAATGATGTGAAATGAAGAAGACGTTTGTGCATGAAATTACCCAGTGATCATCATGTTCCAAAGCTGCGGCTGATACTCTTACTCTCCTATCTCAGGTCTTGCTTTAGAATCTGGCAATGGTATCTGTAAGAGCAAAATGCTGAGCATAAAACTGCTAGTACACTGTGACAAGTCAACGGAATGAAAGAATATGGTGGGGCAACTTTTAATGGAGTTCTTTGAGATTTGAATGTGAAGAAAATAATGTTTGGAAGTGCATGCTCGCCTGATCTGCAGCACATATATTTTAATTATGCACCATATGACCCAGTACGGTCTTGCTAGACATATACAAATAGGTCTGATAGAATGGATTCAAACATGAAACTTTGAGGTGACATTTTGACCAGCTTTCAATTATATGTTAACCTAATATATGGATGTGTTCAACGTGTAACCGGCGAAGAACATTGTTAGTGCTGAAGCTACAGTATAATAAATGGGAGCCAATATGAGATGAAAATAAGACAAGGATGGATGTAGAATAAAACTAAAAAAGATGGGATCATAAATAAAATAATCAAATTTTCAGAGGGGCCTAATTGAAAGAACCTTAAATATATAAGGTCTAAAATAAACTTTTAAAGAATTAGGAGAGCTTCAGCCCCTCATTACAAGTTTAGAAAGTGTTTGCTAAAGTGTGTTTCGCTCGAAAATATATAATAATATTTTATTTTATTTTTAAAAAATTATTGTTGATATCAGTACATCAAAATAATTAAAAAACATAAAAAAATTAATTTTAAATAAAAAATTTAAATTTTTATGAAACTCTATCTATAACGCAATTTGAAAGGGCACCATAGTGACATTCCCAAACGTTACCATTACATATCCTACACCAAGAAAATAAAAAGAATGAAAACTATTATTTGATAAAGAAATTAAATGAAATAAAATTTTAAGGGTTAAAAATAAAAAAAACCAAGAAAATAATAAGAAAACAAAAATAAAAAAAAAATGAGGATCAAATTTGAATAAAAAATCTAAGAAAATAAAATGATGAGGGAGGACAAAATTGAAAAACAAAATAAGAAAAGGATAAAACACAAAAAAAGTAATAAAAAGAATGAGGACTAAATTGAATACAAAAACTATATGAAACAAAATGTTTAGGTATGAAATTTTATAAAAAAAATTCAAAAAATATTAAAAGCAAAACAAATAGTAATAAAAAGTATGAGAACTAAAATTAATAGAAATAGAAACTAGAGGACACAATCAATTTTTTGAAGGGCTGACATGACTTTCTAAGTTAAGAGAAAAAAAAGAGAGAGGAAAAGAAAAAAAAAGCTCATCAGAGCCCAATCGCAACTCTATCATTAACACGCATCTCGCCAATACAAAGAGGACAATGCGCCACTCCAAACATCATCGTAGATGGCTGATTTTGGTCACCGGACGACCCTGCATATGCTAACACGTGAGTTGCACACGTTAATAGTTTTTTTATAGTATTTATTTTTTAAAATTACCATACATTCCCTAGATCAACCTAAAAATAAAATAAAAATAAAAAAAATAACAAAACCCCCCTTGGAACCATATTTATATATATTTTATTTTAAATACAATTCTGTTACTTCACTATTTTTTAAAAATAAAAGATACTTGAATAGTAAAGAGAGGATTCATCATCTTAAATGAATTAAAATAAGTTAGTTACACGGTGTTGGTTATAGTTGGGCTGGGCCGAGCAGTTTTAAAAGGTACAAAACGGAGGCACCATCAAAGCCTGTGTTTGTTATAGTTGGGCTGGGCTGAGCAATTTTACATGGTGTTGGTTATAGTTGGAAGGCCTACTTCTATGGTAGAATTGACTAGGAGTTTTGTTTTATTTTATTATAGCCAGAATATATTTTATTTTAAGATTGAAGGGATTCGGAACTTGAATTTCCTTAACTTTAATTAGTTCACCACCTATCAATTGATGAACAACACTTTTTAAAATTTTTGAATTTATTTTAAAAGCTTCAATTTAATATATTTTAGTATTTTTATTATTATTTTAATTTACTAATATAAAAATTATTATTTTAATATATTTTTAAGCAAAGAATAACTTTAAAAACCATTCTAGGCCACAATTTTAAATACGCTTGAAATCCGAGACTAAATATCTTTTTCAATTAGTTTACTAAGGTGCCCTGTATTCTTTAATTAGGCTTGCTATTCAAAATATACTTCTTCTTTTTTACAGAAATCTTGGCCAAAACAACAACGTTTTATTAAATAAAAATTGATATAAATGAAAGTGTGACTCAAATGAGAGATGTCTAGTACTAGGGATGAAGTTTTTTCCTATTATTTTTTATCCAATAGAAGTTCCATCAAGTTTTACATTATAACCTTTTCTTAAATAAAAACAAAATAAAATAAAGCTTTTCTAAAATGAAATTCAGAATATATCCTCATTAAAACAGTGCAAAGCATAAAACTTGCAGCTAGAACCTTCAGAACATGGATGGGTAATGTGTGGCACACTAAAATCAGTTCCTATTGCGAGCTTTCGATCGTGTGGCTGAAAAGTGTTAAAAAATAATAAAAATAATATTTTAAAAAATTATTTAATGGTCTAATTTTTTTTGTTTAGATAGTTATTTAATATTTCTTTAAAGTTTTGATGCTTATTTAAATCTTATTATTTTTATTTTTTATTCTAATTAAAATTAATTAATCACATAAGATTTATACTAAAATATAATATAAATTATATTTTAAAATTTTACATAACAATTTAAATTTTTAAATTAAAATATTTTTTTATATATATATATAAATGAGTCATATTCTACAAGAAACAAGCTAGTCACCCGCTTTCATTGTGGGAAAGATCAAAATATATTTCCATGGAAATACAATAAGTTTAGCTCTTCTATCCGTTTGAATTTGATTGGTCTAGTGTGGTTTTGAGGTTTGAAAGATACTGTGATATCAGTGTATGTTTGTGCTTGGTAGAATATTCAACTGCGTATTGCGTTTCCAGTTGGGTAACCGTTAGGACTGCTGCTCCAGATTATGGCTGTATTTGCCCCATCTTGAAGTCAGAGCTTATATAGTTTTTTGTTTTGTAAGCACAAGCCATTGCACAATTTGGGTTTTGTGAGGCCTTCAAGTGACTTGTATACATACTTCTTGAATATAGTTTGTTAATTATAAATTAAAATGACTTGATGTTTGTTAATTATAAACTGAGGGTAATGTTTTAGAAATATTTCCCCATGGTACGTACATGAGAAAGAAAGAAAAAGCTGGTAAACTAATCAAGAATTAACTTGTGTAAATGCAAGAACACCTGATGTGTGTTGGCTTCATATACAAACTTCTGAATATAGTCCCTGCATATAAGATGACTTGATGTTTGTCCGTTATAGATTGAGGGCAGGTTTTTGGAAATATTTTTCTAAGCTACATGAGAAGAAAGACAAAGCTGTTAGACTAACTACAGGTGATTGTGTAAATTTAAGAATTCACCTGATGTGCTGGGGATTTCCTGAAACTGCGTTCGTTTCTAGAATCATGTGGCACATTGAAACATTTCATGAGGATGTGTAGCTTTTAGGTTTCACTTTGTGCACCATGGCTCTTCCCAGACCATGTAATTAGAACCAAACGTTGCTTCCTAGCAACCTCATCCATTGCCTGCGGTTTTTTATTGAAGATGTTGAAAAGAAAATAACAGAGATGGTAGTTTTGGTTCTATATACCTGAAGGTTATGAAAAGAATCTAATATTTTGTTCTTTCTCCATTTAAATTTTTTCTATCTTAAATTGCTAGATGAAGTTCTCTCTATGTTCATGTTTTTTATTTTGCTGATTTAATCTGCACATCTTTTTTTCAGAGGACGTGCAAGTTCCACCTCTCCTTTCAAAAGAGCAGCCTAAAAATAAATGGGATGATGAAGATGTGGATGAAGATGATGTGAAAGAATCGTGGGAGGATGAAGATGAACCAGCTCCGGTATGATTGATAATGTAATCTTGAATCTCACATTATTTTATACTTTATCTATCACTTTCAAATTTCAACCAAAGTCACCTAAAATGTTGGATGCTATTATAGGTCCGGGAACAACATACACAGCTAGTTATGGAAAATGGTATGATAGGGATAGGTTTCTTTGACATTTAATAATGGAATGTTGATCTAATTTTGTTTTCTCTTGCTGTGAGTGGGGAAAAATTGTTATAAGAACTTATGAATGATGCGTCAAACTACAATCGTATAAAAGTGTTTCTTCCAAGGTATGTAGGTAGCTTTCATTAGAAAAGAAATGCTCGGAATTTATGATTCTGAAGGAGCTTTTATGCAATCTGGAGAAGGGAAAGAAAAACAAGTGCATATCTCTTGGAGCTTTCTATTTTGTTCAAGCGGAGTGGGAGCTTGGGAAGGGATGGAAGAGAATATTTTTGTGGGCAGGGGTTCATTAAGAAAAGTATACAGAAATGTGATGCTGACATATGGGATGCATATGTATATTATACCTTAGCTTATTTTATGCTCTTATAAACTTTTTCATTTGAGTCCCACTGTTACAGAAATATGAAGTGGCATGCTGCATTCCATGTTTATATATGGTGGTGCTTGATCTGTAATTATTGTATTTATTTATGCAATTGGATCAGGCACCAGTAGTGAAACCTCCTCCTGAAAAGGCTCCTAAGAAATCCGCAGCAAAGTCTACCGAAAAGAAGGGAAAAACTGTTCACGTGGTAGAGGAAGAGAAACTAGATCCACTAGCTGAGAAACTTCGCCAGCAAAGGTACTCAATATGCAGCTTTTTTCTCTGCTAATAATTTGAAGTATGAACAATTCACAAGAATTCTATACATCGCATCTAGCCTATGTGTTCTTGATTTGCTGTTTCATAATTGCTACATCTGGCAATGGCTTCTGAAAAGTAATCCAAGTACAATTTGATAATTTTTTTCCACCTGTACCAATTTGGATGCAACTGAAGGGAAACAAGAAGTTGCTGAACTGGAATAGATGGAAGACGAATAAATGAATTCTAATCTGATCATAGCTTTACTTATAATGTTAATCTAAACATAAACGAAGCATTTGGATGTGGGAATAAAAGTTAAAAACTCCAGTGTCATGCTACTCCATGAATGATCTACCTAGCTCCTTCTAAGGGAAACCGTGTTAGATCTTCTGCTGCAATTTAATTAAAGAGTTCAAATTGTAGATGTTTTTGATTTTGCAATGGGGAAACAATATTGTAAGCTTTTATGATGATAGAGTATATTTAATTATTCATGTTTCTCTGAGCATTTTTACAACTTTAATGTGAGGAATGTCAGGACTAAGCTATTGCTGCTGTTTCTTTTGTATAAGATTTTCACCTTCCTTGAGTTGCATCTTTTAATTCTTCTATACCGAGGGTTGGCTGCCTATGTCTTTTTGCTGCTTCACAAATATATGAAAAAAAGAAAATTTTCTCAGTGCTTAACCATTTAGATGATTTTTTTATTATTATTATTATAGTATGATTTCTTAACAAAACCTGTTTCAACTAATAGTGTCCTTGAGGTTTTGTTCTGATCATGTTGGAGTTTGGTTAAATGTTGTTTGGCAGCATGATTTTAATTATGTTGATTTGTAGTTCTATGTGCTGAAACTTTTCAGGCAATTTAGTTACGAGTCTTGTGAAATTTTGCAGTACGCTTGTTTTGTTTTGACTTGTTTCAATTTATAAGTTTTTTGTTTGCCTTTTCCTTTAATTAATGGTTTCTTAAAGATTTACTCAATTATAGGCTGGTGGAAGAAGCTGATTTCAGATCCACTACAGAACTGTTTGCTAAGAAAGGTGATGAGAAATCGCTTGATAGTTTCATACCAAAATCTGAAAGTGACTTCTTGGAATATGCAAAACTTATTTCACATAAGCTTCGCTCATTTGAGGTGTGTTGAATTAGCTTTAGTATGTTGATAATAAAAGGTTGGTGCAGTTTTTGACCTGGCGAAAAAAAAAAACATTCTCTAATGCAGAAAAGTTACCATTATATCGGTTTACTTAAGGCAATAATGAAACTGTCCATGACTGCCATGAAAGCTGCAGATGCAAAAGAAGTTTCGGCTTCTGTGAGTGCAATTGCAAATGAAAAGATAAAAGCTGAGAAAGAAGCCAACGTTAGCAAAAAGAAGCAAGGTGCATGATTCCACTTATTTTTCATACTAAGCATCAGTAAGATTCTTAGACATTTTGAAACTTTATGTTTCTTTTGAGTCATGGATTTTGAAAAGCTAGTTAAATGGAATTCATTGGTTCAGAAAAGGGAAAATTTTCAGTACTCATGTTGTACATGCAACCATGCTAACTAATTAAAGGGTTTACAATCAATTAAACCCATATAGGAGATTATGCATAAATTGCAGAACTCAATAATCCATTTCACAATTTGAGTATTTGTCTGACATTGAACCATATTCAACAAGACTTTCAATGATCGAGTCATGTTTTGATGCAACAAAATATATATTAAATGGAAACCCTATCAAATGGTTTAATACTAAACCTTGCAATTCCACAAATCCAAGCCCAATAAAAACATAAGTCACTTAAACTTGCAAAGGCATGTCCAAAGCTCTGCACAAAATAAGCAAATATAACTAAACGAGCCAACAATACCATTCAATGTCAGCCCTCGTGCAGACTCGTCGGAATCCTTCCCAACTAAGAAACAACACGCGTGTCACAAATGGATGGAATTGCACTGCATGAAAAAAGAGAATTTATTTCAGTTCATAAAATAGATTAAAAGAAAAAAAAAATCCATGAGGCGGTTCTCAAAATCAAGAAAAGAAAATACCGCATAGTCCTATCTGTGAGGAGCCTGAAGATCCAGGAATTGAAAATAAAAGGGGTTCCTTGTGACAAAAACTGGGTTGCTAAGTGAAATAGAAAAGCGGGAAGAAGCAGAAACCCAACGTTATATATTTATAAATAGAATTTTTAATAACTTTTTAATTCTTTTATAAAATTTATTAAAATTTTATAAGTTAAAGATAAAAAAATAAAAAATGATGAAATTAAAAAAATATATTTTAAATAAAACAAGTATTAAGAAAATGAAGATTATAGAAAATAAAAATAAAAATAAAATATTTTATAAATATAAAATAAATAGTAATAAGATAATAAAATCAAATCTGAAAGGTTAAAAATTATTTAATTAATAAAAAAAATAAAAATAGTTAAAAAAATAAAATAAAATCAAATTCTAAAAAATAAATTAAAAAAAAATTCAAAATAAAATATATATTAATAAAAAAAAAGTAAGGATAAAATTTAATATAATTAACAGATAAATAAATATTTTTTATTTTTTTTATAATTTTAAAAAATATTATTTTTCATTAAAAATAAAAAAATATTAATGATAAGTAAAGAGATTAAAAAAAATATTATGAAATGATGTTATAATTGAGTAATAAAAATATGGATGCATCTAGCACTGTTATCAATGGATAAGTTTGTAAGTTTCGATGATACATTAGTAAGAAATAGTCATGGTCACGAAAGAGGCGCGTACTTTGTACAAAGAGTAGTGTGTTGCCCGCGCTGTCACCATTGGTTAAAGCTACGATGCTTGTCACGCACAAGAATTTAAGTGTAGTGTAGCCATTTGGGCCGGGGCCCAGTCAGCATTGGTGTTGCTGTTCGGCCCACGACCCAAACTATATCAATGCAAACGCTAATCAAGGTCTGAATCACACTTAAGTTTCACGTAGAGTTCAATAAATAGTTTTAAAGCCCAGTTAGAAAAGGAAAACACTGCTTATTGATTGGATATGGGCCACGTATCAAAATTCAGGGCTGGGATTGAGGCTAGCCCAAATTTCTGCTAAGATTTCATTACTCTTTTCGAGGAAACCCATATGCAACCACCAGAAACTGAATTCTCACCGGTTGTACTGAAGATATTACAATTTAGAATGTTGATGAATATAATACCTTGCTTTTTATTCATTCCTTGCAGCTGGGAAGAAAAAACAGCTTCATGTTGATAAGCCCGACGATGATTTGGTGGTTAATCCCTATGATGCTCTTGATGATGTTGATTTTATGTAATCTGTTTTGGTAATAGGCATTACATTTTTGGGCTCATTGTGTTTCATCAGAATCACATTTACACCATGATTGATGATTGAGTGTATGTTGTATACGATGTTGTTAGAAGAAAACTTTGCATTTTTGCCTTTGTTTTCAGCTGTTTAGTTAAAACCCTTGAAAGACAAGGACTGAATGTCTTTATACTCGTTTGTATGGAGGTAAAAGTTGAAATAAGTAAAGACATTGCATGGTTCTCACATTCATAGTGGAATCCTTTTTACCATCTTTCCTTAACTCTAGGGTTACATTATTCGACACAGAATGCAGAATCATAAGGCAAGCAAACAAAGCAATAACATCAGTTGCTGCTTCAAATACAAAGGGAAACAAACTGAAAGATATCCATCCTGATGACAGAGATCTTTCTATGGTTCCTTGGACAGACTACTACAAACAATATTTCATATGAGGGGTTGGTTGATGTTCTCTTGGCATCCGAAGGATGGTGGTTTCTGCAATCATGGAAGTCACAACATATGGATCCAAGTTTGAAGCATGCCTTCTGTCCTCAAAGCACCCCTTCCCTTCTTTCTTTGTGTTGCGGCAAACATGAAAGGCAGCCTGCGATTAGCTAGCAACACCCTGTTAATCGCACAAGATGTAATGAAATTATTGCAAGACATCTTTCTGTGTGTCGCAGCAAGGAAATTGTTTCATTTTCCTCTTACCCATTTGAAAGTATTTATGTAAGCTGTTTCGTGTCATCCAGTGAGTCTCTGCTCTTTCCCTTCTCCATAAGCTGAAATGTGTTCTTTATGCCTCAGACCAAGCTTTTCAATTGCTTTCTTGATGACTTCATAGCCTATTTCATTTCTCATTGACTTAGTATTGAAAATGTGAAGAATTTTCAAGTACAGGACAAAAATAATAATCAAGAGGGTGGAATAAAGTAGTGTTGCTTCACATCGACAATTTCTAATTCCATGCCTGATAATAGATATAAAGACTCGATATAGCAGTATAAATTAATCAGAGTTCAACAATAATTAAAAAAAAACATAAAAACAATCACAATATCTGAAAGAGCATAGCAGTAGAGGATGATCAGATGTAGATGGTTATTGGCAAAAAAAAGGCACTAGAGTATCAGATTCTTGATGAGATGAATTCGCACCAGAAATTGGAAGTAATCAAGCTACACCAAAACATGCAGTAGCTAAATGATAAGTACAATTGTCCTCGAAATGAAGATATTTATGACTTATAAAACACGACAAGCACACAGTATTATGCAGAATCATAAGTACAAGATAATAGCAACTCAAGGTTAAATAAAACGTATACAAATAATTTCACCAAAAGAAAGAAATTGAAACATTGATTAAAAAATCAGTATTGATTAAAAAATTCTCAATCAAGATATTATCCAAATAATCACTGATTATTATATAAAGAATAAACATGATTTAATATAACAGATATATTTCATGCTTTAATGTGAAATTAAAACATTATTGATGAAAGTATATTAATTATACTGAGAAACCGGTCACTAAAATGTTAAATGAAACCACTAATGATTTTTCTATTATTTAGAGGAACATGACACGTTATTAAACGATGCACTTGATTTTTAAATATAAATTAATCAACTGTTGAATTGATAATAAATTAAATTATTTGGCATATTTAATTATGATTATAATTTGTATTTGAGCCAACATATTAGAAACTTAATAGGTCACACACATTAAAAACCATTAGCTAGAAATTAAAATGAGATGATTTAATTAAGTATGACTTGATTAAGAACTTGATTAAGTTAATTTCTAAAATATAATTAATGACTAGAATATAATTAATACATGGATTATATTTCTAGACTTAGAAAAATAAAATAAGGACTTGATTAAATTAATTTCTAAAATTATCATGAAGTAATATATAGATATTATTCGGGGGGGAAATTGATATTTTGCTAATTTATAGGGTTTTTTAAATTTTCTTATAAATAATAAGTTATGCTTCTTATTTTTTATAAGATTTTTTATTAGATAGAAAATATAATAACTATTAATAACTTCTAATAAAATTAGAAAAAGTTAATTGATTAATTAAGAAGTGTTAAATCTATAGTTGATCCTACGTGCAATCGGATCTGAGATTGAATCTGGGCCGTTCATTAGGCCAAAATTGTTTTGATCAAATCTTAGCCGTCTGAAATATGATTTGGATGATTTCAGACTTGTTTCCAGCTAATTTGATCGTTCCGGATGCAACGGTACAGTCCGATCATTGAGATTTAAGACCGAAAGTGTAGTGGTGAATTATTAAAGAGAGATTGCCCGATCAAGAGGCATCTGAAGGTCATCATGGTGGTCGATGGAGATGAAGAAGAAGAAGACACACACATTTGCCCAATTATGTGTCCTGAACTGCTAAGTGGTGTAATTTTTTTTTTTTTCAGTTGCCTTGAGGGAAGGCAAAATTGGGACACTCTGGACACCCAATCAAGTGGACAATTAGAGGTGTAGAGTGGAAACTGATGAAGACCAATCTTGACGAATCTAAGAACTGGTAGTCTCACCAGATGTATAGAAATCATGTATTAAACCAGTATATTCCAGATCACTTGTAAAGGAAAGCCGCAACAAAGCTAGCAAATGGTTGTATATATGGAAAGACAATACGATGGATAAATATGGCCTAAGAAGTTCTGGCTAGGACATTGGGTTTTAAGCGGGACCAGTGTGACCCCTCAAATCTTTCCTGGGAACTTGCTTAGTGGAAGGATTATCCATACGGAACTATTTTCGTATATATAGCAGTTTGTAATGAAACGGTTGAAGACTAGCAGGACGACGACATAAAGGAACAGTTGGGTTTCGTATGTTCAAGGATCTGATGGAGTGGTGATTTCTCCAAAGAAGTTAGATTCGGTGACTGTGATTTCTCGAGGGGAGAATTGATGAAGACCCTGATAATGAAAGAGAAATACAGCAAGGGGATAAAGATTGGCACCCTATTTTGACTTGGACAGGTGTTATGACAGGATGAGCTGTTGTCAAACATAAGCAAGGAATAGGGAGAATCTAGAGAACAGAAATTGCACGATGGCACACGGAGATTGTGCAGGAGTACCCGTAGGATCCAACGAGGTACTGTAATGAGACAACAGGTGCAAGGAGAAGAAGAGTTCCCAGATGAAGCTCGGAGCAGAGACTATGTAGAAGTTGTACAACAGGAAGTCTCTTGTGCTCTTGATAAAGTCAACAGGCGAAGACCTTTCTAATGCATGAAGGATGGAAAGAGAGCTGTTGCATAGGCACCTAATTGAGGGGGTGCAAACGCCTGTGATAAAAGGCGACCGCCTATGTTGAAAGGCGAAGACACCAAAGAGAGTTGGTGTAGGTTGAGCTGTCAAGCAGAAAGGGGCAGAAGCTCCAAACATAGAAATTGAGGTGGAGGATTGCGAGGATTATACCGCAACTTTCTCTTTCTATGTAATCAGTGGCAGTAATCTCTCCCATAGTGCACATGGTGGTAGAGAATTTTGGAGCCACTTTGAAGCATCTCAACTGAAGGAGGATGCGACCGTCTATGAAAGGCGAAGACACCTTAGAGAAGGTGTGAGGGCCGTGATATGAGCCCAAGATCAGACCGCTCCATGACAACGGGCGAAGACACCTTAGAGAAGGTGTGAGGGCCATGATAGGAGCCCCAATTCAGACCGCCTTGTGACAACAGGCGAAGATACCTTAGAGAGAAAGTGTGAGGGCCATGAGAGGAGCCTCATTTCAGACCACCACATGACGACGAGCGAAGGTACCTTAGAGAAGGTGTGAGGGCCACGATATGAGCCCAGTTCAGAACGCCCCAGAGCCAATGTGATGGCTAGATATGAGTGGACAGGTGTATAGCCAATGAAGTGGCTATGATGAGTATGGAGATAAATGCAGGATTGAATTTCATGGATAGTGCCCCTATGCTAAAGATCAATAAGCTAGAAGACATTTGCCTTGGACAATAAGTGGGTGACTTGTGGAACATTAAGACGCGACTGCTATGAAGGAGCAGAGGGCATGCGCAGGTTCCCAGAACAAGTTGACTCTTGTCAAGGTGGTGAGCTTGGTGAAGGCATTGTAATACTCACAGTATCAAGACATATATGGATCAACCTTTAATGGGCTGCCCCTATAGGTAAATGTGGAAAGCTACCTGGACTCTTGAGACTAAGAGCGAGAGACTCACGGAGAAGTAAAGCGTGGTTCCTGGATGAGTAGACTCTTGGAAGAGTGGTGAGCTCGTGATCATATTGAGATACTCAGATAATGACTGTCGCACTTGGAAATCAAAATTTCTGTTTGAGGGGGTGTTGTAAGCCTTGATGTGAGGCTTGATGAATCATTCCTGACCGAGCATGTTTGATACGCTCGAAGGGGAATGTTGTCCCAGAGACAAGCGATAACACTCTTCAGATGTGATGTGGCAGACCATCTGGTTGTAGTGATCCTTTTGTGTGAGAAAAGATATGCTTTGGTGACTCTGGTGATTGAAAGGTTTGGCGAGTACCTGTAAACTTGGCCACAGATGCTCTCGGAATGGTAAGCTTGGAAGAGCTGCAGGATGCAAGCCTATGCTGAAGAAGCAAGAGGACAGTTGCCCCACATGAATGGCAAAGAGGGTGATTGTTGGGTTGGTTGCCATTAATATGCAACAACCATTGAAAATTACAGCAACTGCAGCTGGAGTTGCACCAACCATGTGCACCCCATCCAAGATGTCAAAGGTTGGCAGCCACCATTGTTGAAGAAGAGTTGGAGTTGGTAGCCACCTTCGTTGAAGAAGAGCTGGAGCTGGTGGCACCATTCTTGCCTATAAATAGGCAGCAAGAGAGTAGAGCAAACTGAGATGAGAGTGGTGAGAAATGTAGAGAACAAGAGAGAAAGTGGAGAGCTGCAATGGCAGCAACTGCAAGTGCAGCAAAGAGAGCTGGGAGTAGAGTTTGAGTGAAGTGATCCTTCTCCTCCATGTATTTGTATTGTATCCTTTCTCTAATCTCTAATAATATGGACTCTCTCCCGTGGATGTAGGCGGTTTTGCCAAACCACGTTAAATATTGTGTCTCATTGTGTTTAGCCTCCTTTGAGCAATTATCACTACATCACCGGTCAGATTTCCCAACACTATCTTGGGCCAGTCCTCTCCTCCCTTTTTCTTTCACCTCTTCTTCAATTTTGAACAATTTCGGATTGTCAACCAGCTGAGGTTGCTGAGGCTCTGCACCCCATCTGGCAAAGACTCCAAATTAGGGCAATACCCAATCTCAAAGTGTGAAAGGGACGTGAGATATCCAATCTAATTTGGCAAAGAAGCTAATCCCTCGCAGTCCCATATACATAGAGATCGTAGAGAAGTGAGATGTTGGATATTCTCTGGCAATGAATTCAGCTCTGGACATTCATTAAGGTGCAAATTAATCCTCAAATGCCGTCAGATGCCGCAATCCCTCTAATAGAGATGTGAATTTATCACAATGTTGGAAATATATCTCCCCTTTAATACAGAGCTAAAAGGGCACAGTAGAAATTGACTCAACATGTTGCTCAGGATAACTGTGGTCAAGATTATTGCAGGTTCAGAATCTAATAAACACTATTCATGTTATGATGCGGGTGGCATTCCAAGTTAATTTTTAGAAATAATTGTAAAAATCTCTTATAGTTTAATCATGTTTTTATTTTACTTTATATATTTTTAAAAATTACACTTCATATCTTATAATTCATAAATTAATAAAAAAATGTATCTGTCATAGCTTGTTTTCTAAGGGAAAGGAATTGGATGTTGACAAAGAAAGAAGTGGAAAAGTTTTAAGGATAGCTGAAAGCACGGGATGCGAGCAAGAAATGGCAAGTAATTATTGAGAAATGGTAAAAGTGAAAGAGTTTGGTGATGGTAATTATATTATATTTGTTATCGTGGTAGTAATTATTTTTAAAAAATAATTATTTAAAAATATATTAAAATAATATTTTTTTATTTTTTAAAATTTATTTTTGATATCAATATATTAAAACAATCTAAAAACATACAAATAAAATCAATTCGAAGCAAAAGAAAATTTTTTAAAATTTTAAAAAGTGTGGTTCAACCACAAAAACAAACATTGCAAGCTATAAATCTCTTTTTAATAGTGACCAGGTAGGTGTTTTGCGCTACGTTGCGAGTTATATTAAGTTTTTTTTCCTGACATAATAAAAGATATTCAGGAGACGATAACCCCAATCAACACGGTTTAACTTGACTAACACACAACATAGGATATGAGATCGAGATAACCTTGAGAAAAATAAAGTGAAAAAAAAAACATAACAAAGCTCAAAACTCCATAACCTAATGTCAAACGATAAAATTAAAAAAAAATCAATTTTAAAAAAAGTAACATAAAAAAAACCCGAGTCAATTTGGGTTAACTTGACCAACCTATCATCCACAATATGAGATTGAGAGAAAAGAAATTATATTTTATTTGAGAACCATTTTTTGATAAAGAAATAAAATGTTGAGGGTTAAAAATAATAATAAAAATAAATCAATCAAAATGATAAGAAAACAGAAATCAAAAGAATGAGGATCAAACTTGAATAAAAAAAATTAAAGAAAATAAAATAATGAGGGAAAAAATAAAAAAAATAAAAACAAGAAAAAGGTAAAACACAAAAAAAAACAATCAAAAGAATGAGAATCAAATTGGATACAAAAACTAAATGAAACAAAATGTCTAGGTATGAATTTAATTAAAAAAACTTTAAAAAGTATTGAAAGCAAAACAATTAATAAAAAAAATAAGAATTAAAATTGATAGAAATAGAAACTAGAGGACACAATTAATATTTGGAAGGACTGACGTGAATTTCTAAGCTAAGAGAAAGAAAAGAGAGAGGAAAAGAAAAGAAAAGCTCATTGGAGCCCAATTGTATCTCTACTCTTCAACACGCACCTCGCTAATACGAAGAGGACAATGCGCCACTCCAAACATCATCGTAGATGGCTGATTTTGGTCATCGGATGACCCTGCATGTGCTAACACGTGAGTTGCACCGTTAATAGTTTTTTTATAGTATTTATTTTTTAAAATTACCAAATAGCCCCTGGGTCAACTTAAAAATAAAAAATTAAGAAAAATAACAAAACCCCCCTTTGGAACCATATTTATATTTATATTTTATTTTAAAGACAATTATGTCACTTCACTATTCTTAAAATTAAAATAAAAAGATACTTGAGTGGTAAAGAGAGGATTCATCATTCTAGGTGAATTAAAAATATATATTTTATTTATTCTAAAATAGTATTGACTGAGGAATTCTTAATTAAGATGGAATGAGATTTGAAAAGAGTTCTAAATCTTATTTAAATGATCAATGACTATTATGTAGATAATAAATATGATTTAACATGACAAACATACTCCATGCTTTAATGTTAAATCAAAATATTATTGATAAAATGATATTAATTACATTGAGAAACTAGTCACTAGAAGGTTAAGTCAAATCACTAATGACTTTTTCAATATTTAGAAAATCATGACACATTGATAGACGATACACCATGTTTTTAAATATAAATTAATCAATTGTTGAATTGATAATAAATTAAATTATTTAATTTATTTAATTATAATTTATATTTGGGTCAACATATTAGAAACTTAATAGGTCACACACATTAAAAATCTTTAGGTAGGAATTAAACTGAGATGATTTAATTAAGTATGACTTAATTAAAATATATTTTAAAAATTAATGACTAAAATATAATTAATAAAATGATTATATTTCTAGACCTCGAAAAATCAAATAAGTACTTGATTAAGTTAATTTTTGAAATTTTTTTGAATTAATAAATGGATATTATTAAAGAGACAAATTGATATTTTAGTAATTTATAAAAAATTTAAATTTTTTTATAAATAATAAAATATACCTTTTATTTTTTAAATTTCTCTCACACTGCAGACTTGACTAGCTAAGTTTCAGAGAAGCAACATGGCCATGATTTGAACACAACATTCATCAACTTGACTTTGCTTGTTGGTTAGTAAATGTATTTTCAATATATATTTTTTTAATTTTTTTAAATTCATTATATTTCTCTCGGTTATTATCCGAAAGGTTGTTTTATTAATAAATTAATTGTTTGTTATAAAAAAATAGTTTCATTAAAGCTAGTTTAAGGTGAATTTTTTTTTTATGTATATCTCAGAAGTGATAATCTGAACAATCATCGTTTTATAATTGAAACTTTTGTTAAGTTGATCCTCATTTCATAAAACATTTTAAAGCTTTTGTTAAATGACAATATTCTTGAATTTTAAAAAATCAATTTTAAAAAAAGTAAAAAAAACAAAAAAACTCAGGTCAAGTTGGGTTAACTTGACCAACCTACCATCCACAATATGAGATCAGGATAAAAAAAAATTATATATCTTTTTTAAAAGAAACTAGAATAAAAGACTAAAGTTAAATAAAAGAAACGTCAGAAAAAACCTAAGTTAATTTGACTAACCTATACTTAGGATGACCCCACATAAAAAGTGAAAGAATCACAAAGATCAAGGGTCAATAACAAAAAAAAAATTTCTTAAAAATAATTCGAGGAAAAAAAACATTTAGTCAACTTGGATTAACTCGACTAACCCTCCACCCGAGATAGAAGATCGATATAAACTGAAAAAAATAAAAGTTGAACATATAACAAAGCTCAAGCCCCAGTAACCCAATGTCAAATGATGAAATTGAAAAAAAAAATTAGTAAAGGATAAAAAAAAAAGACCTAACTTAAATTGGACTAATTTTCAAAACCAATGATCCAAATCATGAGAATATGATTACCGTGCAGAAAAGTAAACACAAAAAAAACTAAAGAAGTAAAATTTCCAATCATAATTTTTTTCAAAAAAAAAACAAATAGTAATCAAAATAATAAGGATCAAATATGGTATAAAATCCAAATGAAAAAAATATATAGGGATTAAATTGAAAAATAAAATAAATTAAGAAAAAAAGATTAAAAAATAGTAATAAAAAGAACGAGAACCATTATTTGATAAAGAAATTAAATGAAATAAAATATTGAGGGTTAAAAATAAAAAAAACCAAGAAAATAATAAGAAAATAGAAATCAAAATAATGAGGACTAAATTGAATACAAAAACTATACGAAACAAAAATTTTAGGTATGAAATTTAAAAAAAAAACTTCAAAAAGTATTACAAGCAAAACAAATAGTAATCAAAAGAATGAGAACTAAAATTAATAGAAATAGAAACTAGAGAACACAATCAATTTTTGAAAGGCTGACATGAATTTCTAAGTTAAGAGAAAAAAAAAGAGTAAAAGAAAAAAAAGCTTATCAGAGCCCAATCGCACCTCTACCGTTAACACACATCTCGCCAATACGAAGCGGACAATGTGCCACTCCAAACATCATCTTAGATGACTGATTTTGGTCACCAGACAACATTGCATGTGCTAACACGTGAGTTGCACACATCAACAGTTTTTTTATAGTTTTTATTTTTTAAAATTACCAAACAGCCCTTAGGCCAACCTAAAAATAAAAACAATAACAAAACCCCCCATTTGGAACCATATTTATATATTTTTTTATTTTAAAAACAATTCTGTCACTTCACTATTCTTAAAATTAAAATAAAAAGATACTGAAGTTGTAAAGAGATGATTCATCACCCTAGATGAATTAAAAAAAATATTTTATATGTTCTCAAATAGGATTGACTAAGAAATTCTTAATTAAGGTGAAATGAGATTTGAAAAGAGTTCCAAATCTTATTTAAACGATCAATAACTATTATGTAGAGAATAAACATGATTTAACATGACAAATATACTTCATGCTTTAATGTTAAATCAAAACATTATTGATGAAATGATATTAATTACACTAAGAAACTAGTCACTAGAAGGTTAAGTCAAACCACTAATGATTTTTCTAATATTTAGAAAATCAAGACACGTTAATAAATGATACACCTTGTTTTCAAATATAAATTAATCAATTGTTGAATTGATAATAAATTAAATTATTCAATTAATTTATTTTTATTTAATTATAATTTATATTTGGACCAACATATTAGAAACTTAATAGGTCACACACATTAAAAATCTTTAGGTAGAAATTAAACTGAGATGATTTAATTAAGTATGACTTGATCAAAATATATTTTAAAAATTAACGACTAGAATATAATTAATACAAGGATTATATTTTTAGATCTCAAAATTACATCTCTCTAATTTTAAAAATTATATTTGGGATGATTTAATCAAGTGTAATTAATTAACGACTAGAATATAATTAATACAAAGATTAATCTTTGACTGTTTTATGAGAAGTTGTGAAAATTACGTCTCTCTAATTTTCTTAATTTTATGTTTTTTTTTATGAGAAGTATTGTGTGTTAAGGAAAAAAAACTTATTACACATTTATATGAAGAATAAAACAACAATCAATTTGAGAAAATTATTTAAACAATTACAACAAATTAAAACTACGAATAAATTCTCATTACAAATTTTGCATATCAATTATAATTGAAACTAATCTTAGGAATGTGAGCTATCTTAAGCCAGTCCCCTCCTAAATCTTTCTCATATCTTTTCTCCAAATTTCTTCAAATCCTCAAGCGCAGTCAGATGCCGCACTCCCTTAGTTAGGGATGTGAATTTATCACAATATTGAATATTTAACCTACGAAGAGAAGATAAGCCACACAGCCCATTCATTGGCAGACAATTTAATCTTCCACAACACGCTATCCCTAAAAACTCCAAGGAATTGAGGTAACGAAGACCTTCCTCTGGCAAGCTTTCAAGTTTCCCGCAATAAAAAATACTCAAGCTTTTAAGAGCAGAAAGGTTAAATTAACACACATTAGAGCCCAATCGCACCTCTACCATTAACACACATCTCGCCAATACGAAGCGGACAATGCGTCACTCCAAACATCATCGTAGATGACTGATTTTGGTCACCGGACGATCTTGCATGTGCTAACACGTGAGTTGCACACGTCAACCGTTTTTTTACAGTATTTATTTTTTAAAATTACCAAACAGCCTCTAGGTCAACTTAAAAATAAAAAAAAATAACAAAAATAACAAATCCATTCTTAAAATTCTATCACTTTATTCTTTCGTCAGCCCCTTTGGAACCATATTTATATATTTTTTATTTGAAAGACAATTCTGTCACTTCACTATTCTTAAAATTAAAATAAAAAGATACTTAAGTTGTAAAGAGATGATTCATCACCATAGATGAATTAAAATATATATATATATATATATATATATATATTTTATTTGTTCTCAAATAGTAGTGACTGAAAAATTCTTAATTAAGGTGGAATGAGATTTGAAAAGAGTTCCAAATCTTATTTAAACGATCAATGACTATTATGTAGAGAATAAATATGATTTAACATGACAAACATACTCCATGCTTTAATGTTAAATTAAAATATTATTAATGAAATGATATTAATTACACTGAGAAACTAGTCATTAAAAGGTTAAGTCAAACCACTAATAATTTTTCTAATATTTAGAAAATGAAGACACGTTAATAGATGATACACCTTGTTTTTAAATATAAATTAATTAATTATTGAATTGATAATAAATTAAATTATAATTTATATTTATACCAACATATTAGAAACTTAATAAATCACACACATTAAAATTCTTTAGGTAGAATCACACATGTGTATTTAATTTTGAGTTTAAAAAGTTTTACGTGAGAAGATTGTTTTTATCGAAATAAAATAAAATGGATAAAAGGCAATCGAGCGAATATTTTTCCACGGCAATCTTGAATGACAAAACACGCAAAATATTATTAGTTTGAATTAATAACGTCTTCATAAAGGCTAAAAGGATGTTTATGAGATTGATATTTTAGTTGAGAAACCTCAACAGTTGATTTTCTTTTACAAGTTTTGTTTTCAAGTAACAAAAAAAACTTAATTGGCGTCTCTTTAATTTTCTTAATTTTATGCTCTTTTTTTTTTTATAAGTAAAAAAAACTTATTACAGTACTAAGTAAAACAAGTTTCAATTAAAACAAATAATGAACCAATCATTTTTACACATTTATATGAAGAATACAACAACAATCAATTTGATAAAATTATTTAAACATTTACAACAAATTAAAACTACGAACAAATATATTTTATTCTCATTACAAATTTTGCATATCAATTATAATTGAAACTAATCTGAGGAATGTGAGCTATCTTAGGCCAGTCCTCTCCTAAATCTTTCTCACACCTTTTCTCCAAATTTGGACACTCCACAATTAATAGAGATTGGAGAGAAGTGAGATGTTGGATACTCTCTGGCAATGAATTCACCTCTGGACATAAAACAAGCTTCAAATCCTCAAGTGCCGTCAGATGCCACACTCCCTCTGATAGAGATGTGAATTTATCACAACCTATAACAGATAAGTTGCGAAGAGAAGATAAGCCACACAACCCATTCATTGGCAGACAATTTAATCTTCCACAAAGCATTATGTATAAAACCTCCAGGGAATTGAGGTTACGAAGACCTTCCTCTGGCAAGCTTTCAAGTTTCCCGCAATCACAAATCTTCAAGCTTTTAAGAGCAGAAAGGTTATCTAATACCCTATTTGACAAAGACTCCAGATCTGGCATCCCATCAATTTCTAGGCTTTCAAGGAGGGTATGATTTTGCAAAAACCCATCGGGAAGCTCCCTCACATTGCGAATCCCTTCAATACGAAGAGAAGTGATAGAAGTGAGATTCCTAACTGACATCAGCGACGAAGCATTACCTCGCCGGATCTCTAATGATTTGATGGAGGGTATAATTGGTATTTCGTTCAACACAGGGCAATCGACTATCTCCAATTCTTGAAGGCGAGGAAAAGTACACGCAGCCCATTGCTCTAATCCCTCCATTGAATAGAAAGTCAGCGTCTCCAAAGATGGGAATGGATTCTGCCCATCTCCATACACATTGCTGTCAATACTCTTCACACCATCCATTCCCCATAATTTAAGACTCTTGAGCAACTGTAGTTTCCCCAATGGTGGAAGTTGTTCACAGTTGGGAAATGCTGATAGCTCCATCTCTACCAGATTTGGTAGCGTCATGTTCAAGTTCATCATCCAATTAGGAAATCTTGAACCTCCATATCCACATATCCTCAACTTCTTCAGATTTGAATGAGGTTGAAGCCCTTCAAGGACCTCCTCGTTATTTACCCGAATAACACTCTTTCTTTGTTGCGGTGGCACAAATGACCGAGGGTTAAAAAGGTAATATCCATTACCATGCCAAGATAAAGTCAGTGATAAAAGAGCTGTCTTAAACTTCAAATTGGCACTTTTGGCATCTTTTAAATTCTTAACATTCACAAGATCTGTGATACTCAATTCACCAGCAAGATTATTCAGCCCTTCCAGCTCACTTATGCCACGACCATTCTCCCCACCCACAATGAACAGGGTAAGTTTTCGCAGGCATATCAATTGTCTCATTCCAACAGGCATAAATCGAAGTGAATAACAACCCCTTATGTCAAGATAGACAAGATTTCTCATGTGCTTCATACCTTTTGGTAATTGGATGAGTTCTCTGCAAGAACTCAGATCTAGTGTCTGGAGGTTTTGGAGTGAGGTTATACTTTCAGGCAGTGTTTTGAACTTGGAGCCTGATACATCTAGATACCTTAGATGTTTCAGATCACAAATTGACTTCGGCAATTTCTCCACCCGGACATTTCTTAATCTCAAAGCTCGATGTTTTCGACCAGGAAACTTTCCCCATCCATTCCAAAGAGCACCATTCCTCAGAAGAAGTGAGCGAAGTGATAGGACCTTGAGAACTTCATAAGACGAAGCTACTGATTGGTAATAAAAAGCTACATGACGGGCAGTTTTAGGAATTTCCAGCTCCCCATCGCCTTCTGTCGTATAGCATTCTTGTGCTGCAATGGATTGTGCAAGATCATGCATAAGATCATGCATTTTACATGTTACGTTGCCGAATCCATCATCATGGACCTCTTGCAGAAATGACCTTCCCACTAGTTCGTTGAATATCTCAATGCCCATAACGTGCAAATCCATTTCTCTTCTGCAAGAAATAAAGCCATTTGCCATCCACAAAGCAATCAGCTCCTCCCTCCTCATCACCTCATCTTTTGGAAATATTGCGCAAAACGCAAAGCATTGCTTCAAATGTGGTGATAGATTAGTGTAACTCAACCTCAAACCAGGTAAGATCTCGTTTGCTTCTTCTCTTAGATCCCAAATCTCACTTTCTTTGACAGCTATCCACTGATCTTCACTTTCTTTTAGCCGCATTAGGTTCCCGAGTGCCTTTATAGCTAAAGGAACACCACCACACTTCTTCACTATTGATTCTCCAATGGCTTCCAGGCGTGCCCGCTCCTCTTTCCTTCTCATCCCGAATGCAAGCTGTTGAAACAACTGCCAAGAATATTCTTCAGACAATCTCCCCATGTGCTTGACAAAAGCTGTTGCCATTCTAAGAGCAACCATCTCAATACGCGTTGTTACTATGACAGCGCTACCTTTAGCTCCACACCTTAATACCTCCTTCAATTTATTCCACCTATCACCATAATCATCCCACACATCATCCAATACAAGCAAAAACTTCTTTCCATTTAACTTTTGTTGGAGGCATCGTTGCAAGGGATCCAATTCTTGAAGACCACAAGGGGCACCATCAATGGACTCTATGATGGCTCTTGTTAATCTTCTGAGATCGAAATCAGTAGATACACACACCCAGATCCTCAAACTGAATTGCTGTTTCACACTTTCTTCATTGAAGACCAGTTGAACAAGTGTTGTTTTCCCGAGTCCCCCCATTCCCAATATAGCATAAATAGGGAGATTGTCTGCATTTGTCAGCAGGAAGTTGACTAGTTCTTCTTTCTCCTTGCCTCTTCCATAAATTTCTGATTCATTCACGAGTGAGCTGGTAAGCCGCCAATCGTAGGTATCAGCTGTTGTGTCCCCAACTCGTGGTGTCAAATTGAACTTGTTTTTCTCATTGGCAATGGCATCCAGTTTCTCTCTCACGTTTTTCAACTTATGCGCCATTTTCAATCGAAAAACTAGTGGATTATGATCAAGAGAAAAGAAGGATCGTAGTCGATTTTTTAGATCTTTTTGCAGCCGATGCCTTTGAGCTTCAATTGCAAACTCATCCAGTACATCATCAACAACATAAGCTGCATCCTTGAGGTCGCTGAGCCACACCTTGATAGGCTCACTCTTCCACTGCTTCTCCTCTGCATCTTGCAGCACAGCTTGAATGGTTCTGAACGTGC
>Ga0325411_1001572_pt1 | contig 25491 bp, 13 predicted proteins | sample PopdelMetagenome_13_FD_206181 | JGI IMG/M metagenome (GOLD analysis project Ga0325411, IMG submission 206181) | Populus deltoides microbial communities from Bellville, Georgia, United States - Xylem-PdIQD-R4 | ecosystem: Host-associated > Plants > Phyllosphere > Stem > Wood/Secondary xylem... | reverse complement strand
TCCTTATAGAGCAGATATACAAACTAAATTAACCCAAAAATACCTTTAAATGAAAATAGTAAAAGAAAAGAAAGTAAAAACAAGAAAAAGACTTGTGTTCTTATCCAACATTTGACATCAAAACACCTGCAAGAAACCTCAAGTTCATGTGATCTATGCCCCTGTTAACTACTACTCACATGTGAGGGTGGGTCCCCGTAGCATTACGTTTCCAGTTTTGTCTAACACAGCGATCTGATCCTCTTTCCTCCCTTGAATTCACCAAAGTTTTGTCAATTCTTCGGCAAAATCATCCCATGTTGGCAATAGAATGATTTTTACAAACATTTCTTCAATGACAATAACTTCTACCCGCATTCACGAGCTAAATCACTGTTGTCCTTTTTTTCTTTTAATAAAGACTTAAATCACTATTGTTTACTAATACAAATTAATAGATTATATAATTTCGTTATTTTTTCATCACAAAGAACTCATAATTACGACTAATTTGTCTTATCGATGCCAATGATCTTCCATTGAAAACCCTTAATGTAGTGTTTCAAAGAATTCTTGGATTGAAGCCCTCAGAAAACAAAGAATTCTTGGACTGAACAGTGATAAAAATACTGGGTGGCCATATAGTCCAAGAAAATGGCCGGATTTGTGAGAATTGTGACTATAATATTTGGACACTTGCACTAGACAACGTAGCAAAAACCCACATCACAATCTAATCAGCAGCAAAAGCAGTCACGAGGAAAGTAACTAGATAGTGGGGCTTCTTGTTCTCTGCAATGTTTCCATGCCTCGTGAATTCATGGCCCTTGTAATTAATTGGACCAGGAGAAAACAAGGGGAATTTAGAGCAATAAATTATTAAATTTGAATTATTGAATGGTTGTGGTTTAGCGTACAATTAAAAAAAAAAAAGCAATTTAATTCTTTAATATCTTATTTCTCTCATATAATTTAAATTATTAAATTTAAAATCAATGATAAGATTTAAAACATGATTCAAATGGTTAGATTATAACAAAATCTAGGTCAATTTTGTCTTGAACAAAGGCCCATGAAACTTTATCTATTTCAGTAGGCTTTTAAGTGATAGACCAAATTATGGAGTTTGGATATGATGCATTGGTCCGTCCATGAAAGAGGCAAATCGGGTTTTGAGTCAATTTCTTCGATATATTTAAGGAGGCTTTTAAGTGATCTCTCTTCGGCCCAGACAGGGTTATCAATTGTATAGTGGGTTCTTAGCACACACTATGATGCAACACTGCCTACTAGATTTGCCCTTCATTACGGGTCGGATAATAAAGATAATAATATATTTTTTTTAAAAAAATATATATTAATAGTAAATTAAAAAGTTTATATATGTATTTATTTAAATAAATAAATAATTATTTGTTCAACCGAAACAAATCATAAAGCCTGGTTTCTAACCAACTGAAGTTAACTAGTCAAACTTGTAATTCTATTCAAGAACCCAATTGGGTTCAAAAATAAATTTTATATATAATTTTTTTTATTTATAATAGATACTCGTAAAATTAAAAACAAACTCAATATTGCAGTGTTTGTTTAAGATCGTGACAAACCTACAAATATGAAATCAAAACAAATTATATTGTCTAATTAAAAATCAACAAAATATTTACAGGTAAAATTAAAAAAAATAAGCAAGAAAAAATAATAAAGATCTAATTGCTAAGGATCAAATGGAAAAAGAAATTAGTGAAAATAAAAGGAAGCTCATTGTGTCATATTTGATGATTATAGTGAAAAAGATATGAAATTTATATTATAAAAATAATTCTTGCCAAGAAGGAAATGACAATTAACAATCTCAATTTGTGGTGATGTTTTGATATAATATTTTACTTCTCATTTCTATTTTTTTTCTTGCAAGTCATGCCATGGTGTTGGATCAAGTGAATGAGTGTGCATTAGAGTTTTATTTAATATTTAATTGTTTGTATAATAAATTAGATATAATGCATGATATTAATAGAAAATACAATCTTTAGAGATTTAAGGTAATTTATTGGAAAATTACAAAGGTCGTAAATTTAATATAAAAAACAAGTACTCTTGCTATACGAAGAAACACTTGTGGTAACGAGGACAATGTTTTATTAGATTTTAACCCGTTTTGTTTGAAGAATTTATTGTTAAATATTTTTCTTTTATTTATTTAAAATGTGTGCTTGTGTAATAGTACGGCACCACATCACGAACCAATACTCGACTGAAGCCGGGGATAAAAGAGGGAGGCGTGTTGAAGAAGAATTACCTGCAACAAAGGGATAAGGTGAGCACATATATGGTCAAGATTGGACAAGAATCACTTACGTGGAAGGCTGAGATAATGAAGCTCTTGCGGCTGACAGCTAGCAAGGGATTAGTATCAAAGACAAACAACACCATTTTGAGAAAAGAAATAGAGTCCAAATACAAATCAGATTGATAAGACAGCTGACAAGCCTATTAGTTACTCTAAAGTCTCAACTAACCGAGAATTATAATAAAAGGAGGAGGAAAGGCTGCAGAGAGGTAGGAAATTGCTTTGAAGCAAATCTCACTCACCCAAGAAACCCAGGTTACCTCAAAGCTACCCAAAAACTTAGTTAGGATTTATCAAAATTACATTGTTCTTTCAATTCTGTTTCTTTAAAATATTTATTTTTAATTATTATTTCAATTTTCCCAACTTTTACTTTAATCTCATGTCCAAGAAAAGCTATGATAAAAATTTCAATACCTTTCCCTTAATTAAACAACCAAGACCATATACAGCTTGTTGCTTCTGTTATCATAGTATTTTATTCGAGGATTTGTTTAAAAGAACATTAATACAAGTTACCAGGGCATATACAAGCAATTTGAGGAGATTACGAGGAGCTTGCAGGTGGCTGTCGTGCTAATGGTTGAAAAGCCTTTAGTGTTAGAAATGATGGCTTTTCTTGTTGTTGCTAGTTCATGTTGATGATTAACACTGGATATGAGATAACGTGTAGGCTTGTGATTAATTTTGATCTATACAATATACTTATCGCCTCTATCTATTGCAATGATTTCAAGAAATCGGTGCTATTAATATATATGTTGTACACATAAAAGTTTCTTATAATATTTATCCAGTGCACACTATGGTTCGGGTTGGGTTAGGTTAGGTATGAATGCCTAATAAATATTTAAAATCTGATCAAGTTAGATTTAGTTTATACCCGATTAGGTTTAGCTAAAAATTCTAGGTTTGGGTTCAGGTTCAAGTATTGTAAAAATTAACTTGTGTGTACCCATTGTCATTTCTAAGTAGATGGACCATATTATATTAAGCAAAATAAATAGTTAGAAATAAAAGATAAAATTATCAATATAGTTTATCTTATGTAAGATGATTTATGATGATAATATCTTTTATTTAGTATAATTAATTCTTTGTTTTAGATATCTGAAAATCAGTTAGAGTTTACTAGTAACTATAATATTAGATGACGACTTATCTTTTTATTTTTATCTTATTTTTCAAACATAAAACAAGCCATTTATTTTTATAAGTTTGTGCGATGTGGATTATAACACTAGTTATTTTTCAATTATTGAACTATTATTGCTATGTATAAAAAGAAATTAGACAAGAACCTTAATCATTATGCGTATTCAAATCTTCCTACTTTATATTAAATTGTACATAAAAATTATCCATCTTGAATCTAAATTTAATTTTAAAAAAATTAAATAAGAACTTTTCTTTTTTCTTTACTTTTCGGGTGCCATCAAATAAAAAAATATGTGGCAATAACAATGGATGATATACCCATAAAAATTTATTGTTTTTTTCTTTTTTATCTCGAAACAATAACCAAATATTATCTAAAAAAAATTTAAGTGCTTATTGATAAATTATAAAGTTGAATAAACATTGACCAAGAACACTATTATTTGTATTGCCAATTCAAAAGTAAAGAAAGCGACAATCTCCGGTTGCATCAATTACATTATGTTGGCTTAAACAGTTTCCAAACGCCAACGGCACGTAATGATGGTACGAACAGTGTTATGAATGGATGTTACCACTCCTTCAAATCCTTCCATAACTCATAGTATCCATCAATGTACAGCATTTTTCCTTCTTTTGGATACAAAGATCATATCCTACAATTCGCCGGAATCTGATGATAGGCAGGGTGGCAACCTTGAACTTCACTTAAAGCTCTCTTTTTTGCTTTCGCCCAAACACATTTTGCATAGGACTGTGATAAAAACTGTCCTAAACAAGAACCCTAAAATGGGCCACTATCTATCAAATTTAATAAAGTATGTGTGGATCCTGTGGTCCAATAAGAGATAAACAGGATTTCCTCTCCATGCCGACTTGATCTTATACCTTAACTACTGTGCCGACGCGCTGTCACGCGCCACCAAAGTGCAGATGCATAGGTCTTCCTTTTTCCTCGAGGCCGAGTGGGGAGATTTGGTGGTGGAAGAGATTGAGTGGGGAGCACGTGCCGTTGCATTGTCTGCTTGACACGCGTAAAGTAGGACCCACATTGCCACTGAGAAGAGGAAGTCTAACGTAGAGGGACCACCACTAAATTTGTATGTGACAGCCCATTTAGGGAAGGGAAAAACAGCGACAGTGGAGGGTTACGTTGACCAATATCATCCGGGTAAAATGGATACATCAACGTCAGAGGCAATAAATCTCGACTTGTTACGTTAGAAAAAATCTTGAAAGGCAAAAGGTGAAGTGTCGTTCATGATAATGGAGGCCGAAGAGCCGGTGAAGTGTCGTTTTGTATGAATACGTAATTAGAATTTTTATCATTACTATTAAACCAATGCATTGAAATTCACGTTGCTAGAATATTGGAAATATATTTCAAATCAATTCAACTTTTAATTTTAATTGTTTTAAAACAAGAACGTGTGATTTGATTTTTTTTCTTACAACTGAACTAAGAAGCCTTCTTTTCAAATTCACGTCATTTGAAAAGAATTTTTTCTTAAAAAAAGTGAATCAACAGTGCAGTTTTTCTAGTTGAAAATCTGGGAAAAAAAGGAAAATGCACGCCTGGCCAGTTTACTCCAAAACAGAAAATCCCAATCCTCTCAGTTGATTTCATACAGTGACAGTTGAAAACAAGGAGGGAAGTTGTTGTATATTTCTCACAGTAAGTTTAATTAAGTTCTAAGTTTAGTCCAGCAGAGACGAACAATAGTGCAGTGCGCAACTAACAAGTAAGAGAGCTTAGCCTCTCTTTCAATTTTGGACTGAGTTCAAATGGAGAGTTCCTGCATTTGGGGTCGTCATCGACATCTTGTTCAATCCCACCGTCGCTTCGTCGGCTTCTCTCATCATCTCACTCAACGTGTTCATGTGCCGGCTGCAAAAAACGATACTAGTAAATGTAATAACAGAAGAAGCAGAATTTGCTGCAGTTGTGAAGACCCCATCAAGAAACCACCACAAGCTTCAAACTTCAGTTTTGTGAGACTTTTATCCAGAACATAATAGACAACGTAAACCTAGCTAGAACATCTCAGGCCGGAATTTGAGTGAGAAATCCAAAATGATCTAAGATCACGAGGGAGATTAAATTTATTCCACTCATTATCAGATAATTGCTTACCATCAACAAAATATTATGTCAGTGTTCATGCTTAATGTTTGTTGGCATTTTATTTTCTGACAAAATCACTGATTCATGTTATTAGTTAGCTTATCCATCTGGGATTTGATGTTCATTGGTGAATTAAAATGCTGATGAAATATTTACGTTAAAAAATAGATGTTCGTCAAAATAGATGTTCGTCGACAAATCCACCGGTATAATAATTATCAATGATGTTTCTATTGCTAACTCCATCGACAAGCCTAAAAATTTCACAACGTTTTATAATTCTCTAACAAAATTAATTTGGATATCTCTGATGGTATCACCGATGGAATATCAATTTCGATCGGTAATTTCATTGATGTTTCATTAATTTTTTTTTGCATGTTTATTTGTAATAATCCCAATTGTATTTTTTAAAACTTAAAATTACAACTACAACAAATAACAAATTGATAACAAATTACAATATTATTTTAATAGCTAATATCAATATTCCCTACAAATATCTTAATCACATCACAAAAACTCCTTAACAAATGGAGCTAGAGGGGGAAGGAGAGGAAAAAAATCCTGAACCAAGTGGTCCAGAATATTTAGGAGGGGAAGAATATTACATCACGATGCATGCATGTATTTAATTGCTCCCATTTCTTCCCATTTTTTTCTTCCAGCTCGGTCTTCAGAACAAACAATCATTCCTTAACTTGTTCTCTGATTATCTCCTAAATGGCTGGTGATGGCTGGTTGGGGCTGAATTATGGTGTGTTTATAGTCAAAACACTATTGCCCTCCCTTATATCATGGGTTGTACCGTAAATTCAATTCCTATCATGTCCACTAGTTGCTCTAACCATAACTTAAGATCACAAGGAGGATAGATTGAAGTTTCTTCTTCATGCTTCGTAACCACATCGGTGTTATATGTTTCTTACAAAAAAAAGTCAAAATCCATATTTATAAAAAAAATTTAGTAAGAATATTATAACTATAGTTATTAAACCCGACTCGGGGGTTGACCCAGCCAAGAGGCCGAGTCTCGGGTTTTATGGGTCAACCCGGGTTCATCTGGGTCAACCCGAAAATTCACTCATTTTTCTTTCTTTTGAAAGCTGTTGACAACACCTAAGAAAATTAATATTCCCACAACAACTTTGTAATTTACCTTTTCCAGCCAAATGGCTCCAAAAGCTACGAGTAATGCCTCACATTGCAATTTAATATATTTCCTGGTCAACTAAAATTTTTGAAGGAAAAACACACAAAACCTAAACTTTTCCCTGTCTCTACCAAATAAAACAGCAAGTCGCCGCTCCCCCTGCTTTTAGATTTTCTCTCCCAAAACCAGCCTCTTCCACTTTCCTACCCAATCTCTCTTTATTCTGGCATATAAATGAAGGGATCGAAGAGATTATGGCAGATTATGTTTACCAAGAAATGACCCGAAATTGGATCTCCCAAAAACCAGCCACAACTTCCGTTTTTGCTTAGCCAAAACATCTACCATGAGCGACTGACTTTAAAAAATTGGAAGATAAAAGACATTCTCTTCCCTTTTTTTTTCACTCTCGTTCTAGAAGGCATTCCATCAAGCAGCATGGGATGAAGACCCCTGCCACAACTTCCCTCATCCCTCTCTCAGTCATCCCCCTGGTTTTTTGTCCAAAACTAGAGAACCCCTCCTTCTTTCCCAGTCGCCTCTATCTCTTGGCCAAACCAGAACCACCGCCCACTGACACAGGAGACCAGCCTGACCAGCATCTCCTTCGACCAGCCTCTAACGGCAGCGTCCCTCACCCTTCTTTCCTCTATGCTGCTGCTGCTAACAACAACTCATTATAGAGAAGATGATAAAATAAGAAGGGAGGCCGAAGGACAAAAACCATATTTGAAAAGGGAAAAAAAAATCGGGTCTCGTCCGGGTTCGCCCAGGTCGCCTGGGTCATGGGTCGACCCGCCAGGTCGACCAGGTTTTGCCGAGTTGTTGCACCAGCCAGTCTTTTAACAAACCCAAAATGGTCTAGGTCCCGGATTGACTCAGCGGGCCGGTCCAGGTTTAATAATTATGATTATAACCATCCAAAAACACTTACAATGAACGTTTCGGCTCTACTATCAATGAACTGTTGCTCTCATTTCTACCTATCCTCCTTTCTTACATGTGTTTCCACATATAACTCTATCATAGTTAGTTCACGCCCAAGTTGTGAAGCCTACAAAATAAATTATTTTTTAAAAGGTCTCATAAATAAAAACTAAATTAACATTTGAAGAAAAACAATTATTAATGTAAAAAGAGAACTTACTAGGCGTTTTGCATGATTGACAAAAAAAAAAAGATCCTCTAGTGTGCTTGTTTATGGAATAATGAGTTTCTTTGTTTCTGTTATATGACTCGAGTTGTGACCACCTTTTGAAATCATCTAACACCAAAAATTCTTGAAAATTTTCCAAATTACTCTCCTCAACATGGCTTGGTCTAAAAAGTTTCCATAACACATTATCATACTATGCTCTACCCTTTGTATATTTGTGGGCTTCATATCATGAATCTCCCAACCTGATTTATAAGATTGTTAAACAAAAATGAGGTAATTAAAAAAAAAACACTTACAATAATATAACAATTTCGGCTTGAAACTTACCTAATTATATTATGGTTATCCTACACTTTCCTGACCAGCCTCTTGTCTGCCTTGTCCCACTAATTTGTTTTTCTTTATAGTTAATTTTGTAAACTAATTAGTTTTCTAAATTTAAAAAACTATATATTAACTCAAATTAGGGTTTATTTATTTAACATTAAACTTTCTCCACCAAGCCTCAACAATATTCATCCATTCAAGATGATCCTGAAATTGACTCTACTTAAACAATAGTTCTTCGAATGTTTATAATTGATGTTATCATACGAATAGTTTCAATATTTTTAAACCTCAAAATCTTTTAATTGAAGCCATTTTCATTTTCATTAATGAAAAAAATTAAAATAACATAATACATTGTAAACAACATCAATAGCGAGATGAAAGACATTACTTACATGGTGTGCGGGATTCTAGCTCTGTGACTTGTATTGGACGAGCCTTGGTTAATAAATGCCTCTTTATAATTGACATCTAAATGCATAGCAGGCTCATCGAAACTACTACTTGATGAAGCAATAACACTCTTGTTCGACTCTAAGCTTTCTCTCGGCATCTCCCAAACTAAAACCTTAACCTTATTAGATTATAGCACAAAGCATAAGAAAGAACATTTCAAAAATCCCATTTGTTTCAAAGTAGCACACATGAAAATGAATGTTTAACTGTAAAAACATAAGAATAATAATAAAAAAGATCCATTATGGAAAAACACAATCTTTAAAGACATTACAAAAACTAGTAAGTTTTTAACTACAACTAATTTACATTCATCACCAACACCATAATATATAACATCCACCATTAACACCACCACTTATATCACCACCACCATTATCATGATCAATTATTGATGAACATATTTTTTTCACTATAATAAAATAACATCAATTGTACTTATACTACCATATCTAACATAAAATCATCTACATCATTACCAAAACCAACACCACTACAAAAATATATTATTCAATACAATTTTTATCTAGCAATACCTACTAGTCAAAATTCAAGTAGTATAAACAAATTAACATAACTATTTTAGAACTTCAAAAATCCAAGTAAAAAAAACATGTTAAAAAATAATTAAAAATCCATCCAAATTATATTAAATATACTACAAATCATGCAATACATAATTAAAGTTAAAAGAACTAGAGAAAAAACAATCAAACTAACCTAAATTTACACACACACACACACACAAACAAAGTGGAAAAAAAAAACACTAAAACCTACAACATTACCAACAAAAATATCAATTATTTAACACAATTTTTAACAAACAAAAACTAATAGTCAAAACCCAAGTAGAAATATACAAACTAACCTAACCATTTTAACAATTAAGAAAACTAAGTAAAACACAATGAAGGAAAAATGACCCACAATTACAACTAAAAATCACAGCTTTTCAGTATAACTAAAACCTATAAAAGCTCAAAACCATCAAATCCTAAAAGGCCACAAATCCTATAAGAAATCAAACAAAAAAAAAACTCACAATAAGAAAAGTAAATATAGGATGAAGAAACCCTAAAAATCATACCTGAAAAAAGAAGAGGTTGTGAGCAAGAGCGAGTGAGTAGAGGAAATTTTTGAGGAAAATAGAGGAAATTAAGGATTTGAAGAGAAGAAAAAAAATGAGGAAAGGATCGACAGAGTATTATTTTAATTTTAAATCACCAATGGAATTTTTTTTTCATAATTTGACATGTCATCTAATGTCAATGGAAATACCAATAGAATTTTTTTTTTATTTTTTAATTTCATTGCAGATTCTGTTGCTAATAATAATCTTACTTTTTGATGGAGTTTTTTTGTCAACAATTCCACCAGAAATACCAAACCTTTCTATAACTTTTCTATGATATTTGCATGTTCATCGACAATTCCATCGGAAATTCCTAACCATTGCGTAACTTTCCAACAAAATTGCATTTTCTTTGGGAATGTTATTTTTGTCTGCTGATCCATCGATGTTTCACTATTTTTTTTGGTTTATTTATTATCCAGCCTAAATATACAACAATAACATCAAACATATTCAAGGCAACAATTGATCACATTAATCCCATAACCACAACAATGAACACTTGAAAAATGTAAAAACTATAATAGATTAATATAAACCACCATTAAATGTCTTAATTACACAATGTCAATTTTATTACATAATGATGTTTCACATCTAGATCAATAAATTAACCTAAACCATTAATAGGTTAAAAAAATGGATAGGTTTGTTTACATGATGTAGTGAAGCTTCATAAAAAACACGAACCAAAAAAGGGACATGCCGACACTATTGATAGATGTAGGTCAATGTTGGTGGGTTAGGTGGCTGAATTTGTGAGGATAGAGGCTAGATTTTCTAGGTTGGGCTATTGTGTTTTTGGCATAAATAATAATAATAATAAGAAATAGGAGGGAAGAGAGAAGAGAGAATTGTCAGTTATAACTCTTTTAAAGTTATCGATAGAATTGCCAATGAAATATGATGACAGAACATTTATATCGGCAATTCTGTGGGAAAATGATGATGTGTCATATTGCTGACTGAATCTTTATTGTTTTTTTATTCCATCGGCAATTTCATTAGAAATTACCAGCAGAACATATTTCATTGCTAATTCTATAAAAAAATATCCGATAAAAATGCTCTATCGCTATTTTTGTTGAACATTACCAATGGAATATTTTTCATTGGTAATTTCATTGCTATTTGCCAATTTTCTAGTAATGACTTTGTTTCATTTTCTGAAATGGTATAAGGTATACTGACCATTCTAGCCGAAACAGAATAGAATTAACAACCCTGGTTTACAGGCTTGTATTATTATTAAACCTATCCTAGTGGATGAACCTTGAAACTTCTTGATCCGATTCTTTACCTAACCCAAGTTTAAAATGAAACTGTATAAGAGTTAGCTCTACATGACCCAGTCAACTTGGCTAGTCCAAAGGAAACTCCGTTGACCTATTAAAAAAGTTTGAGGATGAAATTGAGAAAAATGATAAAATTAACATAAAAAACCTTTTGTCCTAGCTTTTTATCTAGTTTGGGTTTACAATTACATCATATGAGAATTGTCTTGACATGATCTAGTTGACTTTACTAGTCTAAAGACAACCTAAATCATTATTAAAAAAAAAGTCCAATAATGAAATTGAAAGAAAAAAAAAGGTTCATGAAAAAAGAAGGAGACTGGGTTTCGTTTTCTTTACAAATTAAAGGAGCTTCACTCCATTAACTTTGCAAAGTTTTTTCCCCCCGTATAGTTCGCTAATCATAACAATGGCATTACAACATTAACACATGTAGACTCTTATCATTTTTAAACTTTTCACATTCTCGATATGATATAAATAATTAATGATGTTTGACATGAATTATTAATGAATAGACACGTGTAATAAATGTTTTCAAAATTGAATAAAAATTTTTAGCTTCTATCTATTTGTTAATTATTCATGATTATTTTTTTGTGAAATATAGCAGTATTTAATATAGATTTAAACTCATAGACATTCATTCATTGGATAATTAAATACACTGGATAATTAAATACACGAATATCATGTATTCCAATATTTTTTTCAAAGAATGTCAACAGTTCTATGAACAACCCATTCTTTTTAAAATGACTAGAGCATCAATCAAGATATGTAATATGAAAATTGAAATCAAAATGAGGAAGAAAAATAAAATAGACAAACTGAGAGGAAAAATATTGAAAAAGTATTTTGAAGTTAGCTAAAAATATTTAAATTATTTTTAGTAAAAACCATTATAATTTTATCTTTTTTTCTGGTAATTATTTCTTACTTTAAATTGGTATTACAGAGTTATTACTCCTATAATAATATAAAATTTATTAAGAGGATGTTTATAGATAAGTATGATAATTTAACTAGAACTCAATTGATATTAATTTGACTCGATTTGAATGAGTGGATATTGTTTTTATAGTTATCTTATTCAATGAGTAATAAATAAGGTATATAAGTTACCATACTCCAATCATCAATATATATATATATATATATAGAATTATATTAAACTGACTATCTTGTATAATTGTATATGTCACATATGCTAATGTCTAGACATTACTCACATATTAATATATTACTTGAATAGGTTATAAATTATAATAAAAAAAATCAAGGAAGCTAGAGAGGAAAAACTATGTTTTCATTCTTTAAACCAAGTGAACAAATATAAACCAGTAAATGACATTCTCCATCCAATATTGATGTGTCATATCATAATGACTAACCCCCTTCCAAATCTTAAAGAGTTAAAATTGATGTTAATACTTTTAAACGAGATTCTATGATACAGATTTTATTGTGGCAGTATCTTATTAATCAACAAGATGAAATTAAAAGAACTTATATCAAAATGGGTCCGTATCAACCTAAGTTAGTAGTGTATTCGAGAACCGAATTAGGAAGACAATATCGTCAATTTCAGTGCACTTGGGTTGATCAATTTTCTTATTTATAGTACTCTCTATCAAAGAATGCAATATTTTGTTTTCTGTTTTTTTCTTTTGAAACTACCTTATCATTCTATTCACTACCGAAAGCTTTAGAAGTTGGAATACGGTTAGTGACGGAGTTAGATGTGTATTCTTAATGCATTTAGGAAGTTTCACTTCACCTCATAGTAATGCTGTGAAATCCGCTGAAGATTTAATTAAAGTAAGTAGACATATTGATAAAGTGTTAAATGCATAAACTATTGAAGAACTTCAGAAGAATTGGTTATGACTTATGATAATAATTGAAAGTGTTCGATTGCTTTGCTTACAAGCATATGCATTTAGAGGTCATGATGAATCTTTATCTTCTAATAATTGAGGCAAGGTTTTGTATTTTGGTTGATGAAGCCAAAGATGCACCAAATAAAAAACAAATAGCTATTTTTAAAAGATTTTTGATATTCAGGGTTTCTTATAAGAGTGTTTTTTGAGATTTTGCTTGTTTTAGATACTTGTTCAACACTCAAAAAAGAGATTTCTAATGTGCTCGCTCAATACAAATTACATATCCTCATTATACAAGGTCAAAGGTATAATGGCACCAGTAATACGCGTGGTGCATGAAACGGACTATAAACTCTATTTCTTAGAGATTGCCCTTATACATATTATGTATATTGCTTTGCCCACTGACTATAACTGGCATTAGTTATAGTTGTTAGAAATGAGATTTCTATTTGGTTATTTAAAAAAACAAATTGACAACCATTATCAATCTTATTAGTGCTTCTCCCAAATATCATATCGATTTACATTGTGCTCATACTATAGAAATTATACATATCGTAGCTATTGGAGAATGTGAGACTACGAAGGGGCTAATGAAATTGGTAATTTACATCAAAGTGGAACTACTCAGTGAAGCTCTCATTTTAATTCTATTTGCAACTTAATAGATATGCATGGTGCAACTATTATTTTGCTTGAAAGTATGGTTCAAGAAGGATCTTTTAACTCTATACGTGGAGAAGCTGGTGGTTTTTTTTTTTTTTTTTTTTATTGTGATGAGATCTTTTGAATTTTTATTGAACTTATATTTGATGCATAAAATAACAAGGATTACTGATTTACTTTGTCTAAGTCGATCTTTGCAACAAAAATCTCTTGACATCTTAAATGAAATGGATCTTGTATCAACTATTAAAACATTGCTTCGAACTTTGAGAGATGTCATATTTGATCTTCGACTTGGATATGTGCAATTTTTTTCACACAATATGAGAATATTGATATTTTACTTATGAATGCTTGAAATAAAAATGGCTATATGTCATTTATATTAGCGACAAGGATTAGTGATAGTTTACCAACATTATCATTATGATATATTTAACTTAACAATAGATTTTCAGTTTGAAGAGTTAAATTCTAGATTAAGTGATGAGAACTCACTTGTACTTAGCTTTGCTTTAAAATCTAAGGACTAAATCATTTAAAGTTCATGCTATTTGGAAGCTTGTTGATAAATCTTATCCTAAAGATTTCAATGAACAACAGATACATTATTTGAGATCTCAGTTACAATATTATTAGATAGATATGATCCATCATGCGAGCATTAAAATAGGTCTACCATTTTCAAATGATGTCGAGGATTAGTTGAAACAAATAAGTCACAGTACTATCATTTGATTGACATGTTGATTCATCTTGTTTTGACTTTGTTTGTTTCCATTGCCATAACAAAACGACCATTTTCAGCTATGAAGTATATTAAAACTATGCTTCGTAATAAAATAAAAAAGAAGTTCTTAACAAATTCTATAATGATTTATATTAAACAAGAGATTGCTAAAAATATTGATTTTAAATTCAATTAAAATAAATTCTATTCTACAAAATATTGAAAAGTGCAACTTTGATATCGTAGTTTGTTTTTACTTTTTTACTTTAGTTTTATGTACTTTGAATTTTATTTTTTTATATTTTATATTATATATTTGGATTAGAACTTTATTATTAATATGATAAATTTATATATATATATATATATACACGTCAATGATTTATCTTGAAAAAATATTTCTATGTATTTACTTATTATCCCATAACAGAAAAAAAAAAAAATATTGACTCCGTCCTTCATGCTATATGTATGCTTGCAAATTGACTTCGGGCATGGCGCCAAGAAGGATTAATTTCACTATGAAAATGATATTTCCCATAAAACTTTAATGATAAAATAAAACTCTGCATCATCATATACGATCTTCATGTTTTTACACAAACAACATGATTTTTTTTTTTTTTGAGAATCCAGCTATCTATATTGAAGGAACTGAAATGGAGGTTAAGTCGCCTATTGCAATAAGTGCTCTTCCACCACTCTCTCCATTCTCACATCTCGAAGTCATCTCCCTCTCTCTCCCTCTCAACTCAAAGCTCTCCTTCTTTCTCTCCTTTTAAGATTAAAAATTAAAAGGTAAACAAAAGGTAGAGATGAGAATCAAACAGAGAAAGGAAGAATGAAAGTGAACGGTGCTTGATTGATCACTTTGAAGAGCTGCCATATGTGTCATGTAATTGCCACGTATCCCATCTTCTGTAGGCGTTACACCTTGACGTGGCAACCATTGGCCCCCTTTCCTCCTGAATATATACCCCTCTTTGCTAGACCCTCCTGGTCTCTCTCCATTCTTGATTTCATCATACACTCACTCGCCACTCTCCTCCCAACACCCCCCCTCTCCTCTCTCCTCTCTCCTCTCTCTTTCAACAAAATTACATAAACAAAAACCTTCATTTCCCATCTCTCTCCCCCCTGTCCTCCATATCTTTTATGCTTTGCCTTTTCTCTTTTAAAGAGGAGAGAGAAATAGAAAAAAACAATGCCTATGTATAATGGTGTGGAAACTACCAATGGAGACTCACAGGACGGCCCAGATCGATCCAAAGCTCCTCCACCTCGAGATTCTCGTGACCTGCCATCTTTAATGTTGTCTGCTTGTTATCCTATTACTCTCAAGGTAAATAATTAACTTCACTACAAAAGGAAGTTAAGAATTAATTTTTTAATTTCCCAGTTTTCCTCGTTCTTGACTTATTTTGACTCGTTTTGACTATGAGTTTGACCTGCATTTTTTATTTGTTTCATGCAGTTTATGGAAGTAGGGTATAGAGTGAAATTTGAGAACAGGAACAAAGTCAGCAATATCAAGAGGATTTTGGGCCATGAACCCACAATTTGTGATCAAATTCAAGAACGTACAATCTTGAATGGGATCACTGGCATGGCATCCCCAGGGGAAATCCTTGCCGTCCTTGGTCCATCTGGAAGTGGAAAATCAACCTTTCTCAATGCCCTTGCTGGGAGAATCCAATCAAACAGCTTCACAGGAACAATCCTTGCAAACAACAGAAAACCAACAAAACAAATAATGAAACGAACTGGTTTTGTTACTCAAGATGATATTCTCTATCCCCATCTTACAGTCCGTGAAACCCTAGTCTTTTGTTCCTTACTTCGCTTACCAAAATCACTATCAAAACAAGAAAAGACTTTGGTAGCAGAGTCAGTCATATCCGAGCTGGGGTTGACAAAATGTGAGAATACAATAATTGGAAACAGTTTCATACGTGGGATTTCTGGTGGGGAAAGAAAGAGAGTGAGTATAGCTCATGAGATGCTGATAAACCCTAGTTTGCTCGTTCTTGATGAACCCACGTCAGGCTTGGACGCAACTGCGGCTTACAGGCTGGTTTTGACATTAGGTTCACTTGCACAAAAGGGAAAGACTATTGTTACATCCATGCATCAACCTTCAAGTCGGGTTTATCAAATGTTTGATTCAGTTCTGGTGTTAAGTGAAGGAAGGTGTTTGTATTTTGGCAAGGGAAGTGAAGCTATGTCTTATTTCCAAACAACTGGATACTCACCGTCTTTCCCCATGAATCCTGCTGATTTTCTCCTTGATCTCGCTAATGGTACGTATACTTTAATCTCCATGTTTGTAATTTTGTGCGTGAGCCGCCCCCCCAAAACCCAAAATAGAACGTGATTGTGCCGTATTGAAAACCTTCACGTCACTTGTGTGGTAGCGGTAGCAGCTAGATAGATCCTAAAAGCACTGTGTCTATTATGAGTTTTCCATGATGAGCAGTTAAGGTCAGGTAACTTTTTCAAGAGTCAAAACTCAAAAGATGAGATATAACTGCAGAACACTTGATGATGATGGGAAAAGAGTCAGCTCAGGTGGTCCCTTATGAAGACATCATCACGTGGCATGTAGATGTAGATGCACTGCTTCTCCATATCTTTACCCTGTCCTTTATGTTGATGATCATAGAGCTATGCAAGCTAGAGTAGAAGTAGGCTGACCCTCTTGGTCCCTTCTAGTATAACTGTATTCCAGGGCAGACCCACGCTAGGGTATGGTGACCTTTTCCTGCCACACAACTCTAGCTGCAGAAGTAGATGTGTAGATATCTTGTAGATTGTGATTTGGCATTCATTCTTAACCTTGATTTGAGTTGCAGTATTATATACTCTCTCCTTGGCCAACACCTTTCTAGTTAAGTAATTGAAAAAAGACACCTGACAAAGTGATCAGCTAGCTACCTTACCTAGCGGTTGTTGGATGGTAGCAGACGCAGTGATATGAATCAATAATTATTTTAATGTTTTCAATGAGATGGGAAGGGTTTTTTAATAAAATTTTTCATGGAATTTTTCAGTGGATTCATAAAATTAATAGGGATGCGTATGGCTTTTTGATTTTTGGGATCGTAATGGATGAAGTGGGAAATATTTCTGTTGCTCTCCACTTGTCTCCTTGGCTTCCTTTTGACGGTCTCCTTTCCTTTTCTTTATTTACCTCTTTTAGCCAACTCGATTTGACTCCTTAAACTCTGTTTTTTGCTGCCTTCTTTTCTTCCCTTTTTGTCCTAGTTATTCCACTCGCATGAGCAGCGCGTTTGGATAGATTCCACCGTGCCTCTTCATTTCATTTCATCTCTGGCAACATTAAAAGCATGTTTTCGTATTTAAAAAATATTTTAGAAAAAAATTAATTTTTTTATTTTTAAATCGTTTTTATATTTTAATATTAAAAATAAAATTTATAAAATTATGGCTAGTACCCACCACACCAAAAAAGACTCTAGATTAGCAAGTAACTGTGTCATGCTTCCTTTTTTTTGGGTGTGCAACAACCTTGAGGAAGGAAGCGCGTTTGTATTAATTGTTTTGTAGCGCATTTAGACATGCTAGGACATTTGAACTTTTCATAAAACGAAGGAGATGATCGAATAGATCCGAAGCATTTTATTATCAAAATGAGTAAGTGGCCGTCGAAGGGTTGAGTTTTGGATGTTTCTGTGTTGGAAATAGAGGTTCTCTTCTTGTTGAGAATATGAATTTCCTTAGAAGCATTTCCCCTACCTTTTGTCTAATATAGAAGAGGAAAATTAATGGTATAGAATGGACCATCCTAGCATATCCTTTGCTGTAGTTTTGATTGGCTCACGGGCTGTGTGGATGGTCGAAAGAATCACATCATTTACTCTCTTTTTTCTGGGTACTATACAACATTGAATTCAATGGATCTATAATTGAGCTGACTTGCTTCCATTGGTAGGGTTTTGGTAGTGACAAGTCACGCGTATCTTTTCAATGATGAGTTCCTTCCTTACATCATGAGGACCTTATTCACATCATGTAGACGTTGAGTGTCGTGTGTAGTGATCATACATTTACTATTTTGAAGGTAAGTATCGTGGATTTTTTTTGCCAAACTAGCTGGAAGCTTCCTATGTACGAAAGGAGCAATTAATATCCACTAAGTTTTTTTATGTTTAGAGTTGATCAAGCAAGCTGATACTTTAGTGTCCTTTGGTTTAATAAAGGAGGGAGAATTGTGATTATCTCTGTGGATTACACTCAAAGTTTGAAGGAAATATATTCAATGCATGCCAATCTCTTGGCTTGGCACTACCGCATTGGATCAAAGTCTATATATATATATATAAGAATGAAAATCTAGGTTTGGGGTGTACGTTAAAATAATGTTGCTGCCATTATTTTGTTGAGAATAGATTGGTGGGGGGGATGTCACTAAGACAAAGTCCGCATATAAATAAATAATTGAAGCAGTACAAGTTTAATGCTAGGTTTATATATTAGATAGAAATCGTACGCAGGAGATTTTTTTAATGTTTATTCAAGCATCCTCTTTAATCTGTTCTTGGACACTATGATGATAAGGTGGACTGAGGTGGAGAAAATACTGGTGACGCCATTCATAGCGTGAGAAAGCATCTTTTAGTCTTAAGAGCACTTTGAAGGTGGCAAATAGCATCATTGCCTCTTCATCAATGGTGTCTTTAGCCTTCTCTTCTCAATAGTAGTAGATGTACAGGGAGAGATTTAAGTATTTTGGGCAGTGCAAGAGAGTTTGGGAAACTATATATTTCAGGTTTGAGAGTAAATTACATCTAGCAATATTTGAAGTATTTGAATATATAGATTTTCAAGAAAATTTATCATTATCAACAGATTATCAAACCATATATGTTCATGCTTAATTACAAGAAACATAAGTTATTGATATTTCTTGGTCCATTATGATTACCAAGTGGTCCTTGCTAAATCTTTTGCTTTGTCCCCTGAATATTTTTCCTCCTTCGTGGTCAAATCACAACATCAACATTTTGGGAGGGTTTGCCGTCATATGTGACGCTTAGATGGGTGGTTTTATGGTCAGTGGTGACACTCTTGAAAAGATAGTGGCCACTGGCCAAATTCTTGAGATCCTTATTTAGTTAGTGATTTTCCTATTCAGTTCCATGCTGTGTTGGCAACACACAATCACTACAATTCTTCCTTCTCTTCTTTCTTTTGGTCACGTGTAAGGATTTGAGTGGCAAATACTGCTAGACATGAATGTTTATAATTGACCCGAACATTTTGAAGATTGCATGGCCGGCCACACCACAGCAGTGTTTAAAAATGTTTTCTTTCACTCTTTTGCAATGCCTTTAGCACATCTTCAACGTAGGATACCTTGAAAGAGGGACACGTGTTGGGTTGTTTTGCATTTTCCTGGGGAATTCTCTCACAAAAGTCTTAGAAGTGAAATATGTTCGCTTTGATTGATGTTAAAATAATTGAAACCATATGCTAATAGAATTCTATAGCAGCACCAACACTAGTGGATTCCCACCTTACCGCAAAGACTGGTCAGCTTTTGTTAGCTAGGCTGTGCTGCTCATTACTCATTCTATTGTATGCATATATGTTTTTAATCTGTGGTGTATTTCCTTTTCAGCTGTTTGTTTGTTTTCTTTGGATTTTTTATTAGGTAGATTTACGTTTATATAAGCCTGGTCCAATGAGGTTTCAGGTATAATCATTTCTTAGAACTTTGGTGGCTGAAGTAGCTTAGTGGTGCTCGTATCTTCATATATTTTATATGGCTGATCGATCGTTTGCTATCAGTAGAAATTTCCCTCCTGGCCAACCACATTTTGCTTCCAAGAAACAGGAACTCCACTCAATTAAGCATTTATCCCTTAATTTTGTGTTCTGCTATGAATGCATTCTACTATTCTGTGTTTTATTCTGAAATCCTAGCTCAACTCAATAAAGTAATGCCCTCTTTAGAGACAAATAGGTGCTTACCTATCTCGCATGGTCACTTGCCCTAACGATAGCTAGTTATATTCCAAAAAGGTCCCGTCCAAGATAGGTACAAGCACCTGCTAGCATTGCAAGCGAAAAAATTTCAGCTATCTTGCTACATAATCTATATTTAAATAATGTTATCTGAAAATCAATCTTTGTTTATCATCATGTGCTAAGTGGTTGAGGATCTGGATCTGGATCTTAAGCTTGAAAGGCTTAATTAAACTTTGATGGATGTATTTATAGCGATATTTAAGCTTGAAGTAAATGATTTGTATTTTACATTACTTTCCCAGAAGATGAGGTAGTCTTTTCGGGTTTTGTAACGTTCTTAAATGATTCTTGATGTTCATGGCGGAATAAATTAATCTGCAACACTATATATCTCTCATTCAGTTCCGAGGAAAATACCCTGTATTCTTGATGTTCATGAGCTCCATTGCTGCACTTGCAGTACTCAGCTAGGAAGTGTGTATATATTTTTGTTGGAACTGCTAAACAGAATTCAGCATTGAGGTTGTGCCTGTAAATCTGTCAGTGCGACTAAAATATTTGAGGGTCGTATGTGGGATCTACAACTAAGATCTCTTTATTGGCTTCTTGATCGATTTCCATGATAATTGCAAGACTTTATGCTATATTGAGCATTTGCTGGTTTACTGCATCCTGTTGGATACATAGCTGAACGGGTTTTAACCTCTTGATTAACTTATGCAGGCGTGTTCCAAACTGATGGTGTGAGTGAAAGAGATAAGCCGAACGTAAAGCAATCTCTCATTGCATCTTATAACACCTTGTTGGCTCCGAAGGCTAGAGCTGCCTTCATGGAGACAAAAGAGAATGGTATTGGAAGCTATAATTCCAAAGAACATAGAAGCAGCGACAGAATTAGCATTGACGCTTGGTTCAACCAATTCAGCATTCTTCTTCAAAGAAGCCTCAAAGAACGGAAGCACGAGTCATTCAATACCTTGAGAGTCTTCCAAGTAATCATGGCTGCAGTATTTGCCGGTCTAATGTGGTGGCACTCGGATTTTCGAGATGTTCAAGACCGTCTGGGTCTCCTCTTCTTCATGTCAATTTTTTGGGGGGTCTTCCCATCTTCCAACTCCGTGTTTGTTTTTCCTCAAGAAAGAGCAATCTTTGTGAAGGAAAGGGCCTCCGGTATGTACAATCTTTCTTCTTATTTCATGTCGAGAATAGTCGGAGACTTACCAATGGAGCTCATCCTCCCCACGATATTTCTTTCTGTGACTTATTGGATGGCCGGATTGAAACCGGAATTGGGTGCTTTCCTTTTGACTCTTCTGGTTCTACTTGGCTACGTGCTCGTCTCTCAGGGTCTTGGCCTTGCTCTAGGTGCAGCAATAATGGATGCTAAACAAGCTTCAACTATAGTTACAATCACAATGCTAGCATTTGTCTTAACTGGAGGATTTTACGTGCATAAGCTGCCTTCATGCATGGCTTGGATCAAGTACATTTCCACAACATTTTACAGCTACAAGCTACTTATCAATGTCCAATATGGTGAGGGCAAGAGACTTTCAACCTTGTTGGGCTGCTCACTACCTCATGGAAGTGACAGAGCAAGTTGTAAGTTTGTTGAACAAGATGTTGCAGGGCAAATTAGCCCAGTAGTTAGTGTTAGTGTCCTGATATTCATGTTTGTGGGGTATAGATTATTGGCTTACCTCTCATTAAGGCGCATAAAAGCTTAGTAAGGTGTACTTCTCTAAAAGGTTCTTGTTACTTCCAAGTCTCTAACTGTAATTCTTCAAATCAGAGAAAAAAAATGTTATTAAAAAGAAAGTTTCACAAAGATGGATTTCTTCGACCCTTGTTATTAATATTGATATTATCAACACTACCAACTGAGAAAAAGTGTTGTACGCTGCCAACATTGCTCACACAATTGTTCTTTTTTAACATTTGTGTATTCACCTCATCTCTGTTCATAGTCAATATATCGTGAACAAACAAACTAGGATTCATCTTCTTAGATTGATAATGCCAAAGGAATGATGTGCCTTTAGAATTGGTCATATCAGAACTGAGAATCGGCATAGTGTTAAACCCTTAGCTTGATATGTAGTAATGGTGCCATCACAATGGCATTCCCGAAATTAGGCATAGAGGAAGAAGTTCAGGAGATGCTAGCTGATGGTCAAACACTGGGTTTCGGGGATATACACTCAGTTAAAGCCTTCGCTGCATATATTCGGGATAATGTGGGCAAGGAGATCGAAGATTGGTTTGCTCCTTACTAACCGCAGATCAATTGGGGCCTGGTATGGCTTTTCATTTTGAATTCTGAATTTTTTTTTTTTGGAATAGCTGTGGATCATGCATGATTAACAAACGCATTTCGATTAATAAATGGTAGTTAATCCCGAGATTGGGATTTGTTTTGTGTTCGAAACAAAACGGGAGAATTGGTCTGATAGATATGTTCATGGTTTATGAAATGAGTCAAATATTAGATGGCATTAAATTGATTCAGAGGGGAAATCAGGGGGTGTTCTAGCAATGTGGAATGAAATTTTTTTCAAGTAGAATCAATTTCAGTGTGCACCAGTGAGAGTTTATGCATTCGAATTCTGTCTCTGAGCGTAGAATTTTGTGGAACGAGACACTGAATGCTTGTGAAAGTAGGGGATTTCTCAACTTAGCAAGTGCGAAGGATTTTAAGTCCTTTATCAACACTTATGATTTGCTGGAATACCATCTTCATGGACATCGATACACTTGGTGTCGGGGAAGTGCAATGAGTAGAATTGATAGAGCATTTGCTTCACCTGCTTGTCATCGTCAGTTTCCACATATGGTTTTAACCAGATTTTCGAGAGGTCTTTCAAATCATTGTCAGCTAGTTCTGGGACCAACAACACAGAACTGGGGCTGGAAACCATTTAGATTTTTTAACGGTTGGGTATACCATTTGAGATTTATGAAGGACTCAGAGGAGTTTTGGAGAGAAAGCTGTCGGCAATTTCCAGGTAGATTCAGTTTGGCGGAAAAACTTAGTTATGTGGCCAAAAAGCTACAAGGTTGGAATAAGATGGTCTTTGGTAATGAGGATAATAGATAGCTAGAGATTCAGATGGAATAAAGGAATTATAAGAACAAGGGGAGAGTTGAGAACTTACTATTGCAGAAAAAAACAAGATGAACAGTTTAGTTTTAGAGCAGTGGGAGGTTAGTAGAAATGTGGAGGTCATTTGCAGACAAAAATCAAGACAGAACTTGAGATGGATAGAAACTCGCGATTCTTTCATTTGGCAGCACGCATGAGAAGATTGTGTAACACTATCTCCAAGATCATTTATGGTGCCACCACAACACCTCTCCATCAGTTATAAAGGCTGCTGCAGTATCCTTTTACTTCAATCTTTTCACCAGAAAATCATCGAAGGGCTACTATGGGAGAAATGGGATTTAAAAATATTTCTCCTTGATCGTCTACTTGGCTGGAGCAGTATGCAACTTTGGACGAAGTTGTATGGGACAGTCTAAAGCCCCATGTCCAGATGGATTCACTCCTACTTTCTATTGGAAAGCCTGGCATCTGCTCGGGATTGAGATTCTTCACATGGTAAGTGAATTTCTCAAACTTGGAAAGCTCCCAAAAGGTATCAACTCATCTTATATGGCCTTGTTTCCGAAAACAAAGATGCCGATTAGATTTTTTGAATATAGGCCTATTAGTTTAATTCATGGCTTATACAAAATGGTGGCCAAGATACTCTCCACTAGACTCAAATCTGTCTTTCCAAGTGTAATTAGTTCAAATCAAACAGCGTTTATAGCAAGAAGACAAATTTTAGATGGATTCATGATTGCTAATTAGGTGGTTCATGGACTGTAAAGGAGAGAAGGGCACAATTTCATCTTTAAGGTTGACTTCCACAAGGTTTTCGACTCGGTTTTGTGGGAGTATTTAGACGAGGTAATGACATACATGGGCTTCAGCAGTAAATGGAGGGCTCTTATCCATGAATGCCTATCAAAGTCACAACTAGCCATTCTTATTAATGGTTCCCTGAGTATTGAATTCAGAGTTGAGAGAGGTTTGCGATAGGGAGATCCTCTTTCACCTTTCCTTTTTGACATTGCAGTATAGGGTGTATTATTGTTTCAAAGAGCATTAGACTCAGTTTACTTCAGGGGTATTGAATATAATCACGACAAATTTATCATTCATCTACAATATGCAGATGATGTGCTGGTTTTAGATGACTATACTTCTTTGCTGCATGTAAAGAGGATATTAAGATGGTTCGAGCTTGCTTCAGGTTTGAGAGTGCATTTCTATAAAATTTCACTGGTGGGAATCAATTTGGACGATGATTTTACATATTGTATGGTTAATATGAATTTTTTTTTTTTGATGAAAGGACTCTCTTCCATTCAGGTATCTAGGTCTTTTTTTGGGAGCCAACCCCAGAACTCAGAAGAATCTTAACCTTGAAACCTGTGATATCTCGAATTCATGCAAGGCTAAGATTGTAGAAATGTAAACTGTTGAGCATGGCTAGTCGTGCATGCTTGATAAAAACAGTGTTGAATTCCCTCCCTCTATATTATATGTCGATTTTTCTCATGCCGAAGGGTGTTATTCAAACAATAACTTCCATTTAGAGAAGGTTTCTATGGGCCAGAACTTCTGAATCAAGGAAAATATGCAAAGTGTCCCGGAATCAGTTGGTAAAAGAAAAGAAAAAGGGTGGCCTAGGTATACGATCCTTAATTGGCAAGAACAAAGCCTTACTCTTCAAATGGTTTTGGAGACTTGGGGATGGAATAAAAGGAGGATGGCAAGAATTTATCAGTAGTAAATACAGGCCACGGTTTGAGACTGGACTTCATATTTTCAATGGTCCACTCTCAAAGACTTGGAAAGGTATTTACTCTGTTATCAACTCTGATGATCAGGTTTCAGAAGCCTTGAAAGGAAGCTGTTTCAAAGTGGGTACTGTTGGCTAGATGACAGCACATTAAAACAGCAGTTCCCACGATTAGATGCACTTACAAGGCACTCAGACACATGAATAGCAGATGTGTGT
>Ga0325411_1001569_pt1 | contig 25537 bp, 4 predicted proteins | sample PopdelMetagenome_13_FD_206181 | JGI IMG/M metagenome (GOLD analysis project Ga0325411, IMG submission 206181) | Populus deltoides microbial communities from Bellville, Georgia, United States - Xylem-PdIQD-R4 | ecosystem: Host-associated > Plants > Phyllosphere > Stem > Wood/Secondary xylem... | reverse complement strand
GACCAGCGTACAGGTTCGAAGGGGCCGTAACTTTTGATCCGACCGTTGGATCGCCGTCAAATTTTTACAGGAGTTTCCGGACGCCATTTGCCATGCAGTAGATGTGGAATCGCTACTCGGTGAGCCGGAGGTCTCAACGCTCTAGACCAGCATACCGGTTCGAAGGGGCTGTAACTTTTGATCGGACCGTTGGATCGCCCTCAAATTGAAGGGGCCGTAACTTTTGATCCGACCGTTGGATCGCCCTCAAATTTTTACAGGAGTTTCCGGACCCCGTTTTCCTGGCGGTAGTTGTGGAATCGCAACTCGGTGGGGCGAAGGTCTCAGCACTCTAGACCGGCGTACCGGTTCGAAAGGGCCGTAACTTTTGATCCGACCGTTGGATCGCCCTCAAATTTTTACAGGTGATTCCGAAGGCCGTTTACCTTGGAGTAGATGTGGAATCGCTACTCTGTGGGGCGGAGGTCTCTACGCTTGAGACCAGCGTACCGGTTCTAAGGGCCCGTAACTTTTGATCCGACCGTTGGATCGCCCTCAAATTTTTACAAGAGTTTCCGGACCCCATTTTCCTTGCAGTAGATGTGGAATCGCTACTCGGTGAGGCGGATGTCTCAGCGCTCTCGACCAGCGTACCGGTTGAAAGGGCCGTAACTTTTGATCCGACCGTTGGATCGCCCTCAAATTTTTACAGGAGATTCCGAAGGCCGTTTACCTTGGAGTAGATGTGGAATCGTTACTCGGTGGGGCGGAGGTCTCTGCGCTCGAGACCAGCGTACAGGTTCGAAGGGGCCGTAACTTTTGATCCGACCGTGGGATCACCGTCAAATTTTTACAGGAGTTCCAGAAACCTGTTTTCCGTAGAGTAGATGTGGAATCGCTACTCGGTGAGGCGGAGGTCTCAGCGCTCTAGACCAGCGTACCGGTTGAAAGGGCCGTAACTTCTGATCCTATCGTTGGATCGCCCTCAAATTTTTACAGGAGTTGCGGACAACGTTTTCCTTGCAGTAGATGTGGAATCGCAACACGGTGAGGCGGAGGTCTCAGCGCTCGAGACCACTGTACCGGTTCGAAAGGGCCGTAACTTTTGATACGACCGTTGGATCGACCTCAAATTTTTACAGGAGATTCCAGAGGCCGTTTACCTTGGAGTAGATGTGGAATCGCTACTCAGTGGTGCGGAGGTCTCACCGCTCTAGACCAGCGTACCGGTTCGAACGAGCGTAACTATTGATCCGACCGTTGGATCGCCCTCAAATTTTTACAGGAGATTCCGGAGGCCGTTTACCTTCGAGTAGATGTGGAATCGCTACTCGGTGGGGCGGAGGTCTCTGCGCTCGAGACCAGCGTACAGGTTTGAAGGTGCCGTAACGTTTGATCCGACCGTTGGATCGCCGTCAAATTTTTACAGGAGTTTCCAGACGCCATTTTCCATGCAGTAGATGTGGAATCGCTACTCGGTGAGCCGATGGTCTCAGCACCCTAGAGCAGCGTACCTATTCGAAAGGGCCGTAACATTTGATCCGACCGTTGGATCGCCCTCAAATTTTTACAGGAGTTTCGGCCAATGTTTTCCTTGCAGTAGATGTGGAATCGCAACTCGGTGAGGCGGAGGTCTCCGCGCTCTAGACCAGCGTACCGGTTCGAAAGGGCCGTAACTTTTGATCCGACCGTTGGATCGCCCTCTAATTTTTACAGGAGATTTCGGAGGCCGTTTACCTTGGAGTAGATGTGGAATCGCTACTCGGTGGGACGGAGGTCTCAGCGCTCTAGACCAGCGTACCGGTTCGAAAGGACCGTAACTTTTGATCCGACCGTTGGATCGCCCCCAAATTTTTACAGGAGATTCCGGAGGCCGTTTACTTTGGAGTAGATGTGGAATCGCTACTCGGTGGTGTGGAGGTCTCAGCGCTCTAGACCAGCGTACCGGTTCTAAAGGGCTGTAACTTTTGATCGGACCGTTGGATCGCCCTCAAATTGAAGGGGCCATAAGTTTTCATCCGACCGTTGGATCGCCCTCAAATTTTTACAGGAGTTTCCGGACGCCGTTTTCCTTGCAGTGGATGTGGAATCGCAAATCGGTGGGGCGGAGGTCTCAGCGCTCTAGACCAGCGTACCGGTTCGAAACGGCCGTAACTTTTGATCCGACCGTTGGATTGCCCTCAAATTTTTACAGGAGATTCCGCAGGCCGTTTACCTTGGAGTAGATGTGGAATCGCTACTCGGTGGGGCGGAGGTCTCTGCGCTCGAGACCAGCGTACAGGTTCGAAGGGGCCGTAACTTTTGATCCGACCGTTGGATCGCCGTCAAATTTTTACAGGAGTTTCCGGACGCCATTTGCCATGCAGTAGATGTGGAATCGCTACTCGGTGAGCCGAAGGTCTCAGCACTCTAGAGCAGCGTACCTGTTCGAAAGGGCCGTAACATTTGATCCGACCGTTGGATCGCCCTCAAATTTTTACAGGAGTTTCGGCCAATGTTTTCCATGCAGTAGATGTGGAATCGCAACTCGGTGAGGCGGAGGTCTCCGCGCTCTAGACCAGTGTACCGGTTCGAAAGGGCCGTAACTTTTGATCCGACCGTTGGATCGCCATCTAATTTTTACAGGAGATTTCGGAGGCCGTTTACCTTGGAGTAGATGTGGAATCGCTACTCGGTGGGACGGAGGTCTCAGCGCTCTAGACCAGCGTACCGGTTCGAAAGGACCGTAACTTTTGATCCGACCGTTGGATCGCCCTCAAATTTTTACAGGAGATTCTGGAGGCCGTTTACTTTGGAGTAGATGTGGAATCGCTACTCGGTGGTGTGGAGGTCTCAGCGCTTTAGACCAGCGTACCGGTTCTAAAGGGCTGTAACTTTTGATCGGACCGTTGGATCGCCCTCAAATTGAAGGGGCCGTAACTTTTGATCCGACCGTTGGATTGCCCTCAAATTTTTACAGGAGTTTCGGACAATGTTTTCCTTGCAGTAGTTATGGAATCGCAACTCGGTGAGGCGGAGGTCTCCGCGCTCTAGACCAGCGTACCGGTTGAAAGGGCCGTAACTTGTGATCCGACCGTTGGATCGCCCTCTAATTTTTACAAGAGATTCCGGAGGCCGTTTACCTTGGAGTAGATGTGGAATCGCTACTCGGTGGGGCGGAGGTCTCAGCTCTCTAGACCAGCGTACCGGTTGAAAGGGCCGTAACTTTTGATCCGACCGTTGGATCGCCCTCTAATTTTTACAGGAGATTTCGGAGGCCGCTTACCTTGGAATAGATGTGGAATCGCTACTCGGTGGGACAGAGGTCTCGGCGCTCTAGACCAGCGTACCGGTTCGAAAGGACCGTAACTTTTGATCCGACCGTTGGATCGCCCTCAAATTTTTACAGGAGATTTCGGAGGCCGTTTACCTTGGAGTAGATGTGGAATCGCTACTCGGTGGGGCGGAGGTGTCAGCGCTCTAGACCAGCGTACCGGTTGAAAGGGCCGTAACTTCTGATCCGACCGTTGGATCGCCCTCAAATTTTTACAGGAGTTTTGGACATCGTTTTCCTTGCAGTAGATGTGGAATTGCAACTCGGTGAGGCGGAGGTCTCTGCGCTCGAGACCAGCGTACAGGTTCGAAGGGGCCGTAACTTTTGATCCGTCCGTTGGATCGCCCTCAAATTTTTACAGGAGATTCCGAAGGCCGTTTACCTTGGAGTAGATGTGGAATCGCTACTCGGTGGGGCGGAGGTCTCTGCGCTCGAGACCAGCGTACAGGTTCGAAGGGGCCGTAACTTTTGATCCGACCATTGGATCGCCCTCAAATTTTTACAGGAGTTCCAGAAACCTGTTTTCCGTAGAGTAGATGTGGAATCGCTACTCGGTGAGGCGGATGTCTTAGCGCTCTGGACCAGCGTACCGGTTGAAAGGGCCGTAACTTTTGACCGACCGTTGGATCGCCCTCAAATTTTTAAAGGAGATTCCGAAGGCCGTTTACCTTGGAGTAGATGTGGAATCGCTACTTGGTGGGGCGGAGGCCTCTGCGCTCGAGACCAGCGTACAGGTTCGAAGGGGCCGTAACTTTTGATCCGACCGTTGGATCATCGTCAAATTTTTACAGGAGTTCCAGAAACCTGTTTTCCGTAGAGTAGATGTGGAATCGCTACTCGGTGAGGCGGAGGTCTCAGCGCTCTAGACCAGCGTACCGGTTGAAAGGGCCGTAACTTCTGATCCTATCGTTGGATCGCCCTCAAATTTTTACAGGAGTTGCGGACAACGTTTTCCTTGCAGTAGATGTGGAATCGCAACACGGTGAGGCGGAGGTCTCTGCGCTCGAGACCACTGTACCGGTTCGAAAGGGCCGTAACTTTTGATCCGACTGTTGGATCGCCCTCAAATTTTTACAGGAGTTGCGGACAACGTTTTCCTTGCCGTAGATGTGGAATCGCAACTCGGTGAGGCGGAGGTCTCAGCGCTCGAGACCACTGTACCGGTTCGAAAGGGCCGTAACTTTTGATACGACCGTTGGATCGCCCTCAAATTTTTACAGGAGATTCCAGAGGCCGTTTACCTTGGAGTAGATGTGGAATCGCTACTCGGTGGGGCGGAGGTCTCAGCGCTCTAGACCAGCGTACCGGTTGAAAGGGCCGTAACTTTTGATCCGACCGTTGGATCGCCCACAAATTTTTACAGGTGATTCCGAAGGCCGTTTACCTTGGAGTAGATGTGGAATCTCTACTCGGTGGGGCGGAGGTGTCTGCGCTCGAGACCAGCGTACATGTTCGAAGGGGCCGTAACTTTTGATACGACCGTTGGATCGCCCTCAAATTTTTACAGGAGTTTCGGACAATGTTTTGCTTGCAGTAGATGTGGAATCGCAACTCGGTGAGGCGGAGGTCTCCGCGCTCTAGACCAGCGTACCGGTTCGAAAGGGCCGTAACTTTTGATCCCACCGCTGGATCGCCCTCAAATTTTTACAGGAGTTTTCGGACGCCGTTTTCCTTGCAGTAGATGTGGAATCGCTAATCGGTGGGGCGGAGGTCTCAGCGCTCTAGACCAGCGTACCGGTTCGAAAGGGCCGTAACTTTTGATCCCACCGTTTGATCGCCCTCAAATTTTTACAGGAGTTCCAGAAACTTGTTTTTCGTAGAGTAGATGTGGAATCGCTACTCGGTGCGGCGGAGGTCTCAGCGCTCTAGACCAGCGTACCAGTTGGAAAGGTCCGTAACTTTTGATCCGACCGTTGGATCGCCCTAAAATTTTTACAGGAGTTTCGGACACCGTTTTCCTTGCAGTAGATGTGGAATCGCTACATGGTGAGGCGGAGGTCTCTGCGCTCGAGACCAGCGTACCGGTTCGAAGGGGCCTTACTTTTGATCCGACCGTTGGATCGCCCTCAAATTTTTACAGGAGTTTCCGGACGCCATTTTCCATGCAGTAGATGTGGAATCGCCACTCGGTGAGCCAGAGGTCTCAGCGCTCTAGACCAGCTTACCGGTTCGAAAGGGTCGTAACTTTTGATTCAACCGTTGGATTGCCCTCAAATTTTTACAGTAGTTTCCGGACGCTATTTTCCATGCAGTAGATGTGGAATCGCTACTCGGTGAGCCAGAGGTCTCAGCGCTCTAGACCAGCTTACCGGCTCGAAAGGGCCGTAACTTTTGATTCAACCGTTGGATCGCCCTCAAATTTTTACAGGAGTTTCTGAAACCTGTTTTCCGTAGAGTAGCTGTGGAATCGCAACTCGGTGAGGCGGAGGTCTCAGCGCTCTAGACCTGTGTTCCTGTTGGAAAGGGCCGTAACTTTTGATCCGACAGTTGGATCGCCCTCAAATTTTTACAGGAGTTTCCGGACGCCATTTTCCAAGCAGTAGATGTGGAATCGCTACTCGGTGAGACAGAGGTCTCAGCGCTCTAGACCAGCGTACCAGTTCGAAAGGGCCGTAACTTTTGATCCAACCGTTGGATCGCCCTCAAATTTTTACAGGAGTTTCTGAAACCTGTTTTCCGTAGAGTAGCTGTGGAATCGCAACTCGGTGAGCCGGAGGTCTCAGCACCCTAGACCAGCGTACCGGTTCGAAAGGGCCGTAACTTTTGATCCGACCGTTGGATCACCCTCAAATTTTTACAGGAGTTCTAGAAACCTGTTTTTCGTAGAGTAGATGTGGAATCGCTACACGGTGAGGCGGAGGTCTCAGCGCTCTAGACCAGCGTACCGGTTGGAAAGGGCCGTAACTTTTGATTCGACTGTTGGATTGCCCTCAAATTTTTACAGGAGATTCCGGATGTCGTTAACCTTGGAGTAGATGTGAAATCGCTACTCGATGGGGCGGAGGTCTCTGCGCTCGAGACCAGCGTACCGGTTCGAAGGGGCCGTAACTTTTGATCCGACCGTTGGATCACCCTCAAATTTTTACAGGAGTTTCCGGAAGCCGTTTTCTTGCAGTAGATGTGGAATCGCTACTCGGTGAGGAGTAGGTCTCTTTGCTAGAGACGAGAGTACCAGTTCCAAAGGGCCGTAACTTTTGATCCGACCGTTGACCGCCCTCGAATTTTTACAGGAGTTTCCGGACCCCATTTTCCTTGCAGTAGATGTGGAATCGCTACTCGGTGAGGCGGAGGTCTCTTCGTTAGAGACGAGAGTACTGGTTCCAAAGGGCCGTAACTTTTGATTCGACCGTTGGATCGCCCTCAAATGTTTACAGGAGTTTCGGACACAGTTTTCCTTTTAGTAGATATGGAAGCGCTACTCGGTGAGGCGGAGGTCTCTGCTTTCGAGACCACCGTATCGGTTCGAAAAGGCCGTAACTTTTGATCCGACAGTTGGATCGCCCTCAAATTTTTACAGGAGTTTCCGGACGCCGTTTTCTTTGCAGCAGAAGTCGAATCGCTACTCGGTAAGGCGGAGGTCTCAGCGCTTTAGGCCACCGTACAGGTTCGAAAGGGCTGTAACTTTTGATCCGACCGTTGGATCTCCCTCAAATTTTTACAGCAGTTTCCGGACGCCGTTTTCTTTGCTGGAGATGTGGAAGCGCTACTCGGTGAGGCGGAGGTCTCTGCGCTCGAGACCAGCATACCGGCTCGAAAGGGCCGTAACTTTTGATCCGACCGTTGGATCGCCCTGAAATTTTTACAGGAGTTTCCAGACCCCATTTTCCTTGCACTAGATGTGGAATCGCTACTCGGTGAGGCGGAGGTCTCTTCGTTAGTGACGAGAGTACCAGTTCCAAAGGCCCGTAACTTTTGATTCAACCGTTGGATCGCCCTCAAATTTTTACAGGAGTTTCGGACACAGTTTTCCTTTTAGTAGATATGGAAGCGCTATTCGGTGAGGCGGAGGTCTCTGCTTTCGAGATGAGGTTACCAGTTCGAAAGGGCCGTAACTTTTGATCAGACCGTTGGATCGCCCTCAACTTTTTACTGGAGTTTCCGGACGCCGTTTTCCTTGCAGTAGATGTGGAATCGCTACTCGGTGAGGCGGATGTCTCAGTGCTCTAGACCAGCGTACCGGTTCGAAAGGGCCGTAACTTTTGATCCGACCATTGGATCACCGTCAAATTTTTACAGGAGTTTCGGACGCCGTTTTCCTTGCTGTAGATGTGGAACCGCTACTTGGTGAGGCGGAGGTGTCTGCGCTAGAGACGAGAGTACCGGTTCAAAAGGGCCGTAACTTTTGATCGGACCATTGGATCGCCCTCAAATTTTTACAGGAGATTCCGGATGCTGTTTCCCTTGGAGTAGATGTGGAATCGCTACTCGGTGAGGCGGAGGTCTCTGCGCTCGAGACCACCGTACCGGTTCGAAAAGGCCGTAACTTTTGATCCGACAGTTGGATCGCCCTCAAATTTTTACAGGAGTTTCCGGACGCCGTTTTCTTTGCAGCAGAAGTGGAATCGCTACTCGGTAAGGCGGAGGTCTCAGCGCTTTAGGCCACCGTACAGGTTCGAAAGGGCCGTAACTTTTGATCCGACCGTTGGATCGCCCTCAAATTTTTACAGCAGTTTCCGGACGCCGTTTTCCTTGCTGGAGATGTGGAAGCGCTACTCGGTGAGGCGAAGGTCTCTGCGCTCGAGACCGGCATACCGATTTGAAAGGGCCGAAACTTTTGATCCGACCGTTGGATCGCCCTCAAATTTTTACAGGAGTTTCCGGACCCTATTTTCCATGCAGTAGATGTGGAATCGCTACTCGGTGAGGCGGAGGTCTCAGCGTTCTAGACTAGCGTACCGGTTCGAAAGGGCCGTAACTTTTGATCCGACCGTTGGATCGCCCTCAAATTTTTACAGGAGTTTCGGACGCCGTTTTTCTTGCTGTAGATGTGGAATCGCTACTTGGTGAGGCGGAGGTGTCTGCGCTAGAGACGAGAGTACCGGTTCAAAAGGGCCGTAACTTTTGATCGGACCATTGGATCGCCCTCAAATTTTTACAAGAGATTCCGGACTCCATTTTCCTTGCAGTAAATGTGGAATCGCAACTCGGTGAGGCGGAGGTCTCTGCGCTCTAGACCAGCTTACCAGTTCGAAAGTGCCGTAACTTTTGATCCGACCGTTGGATCGCCCTCAAATTTTTACTGGAGATTCCGGAGGCCGTTTACCTTGGAGTAGATGTGGAATCGCTACTCTGTGGGGCGGAGGTCTCTACGCTCGAGACCAGCGTACTGGTTCGAAGGGGCCGTAACTTTTGATCTGACCGTTGGATCGCCCTCAAATTTTTACAGGAGTCTCGGACAACGTTTTCCTTGCAGTTGATGTGGAATCGCAACTCGGTGAGGCAGAGGTCTGAGCGCTCTAGACCAGCATACCGGTTCGAAAGGGCCGTAACTTTTGATCCGATCGTTGGATCGCCCTCAAATTTTTACAGGAGATTCCGGAGGCCATTTACCTTGGAGTAGATGTGGAATCGCTACTCGGTGGGGTGGAGGTCTCAGCGCTCTAGACCAGCGTACCGGTTGGAAAGGGTCGTAACTTTTGATCCGACCGTTGGATCGCCCTAAAATTTTTACATGAGTTTCCGGACACCATTTTCCATGCAGTATATGTGGAATCGCTACTCGGTGAGCCGGACGTCTCAGCGCTCTAGACCAGCGTACCAGTTCGAAAGTGCCGTAACTTTTGATCCCACCGTTGGATCGCCCTCAAATTTTTACAGGAGTTTCCGAAACCTGTTTTCCTTGGAGTGGATGTGGAATCCCTACTCGGTGAGGCAGAGGTCTCAGCGCTCGAGACCAGCGTACCGGTTCTAAAGGGCCGTAACTTTTGATCCGACCGTTGGATCGCCCTCAAATTTTTACAGGAGTTTCCAGACGCCGTTTTCCTAGCAGTAGATGTGGAACCGCTACTTGGTGAGGCGGACGTCTCTTCGCTAGAGACGAGAGTACCGGTTGAAAAGGGCCGTAACTTTTGATGGGACCGTTGGATCCCTCAATTGGAAGGGGCCGTAACTTTTGATCCGACCGTTGGATCGCCCTCAAATTTTTACAGGAGTTTCAGACAATGTTTTCCTTGCAGTAGATGTGGAATCGCAACTCGGTGGGGCGGAGGTCTCCGCGCTCTAGACCAGCTTACCGGTTCGAAAGGGCCGTAACTTTTGATCCGACCGTTGGATCGCCCTCAAAGTTTTACAGCAGATTTCGGAGGCCGTTTACCTTGGAGTAGATGTGGAATCGCTACTCGGTGGGGCAGAGGTCTCTACGCTCGAGACCAGCGTACCGGTTCGAAGGGGCCGTAACTTTTGATCCGACCGTTGGATCGCCCTCAAATTTTTACAGGAATTTCCGGACGCCGTTTCCTTGCAGTAGATGTGGAACCGCTACTTGGTGAGGCGGACGTCTCTTCGCTAGAGACGAGAGTACGTGTTCAAAAAGGCCGTAACTTTTGACCCGACCGTTGGATCGCCCTCAAATTTTTACAGGAGATTCCAGAGGCTGTTTCCCTTGGAGTAGATGTGGAATCGCTACTCGGTGATGCGGAGGTCTCTGCGCTCGAGACCACCGTACCGGTTCGAAAAGGCCGTTACTTTTGATCCGACAGTTGGATCGCCCTCAAATTTTTACAGGAGTTTCCGGACGCCGTTTTCTTTGCAGCAGAAGTGGAATCGCTACTTGGTAAGGCGGAGGTCTCAGCGCTTTAGGCCACCGTACAGGTTCGAAAGGGCCGTAACTTTTGATCCGACCGTTGGATCTCCCTCAAATTTTTACAGGAGATTTCGGAGGCCGTTTACCTTGTAGTAGATGTGGAATCGCTACTCGGTGAGGCGGAGGTCTCTGCGCTCGAGACCACCTTACCGTTTCGAAATGGCCGTAACTTTTGATCCGACCGTTGGATCGCCCTCAAATTTTTACAGGAGATTCCGGAGGCCGTTTACCTTGGAGTAGATGTGGAATCGCTACTCGGTGGGGCAGAGGTCTCAGCGCTCTAGACCAGCGTACCGGTTCGAAAGGGCCGTAACTTTTGATCCGACCGTTGGATCGCCCTCAAATTTTTACAGGAGATTCCGGAGGCCATTTACCTTGGAGTAGATGTGAAATCTCTACTCGGTGGGCGGAGGTCTCTGCGCTCGAGACCAGCGTACAAGTTTGAAGGGGCCGTAACTTTTGATCCGACCGTTGGATCGCCCTCAAATTTTTAGGGGAGTTTCTGAAACCTGTTTTCCTTGGAGTGGATGTGGAATCCCTACTCGGTGAGGCGGAGGTCTCAGCGCTCGAGACCACCTTACCTGTTCGGAAGGGCCGTAACTTTTGACCCGACCGTTGTATCGCCGTCAAATTTTTACAGAAGTTTCGGACGCTGTTTTCCTTGCTATAGATGAGGAATCGCTACTCGGTGGGGCAGAGGTCTCAGCGCTCTAGACCAGCGTACCGGTTCGAAAGGGCCCTAACTTTTGATCCGACCGTTGGATCGCCCTCAAATTTTTACAGGAGATTCCGGAGGCCATTTACCATGGAGTAGATGTGAAATCTCTACTCGGTGGGGCGGAGGTCTCTGCGCTCAAGACCAGCGTACAGGTTCGAAGGGGCCGTAACTTTTGATCCGACCGTTGGATTGCCCTCAAATTTTTACAGGAGTTTCCGAAACCTGTTTTCCTTGGAGTGGATGTGGAATCCCTACTCGGTGAGGCGGAGGTCTCAGCGCTCGAGACCTACGTACCTGTTCGAAAGGGCCGTAACTTTTGATCCGACCGTTGGATCGCCCTCAAATTTTTACAGGAGTTTCCGAAACCTGTTTTCCTTGGAGTGGATGTGGAATCCCTACTCGGTGAGGCGGAGGTCTCAGCACTCAAGACCAACGTAACTGTTCGAAAGGGCCGTAACTTTTGATCCGACCGTTGGATCGCCGTCAAATTTTTACAGGAGTTTCGGACGCCGTTTTCCTTGCTGTAGATGTGGAACCGCTACTTGGTGAGGCGGAGGTGTCTGCGCTAGAAACGAGAGTACCGGTTCGAAAGGGCCGTAACTTTTGATCGGACCATTGGATCGCCCTCAAATTTTTACAGGAGATTCCGGAGGCTGTTTCCCTTGGAGTAGATGTGGAATCTCTACTCGGTGAGGTGGAGGTCTCTGCGCTCGAGACCAGCTTACCGGTTCGAAAGGGCCGTAACTTTTGATCGGACCGTTGGATCGCCCTCAAATTTTTACAGGAGATTCCGGAGGCCGTTTACCTTGGAGTAGATGTGGAATCGCTACTTGGTGGGGCAGAGGTTTCAGCGCTCTAGACCAGCGTACCGGTTCGAAAGGGCCGTAACTTTTGATCCGACCGTTGGATCGCCGTCAAATTTTTACAGGAGTTTCGGACGCCGTTTTCCTTGCTGTAGATGTGGAACCGCTACTTGGTGAGGCGGAGGTGTCTACACTAGAGACGAGAGTACCGGTTCAAAAGGGCCGTAACTTTTGATCGGACCATTGGATCGCCCTCAAATTTTTACAAGAGATTCCGGAGTCCATTTTCCTTGCAGTAAATGTGGAATCGCAACTCGGTGAGGCGGAGGTCTCTGCGCTCTAGACCAGCTTACCAGTTCGAAAGTGCCGTAACTTTTGATCCGACCGTTGGATCGCCATCAAATTTTTACAGGAGATTCCGGAGGCCGTTTACCTTGGAGTAGATGTGGAATCGCTACTCTGTGGGGCGGAGGTCTCTACGTTCGAGACCAGCGTACTGGTTCGAAGGGGCCGTAACTTTTGATCCGACCGTTGGATCGCCCTCAAATTTTTACAGGAAATTCCGGAGGCCATTTACCATGGAGTAGATGTGAAATCTCTACTCGGTGGGGCGGAGGTCTCTGCGCTCAAGACCAGCGTACAGGTTCGAAGGGGCCGTAACTTTTGATCCGACCATTGGATTGCCCTCAAATTTTTACAGGAGTTTCCGAAACCTGTTTTCCTTGGAGTGGATCTGGAATCCCTACTCGGTGAGGCGGAGGTCTCAGCGCTCGAGACCTACGTACCTGTTCGAAAGGGCCGTAACTTTTGATCCGACCGTTGGATCGCCCTCAAATTTTTACAGGAGTTTCCGAAACCTGTTTTCCTTGGAGTGGATGTGGAATCCCTACTCGGTGAGGCGGAGGTCTCAGCACTCAAGACCAACGTAACTGTTCGAAAGGGCCGTAACTTTTGATCCGACCGTTGGATCGCCGTCAAATTTTTACAGGAGTTTCGGACGCCGTTTTCCTTGCTGTAGATGTGGAACCGCTACTTGGTGAGGCGGAGGTGTCTGCGCTAGAAACGAGAGTACCGGTTCGAAAGGGCCGTAACTTTTGATCGGACCATTGGATCGCCCTCAAATTTTTACAGGAGATTCCGGAGGCTGTTTCCCTTGGAGTAGATGTGGAATCTCTACTCGGTGAGGTGGAGGTCTCTGCGCTCGAGACCAGCTTACCGGTTCGAAAGGGCCGTAACTTTTGATCGGACCGTTGGATCGCCCTCAAATTTTTACAGGAGATTCCGGAGGCCGTTTACCTTGGAGTAGATGTGGAATCGCTACTTGGTGGGGCAGAGGTTTCAGCGCTCTAGACCAGCGTACCGGTTCGAAAGGGCCGTAACTTTTGATCCGACCGTTGGATCGCCGTCAAATTTTTACAGGAGTTTCGGACGCCGTTTTCCTTGCTGTAGATGTGGAACCGCTACTTGGTGAGGCGGAGGTGTCTACACTAGAGACGAGAGTACCGGTTCAAAAGGGCCGTAACTTTTGATCGGACCATTGGATCGCCCTCAAATTTTTACAAGAGATTCCGGAGTCCATTTTCCTTGCAGTAAATGTGGAATCGCAACTCGGTGAGGCGGAGGTCTCTGCGCTCTAGACCAGCTTACCAGTTCGAAAGTGCCGTAACTTTTGATCCGACCGTTGGATCGCCCTCAAATTTTTACTGGAGATTCCGGAGGCCGTTTACCTTGGAGTAGATGTGGAATCGCTACTCTGTGGGGCGGAGGTCTCTACGCTCGAGACCAGCGTACTGGTTCGAAGGGGCCGTAACTTTTGATCTGACCGTTGGATCGCCCTCAAATTTTTACAGGAGTCTCGGACAACGTTTTCCTTGCAGTTGATGTGGAATCGCAACTCGGTGAGGCAGAGGTCTGAGCGCTCTAGACCAGCATACCGGTTCGAAAGGGCCGTAACTTTTGATCCGATCGTTGGATCGCCCTCAAATTTTTACAGGAGATTCCGGAGGCTGTTTCCCTTGGAGTAGATGTGGAATCTCTACTCGGTGGGGCGGAGGTCTCTGCGCTCAAGACCAGCGTACAGGTTCGAAGGGGCCGTAACTTTTGATCCGACCGTTGGATCGCCCTCAAATTTTTACAGGAGTTTCCGAAACCTGTTTTCCTTGGAGTGGATGTGGAATCCCTACTCGGTAAGGCGGAGGTCTCAGCGCTCGAGACCAACGTACCTGTTCGAAAGGGCCGTAACTTTTGATCGGACCGTTGGATCGCCCTCAAATTTTTACAGGAGATTCCGGAGGCCGTTTACCTTGGAGTAGATGTGGAATCGCTACTCGGTGGGGCAGAGGTCTTAGTGCTCTAGACCAGCCTACCGGTTCGAAAGGGCGTAACTTTTAATCCGACCGTTGGATCGCCCTCAAATTTTTACAGGAGATTCCGGAGGCCGTTTACCTTGGAGTTGATGTGGAATCGCTACTCTGTGGGACGGAGGTCTCTACGCTCGAGACCAGCGTACCGGTTCGAAGGGGCCGTAACTTTTGATCCGACCGTTGGATCGCCCTCAAATGTTTACAGGAGTTTCCGGACAATGTTTTCCTTGCAGTAGATGTGGAATCGCTACTCGGTGAGGACGAGAGTACCGGTTCCAAAGGGCCGTAACTTTTGATTCGACCGTTGGATCGCCCTTAAATTTTTACAGGAGTTTCGGACACAGTTTTCCTTTTAGTAGATATGGAAGCGTTACTCAGTGAGGCGGAGGTCTCTGCTTTCAAGACCAGGTTACCGCTTCGAAAGGGCGTAACTTTTGATCAGACCGTTGGATCGCCCTCAACTTTTTACTGGAGTTTCCGGACGCCGTTTTCCTTGCAGTAGATGTGGAATCGCTACTTGGTGAGGCGGAGGTCTCTGCTCTCGAGACCAGGTTACCGGTTCGAAAGGGCCGTAACTTTTTATCCGACCGTGGGATCGCCCTCAAATTTTTACAGGAGTTTCCGGACGCCGTTTTCCTTGGAGTGGATGTGGAATCGCAACTCGGTGGGGCGGAGGTCTCAGCGCTATAGACCAGCGTACCGGTTCGAAAGGGCCATAACTTTTGATCCGACCGTTGGATCGCCCTCAAATTTTTAGAGGAGATTCCGGAGGCCGTTTACCTTGGAGTAGATGTGGAATCTCTACTCGGTGGGGCGGAGGTCTCTGCCCTCGAGACCAGCGTACAGGTTCGAAGGGGCCATAACATTTGATTCGACCGTTGGGTCGCCCTCAAATTTTTACAGGAGTTTCCGCAACATGTTTTCCTTGGAGTGGATGTGGAATCCCTACTCGGTGAGGCGGAGGTCTCAGCGCTCGAGACCACCGTACCTGTTCGAAAGGGCCGTAACTTTTGATCCGATCGTTGGATCACCCTCAAATTTTTACAGGAGTTTCCGGACAATGTTTTCCTTGCAGTAGATGTGGAATCGCTACTCGGTGAGGACGAGAGTACCGGTTCCAAAGGGGCGTAACTTTTGATCCCACCGTTGGATCGCCCTCAAATTTTTACACGAGTTCCAGAAACCTGTTTTTCATAAAGTAGATGTGGAATCGCTACTCGATGCGGTGGAGGTCTCAGCGCTCTAGACCAGCGTACCGGTTGGAAAGGGCCGTAACTTTTGATCCGACCGTTGAATCGCCCTCAAATTTTTACAGGAGTTTCGGACCCGTTTTCCTTGCAGTAGCTGTGGAATCGCTACTCGGTGAGGCGGAGGTTTCTGCGCTCGAGACCACTGTACCGGTTCGAAAGGGCCGTAACTTTTGATCCTACCGTTGGATCGCCCTCAAATTTTTACAGGAGTTTCTGAAACCTTTTTTCCGTAGAGTAGATGTGGAATCGCAACTCGGTGAGGCGGAGTTCTCAGCGCTCTAGACCCGCGTACTGGTTCGAAAGGGCCGTAACTTTTGATCCCACCGTTGGATCGACCTCAAATTTTTACAGAAGATTCCGGACGCCGTTTACCTTGGAGTAGATGTGGAATCACTACTCAGTGGGGCAGAGGTCTCAACGCTCTAGACCAGCATACCGGTTCGAACGGGCCATAACTATTGATCCGACCGTTGGATCGCCCTCACATTTTTATAGGAGATTCCGGAGGCCGTTTACCTTGGAGTAGATGTGGAATCGCTACTCTGTGGGGCGGAGATTTCTGCGCTCGAGACTAGTGTACCGGTTCGAAGGGGCCGTAACTTTTGATCCGACTGTTGGATCGCCCTCAAATTTTTACAGGAGTTTCCGCAACCAGTTTACCTTGGAGTGGATGTGGAATCCCTACTCGGTGAGGCGGAGGTCTTAGCGCCCGAGACCACCGTACCTGTTCGAAAGGGCTGTAACTTTTGATCCGACCGTTGGATCGCCCTCAAATTTTTACAGGAGTTTTGGACAATGTTTTCCTTGCAGTAGATGTGGAATCGCAACTCGGTGAGGCGGAGGTCTCAGTGCTCTAGACCAGCGTACCGGTTCGAAAGGGCCGTAACTTTTGATCCGACCGTTGGATCGCCCTCAAATTTTTACAGCAGATTCCGGAGGCCGTTTACCTTGGAGTTGATGTGGAATCGCTACTCGGTGGGGCGGAGGTCTCTGCGCTCGAGACCAGCGTACCGGTTCCAAGGGGCCGTAACTTTTGATCGGACCATTGGATCGCCCTCAAATTTTTACAGGAGATTCCGGAGGCTGTTTCTCTTGGAGTAGATGTGGAATCTCTACTCGGTGAGGCGGAGGTCTCTGCTCTCGAGACCAGGTTATCGGTTCGAAAGGGCCGTAACTTTTTATCCGACCGTGGGATCGCCCTCAAATTTTTACAGGAGTTTCCGGACGCCGTTTTCCTTGGAGTGGATGTGGAATCGCTACTCGGTGGGGCAGAGGTCTCTGCGCTCGAGACCAGCGTACCGGTTCGAAGGGGCCGTCACTTTTGATCCGCCCGTTGGATCGCACTCAAATTTTTACAGGAGCTTCTGGACGCCATTTTCCATGCAGTAGATGTGGAATCGCTACTCGGTGAGCCGGAGGCCTCAGCGCTATAGACCAGCGTACGGGTTCGAAAGGGCCGTAACTTTTGATCCCACCGTTGGATCGCCCTCAAATTTTTACACGAGTTCCAGAAACCTGTTTTTTGTAGAGTACATGTGGAATCGCTACTCGGTGCGGCGGAGGTCTCAACGCTCTAGACCCGCGTACCGGTTGGAAAGGGCCGTAATTTTGATCCGACCGTTGGATCGCCCTCAAATTTATACAGGAGTTTACGGACGCCGTTTTCCATGCAGTAGATGTGGAATCGCTACTTGGTGAGGCGGAGGTCTCTGCGCTCGAGACCACTGTACCGGTTCGAAAGGGCCGTAACTTTTGATCCGACCGTTCGATCGCCCTCAAATTTTTAGAGGAGTTTCCGGACGCCATTTTCTATGTAGTAGATGTGGAATCGCTACTCGGTGAGCCGGAGGTCTCTGCGTTCGACACCACTGTACCGGTTCGAAAGGGCCGTAACTTTTGATCCGACCGTTGGATCGCCCTTAAATTTTTACAGGAGTTTCTGAAACCTGTTTTCCGTAGAGTAGATGTGGAATCGCAACTCGGTGAGGCGGAGTTCTCAGCGCTTTAGACCAGCGTACCGGTTCGAACGTGCCATAACTATTGATCTGACCGTTGGATCGCCCTCACATTTTTACAGGAGATTCCGGAGGCCGTTTACCTTGGAGTAGATGTGGAATCGCTACTCGGTGGGGCGGAGGTCTCTGCGCTCGAGACCAGCGTACCGGTTCGAAGGGGCCGTCACTTTTGATCCGACCGTTGGATCGCCCTCAAATTTTTACAGGAGTTTCCGGACGCCTTTTCCATGTAGTAGATGTGGAATCGCTACTCGGTGGGGCGGAGGTCTCTGCGCTCGAGACCAGCGTACCGGTTCGTAGGGTCCGGAACTTTTGAAACGACCGTTGCATCGCCGTCAAATTTTTACAGGAGTTTCCGGACGCCGTTTTCCTTGCAGTAGATGTGGAATCGCTAGTCGGTGAGGCGGAGGTCTCTTCGCTAGAGACGAGAGTACCGGTTCGAAGGGGTCGTAACTTTTGATCCGACCGTTGGATCGCCCTCAAATTTTTACAGGAGTTTCCGGACGTCGTTTTCCATGCAGTAGATGTGGAATCGCAACTCGGTGAGCCGGAATTCTCAGCGCTCTAGACCAGCGTACCGGTTCGAAAGGGCCGGAACTTTTGATCCGACCGTTCAATCGCCCTCAAATTTTTACAGGAGTTCCAGAACCTTGTTTTTCGTAGAGTAGATGTGGAATCGCTACACGGTGAGGCGGAGGTCTCAGCGCTCTAGACCAGCGTACCCGTTGGAAAGGGCCGTAACTTTTGATCCGACCGTTGGATCGCCCTCAAATTTTTAGAGGAGTGTCGGACACCGTTTTCCTTGCAGTAGATGTGGAATCGCTACTCGGTGAGGCGGAGGTCTCTGCGCTCGAGACCACCGTACCGGTTCGAAAGGGCCGTTACTTTTGATCCGACTGTTGGATCGCCCTCAAATTTTTACAGGAGTTTCGGACACCGTTTTCCTTGCAGTAGATGTGGAATCGCTACTCGGTGTAGCGGAGGTCTCTGCACTCGATACCACCGTACCAGTTCGAAAGGGCCGTAACATTTGATCCGACTGTTGGATCGCCCTTAAATTTTTACAGGAGATTCCGGAGCCCGTTTACCTTGGAGTAGATGTGGAATCGCGACTCGGTGGGGCGGAGGTCTCAGTGCTCTAGACCAGTGTACCTGTTCGAAAGGGTCATAATTTTTTATTCGACCGTTGGATCGCCCTCAAATTTTTACAGGAGTTTCGGACAACGTTTTCCTTGCAGTAGATGTGGAATCGCAACTCGGTGAGGCGGAGGTCTAAGCGCTATATACTAGCGTACCGGTTCGAAAGGACCGTAACTTTTCATCCGACCGTTGGATTGCCCTCAAATTTTTACAGGAGATTCTGGAGGCCGTTTACCTTGGAGTAGATGTGGAATCGCTACTCGGTGGGGCGGAGGTCTCTGCGCTCGAGACCAGCGTACAGGTGCGAAAGGGCTGTAACTTTTGATACGACCGTTGGATCGCCCTCAAATTTTTACAGGAGTTGCGGACGCCGTTTTCCTTGCAGTAGATGTGCAATCGCTACTCGATGAGGTGGATGTCTCCTCGCTAGAGATGGGAGTACCGGTTCCAAAGGGCCGTAACTTTTGATCCGGCCGTTGGATCACCCTCAAATTTTTACGGGAGTTCCAGAAACCTGTTTTCCGTAGAGTAGATGTGGAATCGCTACTTGGTGAGACGGAGGTCTCAGCGCTCTAGACCAGCGTACCGGTTCGAAAGGGCCGTAACTTTTGATCCGACCGTTGCATCGGCCTCAATTTTTTACAAGAGTTTCCGGACGCCGTTTTCCATCTAGTAGATGTGGAATCGCTACTCGGTGAGGCGGAGGTCTCTGCTCTCGAGACCAGGTTAACGGTTTGAAAGGGCCGTAACTTTTGATCCGACAGGTGGATCGCCCTAAAATTTTTACAGGAGTTTCAGGACGTCGTTTTCCTCGCACTAGATGTGGAATCGCTACTCGGTGAGGTGGAGGTCTCTTCGCTAGAGACGAGAGTACCGGTTCAAAAGGGCCGTAACTTTTGATCCGACCGTCTGATCGCCCTCAAATTTTTACAGGAGATTTTGGAGGCCATTTATCTAGAGTAGATGTGGAATCGCTACTCGGTGGGGCGGAGGTATCTGCGCTCGAGACCAGCGTACCGGTTCGAAGGGTCTGTAACTTTTGAACCGACCGTTGGATCGCCGTCAAATTTTTACAGGAGTTCCAGAAACCTGTTTTCCGTAGAGTAGATGTGGAATCGCAACTCGGTGGGGCGGAGGTCTCAGCGCTCTAGACCAGCGTACCTGTTCGAAAGGGCCGTAACTTTTGATCCGACCGTTGGATCGCCCTCAAATTTTTACAGGAGTTTCCGGACGCCGTTATCCATGCAGTAGATGTGGAATCGCTACTCGGTGAGCGGAGGTCTCTGCTCTTGAGACCAGTTTACCGGTTCGAAAGGGCCGTAACTTTTGATCCGACCGTTGGATCGCCCTTAAATTTTTACAGGAGTTTTCGGACGCTGTCTTCCATGCAGTAGATGTGGAATCGCTACTCGGTGAGGCGGAGGTCTCTGCTCTCGAGACCAGGTTACCGGTTCCAAAAGCCGTAACTTTGGATTCGACCGTGGGATCGCCCTCAAATTTTTACAGGAGTTTGCGGACGCCGTTTTCCTTGCAGTAGATGTGGAATCGCTACTCGGTGGGGCGGAGGTCTCTGCGCTCGAGACCAGCTTACCGGTTCGAAGGGGCCGTAACTTTTGAACCGACCGTTGGATCGCCCTCAAATTTTTACGGGAGTTCTAGAAACCTGTTTTCCGTAGAGTAGATGTGGAATTGCTACTCAGTGATGCGGAGGTCTCAGCGCTCTAGACTAGCGTACCCGTTCGAAAGGGTCGTAACTTTTGATCCGACCGTTGGATCGCCCTCAAATTTTTACAGGAGTTCCAGAAACCTGTTTTCTGTAAAGTAGATGTGGAATCGCTACTCGTTGAGGCGGAGGTCTCTGCTCTCGAGACCAGGTTACCGGTTCGAATGGGCCGTAACTTTTGATCCGACCGTTGGATCGCCCTCCAATTTTTACAGGAGTTTCCAGACGCCGTTTTCCATTCTGTAGATGTGGAATCGCTACTCGGTGAGACAGAGGTCTCAGCGCTCTAGACCAGCGTACCGGTTCAAAGGGGCCGTAACTTTTGATCCGACCGTTGGATCGCCCTCAAATTTTTACAGGAGTTTCCGGACGCCTTTTCCATGCAGTAGATGTGGAATCGCTACTCGGTGAGGCGGAGGTCTCTGTTCTCGAGACCAGGTTACCGGTTCGAAAGGGCCGTAACTTTTGATCCGACAGTGGGATCGCCCTCAAATTGTTACAGGAGTTTCCGGATGCCGTTTTCCATGCAGTAGATGTGGAATCGTTATTCGGTGAGGCGGAGGTCTCTGCTCTCGAGACCAGGTTACCGGTTCGAAAGGGCCGTAACTTTTGATCCGACAGTGGGATCGCCCTCAAATTTTTACAGGAGTTTCCGGACGCCGTTTACTTAGAGTAGATGTGGAATCGCTACTCGGTGATGCGGAGGTCTCAGCGCTCTTGACTAGCGTACCCGTTCGAAAGGGTCGTAACTTTTGATCTGACCGTTGGATCGCCCTCAAATTTTTACAGGAGTTCCAGAAACCTGTTTTCCGTAAAGTAGATGTGGAATCGCTACTTGTTGAGGCGGAGGTCTCTGCTCTCGAGACCAGGTTACCGGTTCGAATGGGCCGTAACTTTTGATCCGACCGTTGGATCGCCCTCAAATTTTTACAGGAGTTTCCGGACGCCGTTTTCCATGCAATAGATGTGGAATCGCTACTCGGTGATGCGGAGGTCTCAGCGCTCTACACTAGCGTACCGTTTCGAAAGGGCCGTAACTTTTGATCCGACCGTTGGATGGCCCTTAAATTTTTACAGCAGTTTTCGGACGCCGTTTTCCATGCAGTAGATGCGGAATCGCTACTCGGTAAGCGGAGGTCTCTGCTCTCGAGACCAGGTTACCGGTTCGAAAGGGCCGTAACTTTTGATCCGACCGTGGGATCGCCCTTAAATTTTTACAGGAGTTTCCGGACGCCGTTTTCCAAGCAGTAGATGTGGAATCGCTACTCGGTGAGGCGGAGGTCTCTGCTCTCGAGACCAGGTTACATGTTCGAAAGGGCCGTAACTTTTGATCCCACCGTGGGATCGCCCTCAAATTTTTACAGGAGTTTCTAGACGCCGTTTTCCTTGCATTAGATGTGGAATCGCTACTCGGTGAGGCGGAGGTCTCAGCGCTATTGACCAGCGTACCGGTTCGAAGAGGCCGTAACGTTTTAACCGACCGTTGGATCGCCCTCAAATTTTTACCGTAGTTTCCGGACGCCGTTTTCCTTGCAGTAGATGTGGAATCGCTATTCGGTGAGGCGGAGGTCTCTACGCTAGAGACGAGAGTACCGGTTCAAAAGGGCCGTAACTTTTGATCCTACCGTCGGATCGCCCTCAAATTTTTACAGGAGATTCTGAAGGCCGTTTACTTAGAGTAGATGTGGAATCGCTACTCGGTTACGCGGAGGTCTTAGCGCTCAAGACCAGCGTCTAGCTCCATAGGGCCGTGACATTTGATCCGACCGTTGGATGGCCCTCAAATTTTTACGGGAGTTTTCGGACGTCGTTTTCCATGTAGTCGATGTGGAATCGCTACTTTGTGGGCGGAGGTCTCTTCGCTATAGACAAGACTACCGGTTCAAAAGGGCCGTAACTTTTGATCCGACCGTTGGATGGCCCTCAAATTTTGACAGGAGTTTGCGGACGCCGTTTTCCTTGCAGTAGATGTGGAATCGCTACTCGGTGAGCGGAGGTCTCGGCTCTCGAGACCAGGTTACCGGTTCGAAAGGGCCGTAACTTTTGATCCGACCGTTGGATGGCCCTTAAATATTTACAGGAGTTTCCGGACGCCTTTTCCTTGCAGTAGATGTGGAATCGCTACTCGGTGAGCGGAGGTCTCGGCTCTCGAGACCAGGTTACCGGTTCGAAAGGGCCGTAACTTTTGATCCGATCGTTGGATCGCCCTTAAATTTTTACAGGAGTTTCCGGATGCTGTTTTCCATGCAGTAGATGTGGAATCGCTACTCGGTGAGGCGGAGGTCTCTGCTCTCGAGACCAGGTTACCGGTTCGAAAGGGCCGTAACTTTTGATCCGACAGTGGGATCGCCCTTAAATTTTTACAGGAGTTTCCGGATGCCGTTTTCCATGCAGTAGATGTGGAATCGCTACTCGGTGAGGCGGAAGTCTCTGCTCTCGAGACCAGGTTACCGGTTCGAAAGGGCCGTAACTTTTGATCCGACAGTGGGATCGCCCTCAAATTTTTACAGGAGTTTCCGGACGCCGTTTTCCATGCAGTAGATGTGGAATTGCTAGTCGGTGAGGCGGAGGTCTCTTCGCTAGAGACGAGAGTACGGGTTCAAAAGGGCCGTAACTTTTGATCCGATCGTCGGATCGCCCTCAAATTTTTACAGGAGATTCCGGAAGCCGTTTACCTTAGAGTAGATGTGGAATCGCTACTCGGTGAGGCGGAGGTCTCAGCGCTCTAGACCAGCGTACTAGCTCCATAGGGCCTTGCATTTGATCCGACCGTTGGATGGCCCTCAAATTTTTACGGGAGTTTTCGGACGTAGTTTTCCATGTAGTCGATGTGGAATCGCTACTCTGTGGGCGGAGGTCTCTTCGCTATAGACGAGAGTACCGGTTCAAAAGGGCCGTAACTTTTGATCCGACCGTTGGATGGCCCTCAAATTTTGACAGGAGTTTGCGGCCGCCGTTTTCCATGCAGTAGATGTGGAATCGCTACTCGGTGAGGCGTAGGTCTCTGCTTTCGAGACTAGGTTACCGGTTCGAAAGGGCCGTAACTTTTGATCTCACCGTTGGATCGCCCTCAAATTTTTACAGGAGTTTCCGGACGCCGTTTTCCGTGCAGTAGATGTGGAATCGCTACTCGGTGCGGCGGAGGTCTCTGCTCTCGAGACCAGGATACCGGTTTGAAAGGGCCGTAACTTTTGATCCGACCGTTGGATCGCCCTCAAATTTTTACAGGAGTTTCCGGACGCCGTTTTCCGTGCAGTAGATGTGGAATCGCTACTCGGTGAGGCAGAGGTCTCTGCACTAGAGACGAGAGTACCGGTTCAAAAGGGCCGTAACTTTTGATCCGACTGTTGGATCGCCCTCAAATTTTTACAGCAGATTCCGAAGGCCGTTTACTTAGAGTAGATGTGGAATCGCTACTCGGTGAGGCGGAGGTCTCAGTGCTCTAGACCAGCGTACCACTTCGAAAGGGCCGTATCTTTTGATCCGACCGTGAGATCGCCCTCAAATTTTTACAGGAGTTTGCGGACGCCGTTTTCCTTGCAGTAGATGTGGAATCGCTACTCGGTGGGGCGGAGGTCTCTGCGCTCTAGACCAGCGTACCGGTTCGAAGGTGCCGTAACTTTTGATCCGACCGTTGGATCGCCCTCAAATTTTTACCGGAGTTTCCGGACGCCGTTTTCCTTCCAGTAGATGTGGAATCGCTAATCAGTGAGGCGGAGGTCTCTTCGCTAGAGACGAGAGTACCGGTTCAAAAGGGCCGTAACTTTTGATCCAACTGTCGAATCGCCCTCAAATTTTTACAGGAGATTCCAGAGGCCATTTACCTTAGAGTAGATGTGAAATCGCTACTCGGTGAGGCGGAGGTCTCAGCGCTCTAGACCAGCGTACTGGCTCAAAATGGCCATAACATTTGATCCGACCGTTGGATGGCCCTCAAATTTTTACAGGAGTTTCCGGACGCCGTTTTCCATGCAGTAGATGTGGAATCACTACTCGGTGAGCGGAGGTCTCGGCTCTCGAGACCATGTTACCGGTTCGAAAGGGCCGTAACTTTTGATCCGACCGTTGGATCCCCTGAAATTTTTACAGGAGTTTCCGGACGCCGTTTTCCATGCAGTAGATGTGGAATCACTACTCGGTGGGGCGGAGGTCTCTGCGCTCGAGACCAGCGTACCGGTTCGAAGGTGACGTAACTTTTGATCCGTTCGTTGGATCGCCCTCAAATTTTTACAGGAGTTTGCGGACGCTGTTTTCCTTGCAGTAGATGTGGAATCGCTACTCGGTGAGTCGGAGGTCTCAGCGCTCTAGACCAGCGTACCGGTTCGAAAGGGCCGTAACTTTTGATCCGATTGTTGGATCGCCCTCAAATTTTAACAGGACTTTGCGCTCGCTGTTTTCCTTGCAGTAGATGTGGAATCGCTACTCGGTGAGGCGGAGGTCTCAGCGCTCTAGACCAGCGTACCGGTTCGAAAGGGCCGTAACTTTTAATCCGACCATTGGATCGCCCTCAAATTTTTACAGGAGTTTCCCGACGCCGTTTTCCTTGCAGTTGATGTGGAATCGCTACTCGGTGAGCGGAGTTCTCTGCTCACGAGACCAGGTTACCGGTTCGGAAGGGCCGTAACTTTTGATCCGATCGTTGGATGGCCCTGAAATTTTTACAGGAGTTTCCGGACGGCGTTTTCCATGCAATAGATGTGGAATCGCTACTCGGTGAGCGGAGGTCTCTGCTCTCGAGACCAGGTTACCGGTTCGAAAGTTCCGTAACTTTTGATCTGACCGTTGGATCGCCCTCAAATGTTTACAGGAGTTTCCGGACACCGTTTTCCTTGCAGTAGATGTGGAATCGCTATTCGGTGAGGCGGAGGTCACTTCGCTAGAGACGAGAGTACCGGTTCAAAAGGGTCGTAACTTTTGATCCGACTGTCGGATCGCCCTCAAATTTTTACAGGAGATTCCGAAGGCCGTTTACTTAGAGTAGATGTGGAATCGCTACTCGGTGAGGCGGAGGTCTCAGTGCTCTAGACCAGCGTACCGGTTCGAAAGGGCCGTATCTTTTGATACGACCGTTGGATCGCCCTCAAATTTTTACAGGAGTTTCCGGACGCCGTTTTCCTTGCAGTAGATGTGGAATCGCTACTCGGTGAGCGGAGGTCCCTGCTTTCGAGACCAGGTTACCGGTTCGAAAGGGCCGTAACTTTTGATCCGACCGTTTGATCGACCTTAAATTCTTACAGGAGTTTCCGGACACCGTTTTCCTTGCAGTAGATGTGAAATCGCTATTCGGTGAGGCGGAGGTCTCTGCGCTAGAGACGAGAGTACCGGTTCAAAAGGGCCGTAACTTTTGATCCGACCGTCGGATCGCCCTCAAATTTTTACAGGAGATTCCGGAGGCCGTTTACCTTAGAGTAGATGTGGAATCGCTACTCGG
>Ga0325411_1001567_pt1 | contig 25540 bp, 16 predicted proteins | sample PopdelMetagenome_13_FD_206181 | JGI IMG/M metagenome (GOLD analysis project Ga0325411, IMG submission 206181) | Populus deltoides microbial communities from Bellville, Georgia, United States - Xylem-PdIQD-R4 | ecosystem: Host-associated > Plants > Phyllosphere > Stem > Wood/Secondary xylem... | reverse complement strand
GTGATTGCTTGGCAGGTGATGGAACAAGAGATTAATGATACAGAAACTGAGCTGGCTGAAGCCTCCACAAAATCGCAGTCAACTGAGAATAACAATATGGAAACTGAGAATCCTATTGAAGCATCGACCAAGTTACAATCTGAAATAAACAACAATGGAGATGGAAATCACGTGGATGCATTAACTAAAGGCCAATCATCCAGAAGAAGAACCCCCAAATCATTGAGGGCCAAATCTAAAACCATAGAGAAACCTTCAGCTAACAATTCTTTGAAGTCCAAGAAAGCTAAAAGCAGTCCAAAATCTCAAGGAAGAAACAGAAAGAAGAATAAAGATATCATCCAAGGCAAGGGAGAAAGAAACAGAAATGAGCATGGTGAAGCTAATAACCTGAATTCGAGTGAAAAGAATGTTTCTAAGAAAGAGCGCATTGAGAAAGGCCAAGAGATTCGAAAGAACCAAGAAAGATTTGTTGGGTCAAATAAGGGTCAAAAGAACCAAAAGAGTGGAGAAAAGCATGGTGTCTTGGTTGACAAAAGCTCGAGGAATCAAAAAAACAAAGGAAAACTTGATGAGAAAGAAAAGAATGGATGGGATGAGAAGAAGAAAGAAAAGCTTGGTGGTATGATCTTTATGTGCAGTGCAAAAACCAAGCCAGATTGTTTCCTCTATCGTGTCATGGGTGTCACAATGAATAAAAAGGAACTCATATTGGGTGTGAAACCTGGACTTAAGCTTTTCCTCTATGATTTTGATCTGAAACTTATGTATGGTATCTATGAAGCATCCTCTGCTGGTGGAGTAAAATTGGAGCCCAAGGCTTTTGGTGGTTCCTTCCCATTTCAGGTTTTATTTTAATTTATGAGGCAGACTTCTCTTTTGTAGCATTACTGTTTTCTCATCAACTTTACAGGATCTGCATTCTGATGCTAGTGAGCTCCAGGTGCGGTTTGTTGTTCACAAGGACTGTTTTCCAATCACTGAGAGTGTTTTCAAGAAGGCTATAAAGGACAATTATAATGAGAAGAACAAGTTCAAAACAGAACTTACTGTTCGACAGGTAAAATTTGGCCAGCTCATCTGCTAGCTTGGTATGAATTCTTTTCTGTACATATATTTATCTGATTACCCTACAGATATAAAAAAAATCATCTACTTTCTCTTAGGTCCTGAAACTCAGTGCACTTTTCCGCCCAGTTATAGGGCCTTTACGCTCGCCACCAATGGCGACTGTTCAGGACAGAGAAGTTTATGCGGGAGCAAGAGACTTGCAGGTCCATTTGGAAAGGGAAGCATTTGCTAGAGGCAATCATGATGCTAGGAGATACTCTATGCTCTCTGGTGAAAGGGATGGACATGTTGAATACCAGCAGGCGGGCTCTATGCACAGAGATGAGTTTCCTTGTGATTTATTCATGAGTGAAAAGGAATATAGAACGTATGGCCTTTCAGGAGAGAGAAGAAAGTTGACTCCCTCTCATCATATTCCATCCACTCTAGACCCGTACCAGAGAGACCAGGAAAGAGAACACTTTCTTAGACAGCCAGACCCTATATGCAGAGACACTGGACCTTTGCAAAGAGAAGCCGTTCTGGCTGTTCCTCTCTACTCGAACCAGCCATATAATTCTAGTGGTAGACGTGAATTGCCACCAGCCGTTACTTCGATACCTCCAACTTCTTCTGGCTCTGCTCTTGCTGCTTTGGACCCATACACAAGGGATCCATATTATACTTACCATCATGGTGCTTCATCTGCAGATGCATACGTGCCACCTCCAAGGAGAGATGAACTTTCTTCAGGTTCCTATTATGTTGATGGTCGTAGAGAGACTTACCTATTTGAGGCAGATCCCTTGCGTAGGAGGGAAGCTGATCAAGAGGGTAGATTATACTCGACGCATGCTTCTGATGCATTGTCAAATTATAACAAGTTACTCCAGTACCACGGAGCCAAGCCTGAAACTGCACCTCCATCAGTTTCATCTCGGTACTCCTTTGCTGGGCCATCTGTGTACTATCGCTAACCTTGTTTGCAGATCTCTGCCACCTCCAAGGAGAGATTGGTGAGGACACCCGTGTCACATGACACCCATGTGTATGGTCGAAAATAACGGAGGATAGCTCAACCCGTCATATTTTGGTTGGGATGGGAGATTGAGCACATCTGAGAGCACATTCGAGTTTATTTTATTGTACTTTTATTTGGATTTGTTAATCATGTACTTCAGACTTAATTGTTAGTCCAATTATTGGTAATGTTTTGATTAGGGTTTGTTTTAAACTATCTAACTGTATTTATCTATTAAAAAAATTGCATCTTTGCAAGAGACGTCTCTCTCCTCTCCTCTGACTTCCTTTTTCATTTTTCATTCCTTCTTCAATTCGTTGTCCCACATCAGAAATGAGGTTTCTTCATGTTCCTATTATGTTGATGGTCTATGAGAGACTTACCTCTTTGAGGCTGATCCCTTGCATCGTAGGGAAACTGATCAAGTGGATAAATTATACTCCAACATACGCTGCCGATGCATTATCAAATTATAACCTGGTGCTCTAGTGTCTCGCTAACCTTGCGTGTAGATCTCATGTTGGCTGCATAGTCCTCTTCTTCAAGCACATGTGAATTAAATTTGCTGCTTATAATGTTTAAAGTCGATGCACGTACAGGCTCAGCATTTCTGCTCATTTTCCCTGGTTGAAACTTGCATTAAAATTTCTGTTTTTAGGCTGATCAATTTTCGTTACAGGCCCTTCAAGACTATCCTGGTTCTTGCATGGTGTCGGTAATTATTTGCGGATATATAGCAAACAGGTTGCTGTAATTTACGAGGATAGAATTGAGCCATGGCACAGGAGATCTACCTGGCTAGTAATTTAACATCATTGATTTTCTTTAGGTCAATAAAATGGTGGTGAGCCTGATACTTGAAGGAACAAGAGCTGCAGCATCACATGCTGACTTTCTTATTGTGGAAAGGTCATGCTGGTCCTGTTTTGTTAACACATGATTGAGGCATTATTGCGCGTTTGCAATATTTCTTTTTCCATTTAATTTTGAAGATCAATGTCAGGGTCGTGACGAGGGGGAATTGAAGTCCTAACATAGACTCTGGCAATTGATAACTGTGTAGTTGATGTTTGATTTTTAATGGGGATGACCTTTTGGCTTTTTACCGAAAAGAGAGACAGAATAGAGAAAAAAAGAATCTTTTCGAAAAAAGTTCTTGATGTGAACTTGAACGATTTCTAGTTGCTGCGGAGGATTCAGAAGAGGGCTGTTCTTTAGTTCTTCGGAGTGGACAACAGCAAAAGGCGATCAGTCGAGCTAGCTACTTCTGCAGGGGATCTCATTAAGGTTTTCTTAATCAGAGCCATACAAATCAGGGCACGACGGCACGAGTCTCATAGTTTACACCACTAGATTTGTCAGATTTAGCTGGAGTTCTTGAGCTTGACGCAGGGTTGGAAAAAGATAAAACTTGTACGTGCAAGAGGAAGATCTTTCTGCATTTGGAGCAGTTCAATTATTCTGGAGGCAGCATCAGACGCGATAAAACTTGTCGCGGGAGATGCATGGACTTCAACTGTGTGCTGGATTGCAGATTCATGCATGACTTGGTCATTTACTGCTTCAATAATTAGGAAAGTGATATTGATTCAGAAGTGATTGTGAACAAGAGTGAAAGTATTTGAGAGTATTAAGTTGGTTATTTTTTAAAATGTTTTTTTTAAAATATATTAAAATAATATTTTTTTATTTTTTTAAAATATTTTTTAATATTAATACATCAAAATATCTAAAAATATATTAATTTAAAATTAAAAAAATTTAAATATTTTTAAAAACATTTTTAAAATGCAGATAAAACACTGCCTTAGAAGAGAACAATGTGAACATCCGTCAGTGACTGCTATTTCTTCCACTGCCTTGCAATTGCATATCTCAAGGTTTTTGAGCTTCTCAATACTTGCCTATAATAAATTGTAGTAAATATAATATGTATTAATAAAAATATATAAGATGTTAAACTAACGTAATGAAAAAATAAAATAATGTTATAATTGCTATAATGAAATGCATTTTCCTTAATCTTTGTATAAAAGATTTTTTTTTAAAAGTACAAAGAAAAAAAATTATAAAAAATAAAGATATAAACAAAAAAAATAATATAAGTAAACCAAGTATACTGATAATATTTAAATGTAAAAAATAAAATTTAATATTTTTTTATAAAATAATTATAAAGAAAAATATTAAAAAAACATTAAAAATAAATAAATGATGATAAATAAACCAAATATAAAATGATAAAAATAACAAGTATAATAAAAAATATATAAAAAAAACTTGTTTTCTAAAGAAAACCCAAAAATTACAATTTTACCACACAAAACAAAAAAAATAACAAAATTTACAATTATAATATTTTTACATGAAAACACCATTATAGTAAATTGCATGTTTGGGTTGAGTTTTGCTATTTATATGTATTGTATTTTACATTCCATACAGTTTTGACGATGAATTATGAAGATCATTGATTTCTCCTCCTCCCTCTTCTTCTCTTCTCCTGCTCCTCTCATCTTCTTCTCCCTCCTTTCTTCCTTTCTCTCCTTTTCTTTCTTCAAATCTTCTTGTCCCGTATCATCCGTGTTTCAGTAGCCCCATCAGTTGCATTTGCTTTTTGTTCTCTCAGAAGATCTACCGCACCTGGTAAATCATTTGTGACAATTTCTTCAATCTTGGGACAGCCTTTTGCTTCCAACTATAGGAGCTGCACGGGGATCGAACCCATCGGTGGAGCAAGCATGTATCTCAAGCTTTTACGATGATACTTCCTGCAATTTGAGCTTTCTGAAATAGTTAAATACAAGCAAAATTAGATACCTAGTTACTTATTTCATGGTTTATAGAAATTGGAATGATTGATCGGTACTTACCGTTTGTGTAGACAACTGTTGTATTGTGGTGTTAAGATTTCCAACCCAGGATCCTTTCTTCTCTTCTTCAGTCAAATTAACTCTCCGCAGCTTGGGAGTGCTCAGTGCTCCGTTGGAGAAAAACTTCATCTCAGGACATTGACTGACAGTTACTTCTACCAGAGATGGGAAATCAAAGCTTTGTTTTTCTGAGCAAAAGCTAGTTAGGCTTGGTAAATGATGAAGCTCTAATACTTCTAATTTGCTGAAGACAATCTCATCTTTTATTCCCTCTCCCTCGTTTGCTACTATTTCTGTAACCATACTGCAGCCCGCTACTTTCATTCTTGTGAGTTGCGCCAGACTTTTTGCTGTTGTGGATGTCACTAATTTTACTAATCTTTCGCATCCCCACACATACAAATTTGTTAGATTTTGGAAAGAAGCACGGGATGGAGCTAAATAAATCAAACTGCTGCAATTATGTACCCTTAGAGTTTCAAGAGTTTGAAGAGCTTGGTCCAGTTGGGAATTGCTCTTCCATAAATGCTCTAGGCAAGGGAGAGAATCCAACTCCAAGTGTCGTATCGGTGAAAGAACTGTTGCATGCTCCTCCATACCAACAAGTCTAGACGGGAGCAACTCTTTGAACGTACCACGTTCCACATTAAGTCTTTCCATATTAGGGAACCTTGGAAGGAGATCAAATAGAAAAGTTGCATGTGCATCACCAAAGCAAAATAGTTCCAGAACTTTGAGTTTGTGAAAGAAGTATTGAGGACATTTCAATAATGCCGATGCATCCTTGCTTTCCAAATGTAAATCCTCCAAGTTGGGGAAGATCTGAAAACCAATAAAAAGAAAGCATGCTTGACTTGACGTTTTATTAACATGTTTAAAGGCTGTGCATAGAAAGATCAACTGAACACTTGGCTAAATGAATTGTGCCACGTGAGCTCTAGCTTCAGTTTTGTAATGTTATGAATGCATAAGCTTTGTCAATCTTTCAATAAGAATTCTCTTTCTGCTTTTAGATTGAAATTCTGATTTTCTTTTTATTCTGAACCGATTGGGGTTCTCTGTGCATAGAGGTTGAAGATGATGGAATTTTATTTTGGTCCTTGATTAATGAAAATTAGAGTTTAGTCTCTAAACTTTAGAAAATAATAATTTGACCTCTAAAATGTATTTTGGAATTTTGGACAGTATTCTTATGAGATTAAGGATGATGAACCTCTGTTCGATAATTGAATTGCGTAATTTTTAGTTTAGTCTCTCTATTTTGGAGATTTACAATTTAGTCCCTACACTTTGAAAAAAATTATAGTTTGGTTCCTAAATTGTAAATTGAGATTCTGGACAGAATTTAATATGGATTATGGTTGAAATTTCAATATGGTTATGAATTTCTGATAATTACAGTTTGGTCATCCAATTTTGATAAAATTACATTTTGGTCCCTGTTTTTGGAAAAATTATCGTTTGTCCCTAAAATTAGGAGACTAAACCTGATTTCTATTATGCATTGGAATCTTTTATTTGGTTTTTTTTTAGTATATTTCGTATATTTGTTATTGGTACTTTAAATGATCCTCAATAAGATTTTTGAATCTTTCATTTAGTATTCATTTTAGTTCTGTATTTTATAGGTGAGTGAGATAATTTTTAATATACATGTAATATAAATAAATATGTATGTTTATTATATGATGATTATGACTAGTTAATTACTTAAATATTTATATATGCTGCTTTATTTTTCAAGTACTCATCTATTCTTGAATCTGCACTCACATTCTAATGAATTAAATTCTATTTGATATAATATATATTGCTTTAACAATTATATGAGTATTTATTATGTCTTGTTATAGGACTTGTCAGTAACTTCATGCTAACAGAGAGTAGTTATGGCTATCAAACCCGACTAAGAAGCCGAGTCCCAGGTTACATAGATGCTCCCGGGTCAACCTAAATAAATTCAGAAAAATTAAAAATATATATATTTTAAGTTTTAATATTTCATATGAAAAATTAAGAAATAATTCATGTGAATATAAGCTATATATATATTATAAATAATGAAGTTTGAGATTCTTTCAAAAGGTTTTTTTATCCCACATTGAAAAGATATTATGTTAGTATGTTATCCTTTTAAGTTAAAGTATTTAAACCAAAAAGGTTTTTTATCCCACATTGAAAAAATATAATGTTTTCTTATGAACATAAAGTATATATATTAAAGGGCTTCAAATCTCACATTAAAAAAATAAAACATTATTTTAGTATTTATATAATGAATTTTAAAAGGGGTTAATAATCAACTAAAAAAAATACAAAACAACAGGGGTCTCTGGCTAGAAGAAAAAACACATTTGAAAAAAAAAAGTCTTAAACGGGTTTTGCCAGGTCACCTGAGTCATTAGTCAATCCAATAGGTCAACCGGATTTTGAAGAGTTTTTGCTTATCTCGATCTTTTGTCTTACCTAGATCAGTCTAACCACAAGGTCGACTGGGTCCCGGGTTTAATAACCATGAGAGTAGTTAACATATATGCATAATATTCTACACACCTAACTAGTGAGAGAGACATTAACTTGTGGCAACTGATTCTCCCACAACAATTACCTTCGAATGTCATCCGATCACCTTGGAGTGTCATCTAATCACTGATATGTACTTTATGATAACATGCTTATTGTGTGCGTGTGTCAACATAAATCGTCTTGCAAAATATTAATATCTAAGACGTATATTAAATATTATTCACTCACCAAGTTAGTTAAACTTACCTCTTATTTTTAATATTACTTCAGGTTGTTATTTTCTGTTACCAGTGAACTTTGTTAAATGTTTTTACTTTTTTAGTTTTGGTCAGTATTTCTTATTTAATTCGTGAGACTTTTCTTATAGTTTTTACTCGATATTTTAAATGCTCTACTATTACCTTGTTTTAATTAAGTTTGGATTTTAATAATATAATGAGTATTATGAATTATTATTTTTGTTTTAATTATTGATGAGAATTTTTAAATTATCATTTGGTTTTATTAGTTTTAAATAATATAATATTTTAAAAAATTATAAAATATTGTGTGTTTTTTAATAATTTGTTCTATTGATATATTTTTTTTGAGACTTAAATGTAAGTGAAGTATCTTTGCAACACCGTTTTTGCATTGCTAGTCATTAACCTAATATTCGAGTTGTGATAATAACGGTCTAATGAAAGTTTATGTGAAAATTAGAAAGATGTGGAGCGTGTACGTGCTTGGAATAGGGGTGAGGATCATACCTTCCTAAATGAGAGAAGTGGTTGCTGACCTTCGATGTCCATGTGGTCATCCCTGCATGGTTCGTGAGAGCACTTCATTTCTGAAGGAAATATTTCAATTTTCCCACAGTCATACACCCGAAGCGTTTTCAACCTCGGCCATTCTGATGTATGTATTCCTGGATAGAATCTCTTTAGTTCTGGTAATTCCCGAAGCTGCAGAAAGGTAACTTTAGGAAACACAAACTCAGGACCTTCTTCTAGTCCTTCATCCTTCGCAACAATTTCCTCCACTCCACAGGTATCTATCCGAAGCAATTCAAGTTGTAGAAGGTTTTGGGCTATAGAGGCAGGGAAGAGACTTCTTAGACCAAGACATCCCTGGACATGAAGGGTACATAGGTTATGGAAGGAAACAATTCCTTGTGGATCCCTATTCCAAACATGCTTCAGGTGTGGAAGATTCGTTAGACGCACAACTCTCAATTGAGTGGCTGTATCAGCAAGTCTTTGTTCCACATTAATGAGCGCTTGGAGATCAAAAATCTCTTCTACTGAATCACAATCATTTATAACCAGATTCTCTAGATTATGGAATCTTCCCAGCATACTGGAAGGGAAAATATTCAGTAAATTCTTTCCAAGCCCAACATGCAGTATCTTCAGTCTGCAAAAGGAATCAGGATGGAGTTCATTGTGCCATATCACCTTCAAATTATCCATTTCGAAACTTACAAATACCACCAAGTTAGGGAATGCAACCTGCAGTAACAATTCCATTCTGTTAATAGATTGCCAACGCCCATAACAAAATATCACCTTTGGGGTAAAACATAGAAACAAAATACACGTGTGAGGCAAGCTCACAAATTAAGCCTGCTTTTGAAATAAAATCACCTTGTCATCGAAGAGAGCTGATTTTGTGTTGTCAGGTTTGCTCATGGCAGGGACATCTGCACTTGATGGGATGGAAATAAATTCCTTCAGTTCAGGGCATTTCCCTAACGTCAGCACTTTCAGGGAGTGGCATTCAAGCAAGTTACTGGTGCAGAATCTTGTGAGTTTTGGTAGACGAATGAGCGATAGGATGAGTAGTTTAGGGAATACCATCTTGCTCATCATTTTACCTTCTCCGATTCCTTCTGGAACAACTATTTCTTCCATGGACTTGCAATTACATATTTCAAGACTTTTGAGTTGAGCAAGACTTTCGACCATAGAAGATGTCAATAAATAGTTTAAATTGCTACAACTCTGCACAGCAATGCTTGCTAAGTTTTTAACACAGGGAGGCTGCACAGCATGTTGGTCATGCCATATCTTTTCCACTTTGATGGAGGAGAGCATCAGGTCCTCCAAATTGGGGAATAAAATCTGCATGCACATATTTTGTTTTATTAAGTTCTTTTTATTTTTCAGCGAGAAAAAAAAAAAACAAAATCAAAGCCTTCAATTTGTCTACTCCTGAGAATGGGTTTTTGTTTTTTGAGGTTAAAAGGACAAATAATAGCTTGTTAAAAGAAAGCAAACCAGACCTTTGTATTGAAAAGTGACATGGAAGTCCCAAGCTCATTCCCCGCAACAATTTCTTTTGACCTCACATCACTTGCTAATAGCTTCTGCCTTCTATTAGAGTGAAAGCTTGTGAACTGAGGCAGACATTGCAGTGTCAGTCTACGTAATTGAGTGAACTCTATCGGTTCACCGTCAGCAGTATCATTCTCACTTTCCTCAGCAACAACCTCTTCCATGATCTTGCAATCAATTATTGTGATTTCTTCAAGTCGCACAACTCTTCTTGCAATGGAGACTGAAAATAAATTCTTCAACCTATGACAACTTTCTACCTTCAAAATTCTCAAGTTTCCAAGCGACTCTGCCATAAGTTGGCCATGGCAGATCTTCTCCAAGTTATCCAAATTTTCAAGAAACAGTGAGTCCAAGTTCAGAAAAGCAGTTCGAGGACCCATCCTCATCGAGTTGATGATATATTGAACTCCAGGACAATTTTGGACGTGAAGATCCTTCAGCTGACAGAAACCTTCCTCATCCAAGTCATTGAGGATACTCTTAACACCATTCAGTTCTTGCAAATGAAGTTCTTCAGTGATCTTCAGCAGCGTGTTCACCCGCTCCTCCAACTGAATAACTGTATTGAGCTTGAGTTTCAAAGTTCTTGAGGTTGCATACTTAACAGACCAGTCCCACCCATCTCCAATAAATATCCTGAACCTTTCCAACTTTTGAAAGCACAAAAACAAGTCCTTGGGCATATGATCTGCATCTGTAATTTGCATGTCTAAGGTAATTAAGTTTGCCAGAAGCTTCAATTCTGACAGGCAAGCACTGTTTCTTTCACTGCTTGGTCCTTCAGCCTCCCATTTCAGAAAGCTGTTTCCCATATATAATTCTTCTAGCCGGGTCAAGGAAGAAAGGACATTTGGTGATATTACTTCAAGCCTTTCACAATTGCTCAAATCTAGAAGTAGCAGACGAGTCAATTTTCCTATTTCTCTTGGCAAACAAACAATATCAGAACCCATTAAGCTGAGAACTTTCAACTTCTTTAGCTCTCCAACTATAGATATATCTTCCAAAACACAAAAATCCAAACACAGCGTTTGAAGGTTCTCAAGAAATTGAAGTGACGAAGGCAGTGGTGAAAGATTAACTCCTGTCAGATCCAAGACTTTAAGCTCCTTCATTTCTCTGAAAAAGTTTTCTGGTATTTGCAGTGAGGGATCCGTGCTCAGCAGTAGAAACGAATTGAGATTTGGACATTCTAATATCGCAGGAAGATCAGGAATTTTCCGGAAAGGCAAAGAGATTGCAGTGTACTGTTGAAGCACATCATTGGTTGGCCATTCTTTGAATTCATCTGCCACGATAAGCACATGGTGGTCCCTTAATGCAACAGAGATGGCAAAACTATGAACAACATCATGCATTTTCACGCTTCCATCCTTGTCACCTTCTAGCAACAAACAAGAGGCTTTAAGTTCATCCACCAATGTATGCAGTCTGTTTCTTGCTTCTTCCGATGTGGAACGTCCCTTGAACAAATCCAAGCCTATAGCATACTTTAACAAGTCTGAGATTAAAGCATCATAAGTTAAGATTTGCCCACAAAGCAAGAACAATGACTTGATTTCATCATCTCTCAAAGCTTTGTAACTCAGTTCCAGACACGAGTAAGCTGTTTTGTCAATATCATCTTTATCAAACCTTGTTAGCTGTGTCAAGGCTTCCTTCCAAGCATATAAATCTTCGTTTTTCAGTGCCCTAGCAACTGTAGCAAGTAAAATCGGCAAACCGGCACATCTTTTGGCTACTTCAGCAGCAACAAGTTGTACACTAGGATTTTTAACAGTAACCCCCACCATCTTTTCGAAAAAATTCCATGCTTCTCTTACAGGCAAAATTTGAATCTGGAAATTTCTGTTTGCGCCCATCTCCCGAGACAGTATATTTTTATTTCTTGAAGTCATGAGTATCTTGCATCCTTCATGATCGCTCCCTGAAGGGATTCCGACATCCTCCAATTTAAGTTCTTTCCAAATATCATCAAGAATTACAAGTACTGTAGTCACTTTCTTCAATCCCCTGCATAGTTGACTTGCCCTTCCTTTATCAGTCTCTGCATCCAATTTGAGTCCCAGCCCATCTGCTATTTCACCTTGAATTCTTCTGATGTCTGGAGTATGCGACACAAGTGCCAGAACCACCTTATCGAACAGCCTGCCCTCCTTGACTTGTTCAGCAACCTTGTTCACAAGTGTGGTCTTCCCCACACCACCCATCCCATATACCCCAACCATGTTCACGTCACCATCCTTCAATGCATCCACAATATCATTTAATACAGAATTTCTTGATTCAAAGGCCTCATAATCCTTGACAGGCCCTATACCCGATGGAGCAGCACGGTAAGAAACTCTATCAAATTTCCCTTTTTCCTGGAGATCAACAACAACCGTCAACTCCTCCTTCGCTGCTTTACCCAACCGATAACGTATCTTTAGATCAGGACACAAACCCATGAAGCACTTCTTACTTGATTCATCTCCAACAACACCGCATCCCCCTTCAATGACCCCATCAACACTTCCCAGCCAGTTCTCAACGTCAACTTCAATCTCTTCCCCTTTACTTATAGCCTCCTCTATAGAATGAATCACCCTTGTTTTTGCACATGTCAACTTCTGAACTTCATTTTTTAAGTTTTGAATATTGGTATTGCAATCAATTACATAACCAATCTGTCTCTTAATGGGAACAACTAACAGCTCAGCAACTTTGGCTACAATAGAAATCACAATTTCCATGTCCAATGAAACTTAACTCTTCTTCTTGTCTGGAATCAAGCAATCAAGGAACTGCAATGAACAAATTAAATCAAAAGGAAACTTTTCAAATCTTCTGGAACTAAATCAGACATGAACAGCAAAAGGATTTCTTTGTTGCAAGTCAACTAACATTAATAAAGCAAAAACAACACAAATAATAAACAAGCAGCAAAGCAGAGGCTTTTCAAAAGCATAAAGTAACAAAGAAAGAAAGCAATCAAGATGAAAAGCAAATTAACATCAAAGGGTCTCTGGAATCAAGTGATAAAAATAGAAAAAAGGAAAAGTCCTTAAGCATGCATACCTCTTGGTTTCAGCTAATCAATAGAGCAGCGACTTCAGACCAGTGAGCAGAGGTGCAAAATTACTGCAGATTATAAACAGCTGAGGTTTAATAAAGCAAAAACAACACAAATAACAAACAAGCAGCAAAGCAGAGGCTTTTCAAAAGCATAAAGTAACAAAGAAAGAAAGTAATCAAGATGAATAGCAAATTAACATCAAAGGGTCTCTGGAATCAAGTGATAAAAATAGAAAAAAGAAAAAGTCCTGAAGCAAGCATACCTGTTGGTTTCAGCTAATTAACAGAACAGTGAGTGAGCATAAAAGCAAATATTACGGCAGATTATAAACAACTGAGGTTTATCAGCAGTGGGAAAGCAAGGGAATGGATGAGAGCAACAGTGGATGGCTTAATGATTATTCTCTGTATAGTTGAAAGAGCGCATCTTTCCTTCATAAAAAGATAAAAAAAAGAAGAACAACTTGATTTCCTACAGAATCTAGGGGCCCACTTTGGAGAACTAACCGATTGAACTCTGCCAAGTCCTTGATTATGGAGAAAACTGAAATCTTTGATCGTTTTTGAAAAATCTGTATTTTATAAAAAAAAGAAATATTAATTAAATATAAAAAAATATCCCAACTAATTAAATTGAAAATATTAATCTAAATAGATGAAAAAAATAAGAAAGCAAAAAGGAAAATTGAAAAAAAAATCTGAAATAGTACTTAATTTAAATCTAAAAATGAAAATAGCTAGCAAGCTAATTATTTTTGAATAATAAAGCTCTTTCAATCCAGATAAAAAAAATTATATCTTTTTTATTATACTGAAAGTGAAATTTTTCAAGATTTAGAAAATCTAAATAAAAATAATTGTAGAAAGTGTCTCCCTTCAAATAGTATTTGGAAGACCAAAATAATTGCAGCTTAGACAGGTGTAGAAAGGGTCTCTTTTTGAATCACATCTAATTGTTGTCTAAAATTTTGTCCAATGAGATCTTGTGATGGAAATGGATTATAGCAGAGAAAACCTTCCCTAGCTTTGTCACAGTGATACACACATAATAATTTCTTTCAAATATGTTGGTGTCTTCCTGAATAGAATTTCTTGAGCTCTGGTAATGCCCAAAGTAGAAGGTATGAATAGTGACTTATCTAAACTCTAAATCCCTTCATGGATGTCCTCACTTCTCTGTACAGAGTTCATGTTTTCACAGGGAAACAAACTGAAGTCCTCAGCTTCCCCAATTCACTTGGCAGTTGGAATTTCTTCAGCCCTCCAATTATAGCAGTGTCTTCCAGAACACAATATTGTTTTAGCTGAATACTCCATTCAAGCAAAAAATAAAAACAGAAATGGAGATGCAGGGGATCGAACCCTGTACCTCTCGCATGCAAAGCGAGCGCTCTACCATTTGAGCTACATCCCCTTTTGATTTCGGTTAAGCAGTTAGTTTTTGATATTGGTTTCAATGCATCCCTGGCTCAGTGGGGTCCATCCACCCCAGCTTAAATGGAAGCTTCATGATTTTTATACCAATTTGCATTTATAATTTTCAATCCTATGTATCTATTTTTATTAAAGGTTCAGGTGATATTTTTCATGATCAATTTACATTAAGTATATAGGTAGAAAAAAAAACAAAATATTTTACATCTATCGAACAAGTTTAGTTTAATCAAGGTAATCTCAAAAAAGAAAAAAAAAACTCCACAAATTATTTTTGATTTGTGTTAGAAAAAGTTATAAATATGTAGATTTCTTATATATAAATATAAATCGAGTTAATTACAACTTAGTCTTTGTAGTTTATCACAATAAATTAATTAGACCTTATAGTATAGCATGAGAAATTATTAAATAGCCCTTCGATCGATGTTGACCACGCCTAATTTAGTAGTATTTTATTCAAAAAATGGTTTTCTATGCTCATCATTTCTTTTTATTCTATCTGCCTTTTTTAATTCTTAAAATAAAAAACTCAAAATAAATTGGAAAAGAAAGTGAGATGGACGAGAAGAATCTAGTTATAAATTTATTTAAGAGCACAAGGATTAAATATATAGTTTTTGAAACTAAGATGACTGATTAGTTAGTTTTACAAAACTGGATAGACTAAAATATAATTAACCCTTTATAAGTTATGGTATGGCCTTCACCTTCATACTCGAATAAGTAGATTATTTTTACTCATTTCCACATTTATCTTCATAAAAGCAAAGGTCCCTCCATATCTATTTTCATTGAGATTAACGAAGGCGAACCTGCATAAAAACGAATGCAGTTATCATCCTTAATCAAACCCTTGTATTGGTGTGGAAGCTGCATGTATACTGACTGATCTATTCTACAAGAGTTGATCTTCTCTGTCCACGAAAAATCACATAGCCTATAATAAATGCAATGCACGGAGATTTTGAAAAGATTTATATGATCACTGCTACAGTAATGCAAAAGGCAAGGTACAAATCAAGCGAGTTTTCTCACAGGCAATGAGTGTATGTGTTCTGATGGCCATTAAGGCTCTCTAGTGTTATGTGTTGCCTGTATTTCACTACATGGCACGCTGGATGCAAGAAACTATATATGCCCTCTTCATTTTCAAGTAAAATTTTCTAATGCTGTTCTTACTAAATGAGTTGTAGATCTATAGTTACACCAATCTGTCCATTACGAGTCACCAGATGCAACTGCGCAATGGAGCACTCCAACAATCCTTTGGTCAATAGCAATGAACAGTTTGATGTGGTGATCCAGACATTCCCACAGCGCTTGATCCCCTTTGAGGCCATGACCAACCATGTGCGAGTGGGAGAAACAATACAACTGAGTTAACGCCTAATTGGATATGTCTCAGGAAGGCTTTGATTTCGTTTGCGAAAATGATGGTCTCGTTGATAGCGGGAAAACGACCTCAAACATGTTGTGAAAGAACCCCTTGTCATACTTGTTTTCCTTGGCTACCACCTGAGAATCTTCTAGGGGCGATCTCCGGAAAAAGGATTTACATTTGCTCTCTGGACGCTTTGCTTCACTGCTCATCCCACTGATGCTTGCTTTAAGTGCTGCAGCGCTAACCCTTGCTTCATTTAGCTTCCTTTGCCAGCTTATGTAGTCTTCCCACTTGAAGGTCTGTAATTCCAGCAAAAAGCAATGACCACAAGTTTCAGGATTATGTAGATGAGATTCCAATACTGAGAACACCGGTTAATCCAAAAAAATTGTGCGGACATGGAGAGATAGAGGGTGGCTATGGTTGTCTATAAATACCACAAGGGAATTTAAACAACATAATCAACTGGTTGGAGTCATCATATTTAGAGTTGAACAGAAGCACATTAAAATCTAGAGATTATAGGGGAAATTACTTGGAAAATTAGTTTAAAAAACTCCCCCCAATATCTATTAAAGTAATAGCCAAGGTTCTTGCAATTTTCAACATCCTTACTTGATTTTAGCACTTCTAAACCCCCCAGCCCTTTCTCCCAATGCTACCTATCCCTCTTATAACACCAGCCAAAAAAATAATAAATCTTCTGATTTCAGAAGTTTCTATGTTAATTGCTGCCCTTATGGAAAACTCATGGTTGGACAAAACATTAGGAAGCTTGAAGAGGAGAAGTGCAACTTCCATAGAAATTTTCTGAATTATGTGGTATTCCATACACCAAGCCAAGAAATTTATATCTGTATTTGTTTTCATGGCTTGACACGGTTAGCTTTTCCCTATTTTGCCCATCAGGTAAAGCTGCTGCAATGGAGTCAAAAAGTTACAAAAAAGGCTTCTCCTATGATGTTAATTACTGGCCAAATTCTGCCTCATCCTATATCCGAGAGAAATGGAAAAAAACACATTTAAAAGAGCATCGACATCCAGCCTAATCATATATGAAATGAAAACAACAAAACTATATGAAAGAGTACATGTAAATGAACTAGACCTCATTTGTTGTAGTGTTTGTGAGACAAAGGTTGGCATGGTACCCAAAAAATCCAGCCAACAATAGAGAAACTATGACAAGAAACACCATCAGAAGTAATTGAGTGTTGTATGAGCTCAACAGCCACTGTGAACACCAGAAAACCATTAATGAAAGCAAGAAGAGTATAGCAGCAAATGAAATAAGGAATTCATGACACAACCTGTGCAACATGCGGAGCTAAACTACGGAATGAATTTCCAACGCCATAATAAACTGTTAAAAACAAAAAGAAATGCCACAATTACACTCGTAAGAAATGAACCATAAATTAGACCTAACTGCATCTTAATATTTTTTTTCTGATTGTCAGTAACTGCAAGTGACTGTACCTGTTAGAATATATACAACTCTTAATTCTTTCAATCGCCCAGCAATAATCAATGCAAGTGCAATTGCTCCATATATACATAGAAGGCAATGCCTGCAAAACCACAGCAAAGTATTCAACAGAAGCAAGACCAATAATAACAAGGAATAAATATAAAACCAAGAAGCAGATCAGATAGCCCCATGTAATGAATGCCAGATAACATTGCAACTAAATTATAAGAGAGAACAGTGCTCAAGCAGTGATCAAATTAGGTTTTCACCACAAAAAATCTAAGCAAGAGTTTGAAGTTTCAACATCATTTCATGAAATTCATTAATAAAAAATCACAAAAATTAAAGCAACATACATTTCTACAGGTATGCTGGCAAAAGAACCTGGAAGTGCACCTGTGTCTGTTACAGATTCTAGTGAAGAAACAAAGAAACCAGTGACCACTAACCAGTTGCAGGAAACCTCTAAAATTAAGTTTGACGATTTGAGTTGTCAAAAAAAAATTAAGAACAAGTTCAATCGTCACAAACAGATACCACAAGTTAACAAACAGATATTATAGATTCTCCACCTATCGGCTACAGCTTCAGGTCACCAATGAAAGGTTTTATTTTTCTTAATTTTTTTCAGTTTCAGGAACACAACTAAGATGGTACATTGATAGTTTCTCATTTCTGTTACTGTATTACAAACTTTTGGTGGTGTTACCAAACAACCCCTAAATTTCAGTTTCATAAAATTCAGTGTTGCATAGAATATTTGTATTTTCCAAATAATAGACCTTGCAGAGTATCCCCCTTCTTTTCACTGATGGAGACTGCAAGGTGAAAGTCTAAGCCAAATTCAAAGATCAAAACTTTTTTCTTATGGACATCTATTAGATAACAGCTGTAAAAATCAGTTTGTGGTCTTTATCTTCCAAGAAAGCATCACCACCCACATTTGGATTATGAATATTGCATGCCAGTAATCCTATGGAACTCACCACAAAAGAAAAGCCAAGAAGTATCGGGTATTTCTCTCCCCTATACAATTATTCTGCAATAACAAACAACTTTAGTCATATGGTCTATACAGAGAATGAGCAGTTATAAAGAGTCAAAAAACAATAACAGAGCCAAATAATAAACTAATAAGGTACAAACCATCCAACCACAATGATGGTCAAACCGGGCAACACATCGATTACATATGCTGCAGTGCTTGGACCTAGCTGGTCTGCATCAAAAGCATAATTCCTGTTCTTAATATTCTTAATAAATAAAAAGAAAAAACTTACAGGAATTCCAAAAAAAATCAAAGAACTCACTTTGGGATTTTACAAGTAGAACATTCTTTCTCTGTATATATGATATTGTCATAGGGATATGCCAAGAGATATTCTGAAACATTCCCAGCCTTGACAGTTCCAGGATCAGAAAAGCTAGTCAATAAAAAGAGTACAATTCCGATACCAACTGCCAGCAAGCTTGTGTATCTGCAAGAGCATAGAATATTCAATCAAGTTTAGAATGCAATCATGCTAAAGGGATTGTTCTGCAGCATAAGAGTAACAACCATGACTCTGTACATACTTGTGAACTTCACCTAAGTAATATCCAGGAATATAGCGAAAGGATGACTTCACAATATAATAATAAGTTGCTCCAATTATTGCCAAGTATATAACCTGAAATAAAATAAAATAAAATAAAAACATAAAAATCTAAGTGTAATCTAAACTCTTTCAGAACAAGTAATCTTAATATACATCAATTAGCACGATAAGGTACATTTTTCTTCAATAGCATAAAAAACGAAAAATAAACAGAAAATCACCAATCTTTCAAAAACATTCACAATGTATAAACTGTAAACCATTCATGAAAAGATTCATTTCATATCGTTCCGCATTACTTCACTTTCTCCAAGCCATTAGTTAAGACACTTAAAAACTATTGCGTGAATAAAAATCTTCCTAGTTTTTCTAATAGAAACATCAAATTTGGCATTGTTTTTTCTTCTCTCATTTCCATACTCCCCAGTTTTTCATCTGCTTTTGTTTCATCTCAATTCTCATCCACAAACATTATCATTCATATCTAGCACTCTTGAATCCACACACAACCTGATCATTCTTTAATGCTTAGTTTCCGTTTTCGTTATTAAATCAACACACTCAAAACACCTATTAAACTATTGTGCTAAAACAAGGAATTTATTCACTTCAACGCGTGGAAAACATTGATGAAGAAATTTCTTCTAGACAAAAATAAAAACCACTAAATTAACTCAAAAAAACACAATATAGAGAAGAAATAAAAAAAAAATGTGGGTTTTGACAGAATTGCCTGCAAAACAGGATTAGGCCGATCACAGCAACAGCGTTCAATAGAGAGCACCAAACTCCTCGCTTTGTCACCAAACACAAACCCAACAAACCTCCTGCAGCAAAATCAAAACCCAAAAATCAACAACACAACGAATCAAGATCAAACAGAGAGAGAGTGTTTGCGAGCGGTGGGGTGTACAGGAAGTAATCGTAAGCGCCGAAAGTGATGAAGTGATGAAGGCGTTCAATTGGGGTGCCTTGGAAGATTGGCCATTGACCACAGAGGAAGGAGATTACGACTGTTAAAGTGACTAATCCGTGACATATTAGCAGCCAATTCACCGCCATTGTTGAGAGAGAGGAGAGATTTTCTTGGAGGATTTTTCAAGTTTCTTGAATGTTGACTTTTTCTAAATTTCAGAGAGCAGAGCAGATGGTGAAAACGCAGAGTTTTGGGCAAAAGAAAAGGAAAAAGTTAACCCTGAATAGTTAAAGAAGTAATCAATGATAGGATTACACTGAAATCTTTAAGTTGCAGATGTGGCAGTTTTTAACTGGCTTAAATTTATTGGGATCCCGTAATATCACATGATTATAAAATATAGAATTATTAGTTCAGGGTTTGATTTGATCCAGAGCTTGGATCAAAGATTTGTTGGGTTAATTACCTTTTATAAATAAAAAAATTATTTTAATAAAAAAATAAAAATAATAAATTGAATCAATTGAATCACAATTAAATTTAGTTGAATAAATTAGATTTAGTGGAATAGAACGGATTTAATCAGATTAACCTTCAAACTAACTTGAAATAAAATTTTATTTTTTCATATTAATTTGAAATCATAATTAAAGTTAGGCTTTGAATATATAGAATAATGCGTTAATCCGATAAGTTAGATCATATTTTAATAAGTACTCATTAGAAAAATAAAAGTTATATAACTAATAAAATTCAATTAATTTTTTAGGATAATAATTTCATCCATACCCGATGAATATAAACCACAACATGGAGTCAAAGTCTTATCTATGAAATCCAGCACCATGCAAGTTACAGGAGATGACAAAGTTTGTGTAAAGAATTGTTGAAGGGATTGAATTTCCAGGAACCAACAGTGGCTGTATCCCAGCTGCAACATTTATACTATCGCCTATCATGCCGATGCAAGATCCTACGGATGTTCCCATTGTGATGGCCTCTGCGAGTTTTGCTCTGGCTCCTTCATGGCGACGCAGAACTAGGATGGTGCTCAGTACAGACCATCCGATTTGAGAATCTGCTTTTTTAAGTGAAGCCTAACCCCTTGAGCAACAAATCCAACTGTTCAATGAGCAAAAGCGAAGGCTCGACAGGTAAAGTGAATACTTGCGTATTACTGAAATGGTTGGGCTGTGAAGCAAACTTTGAAGAGGGATGGGCTACACTAACACTTTGTCTCTTTTCTTGCATCGTCATCTTGAAGCTAGATCAAGACTTGTAAAGGCTACGGCACAGAAGCAATCAGCTGGCTTCTGTATTGATGCAACTGAGAAAGCCATAGATGAAAAGGAAATTTAGGTAAGATGCCTCGACTCTATTAACCATGCATTTGCATTTTACCAAAATGTTTCTTCCACCTTCTAGGATGCTATTCTCTTACCAAGAGAAGGGCATTGCATAATTAGCTTTGATCTTGCTTGATTATAATGACAGACAATGTAATGTATCTGGTATCATTGTAAAGCATAATCTTCTAGTTCTCACTGACTAGTGGGGTGGACGAATTGAACCCTGGCCTAGCATCAAAAGGAACGGCCTAGCCTGGTATCGTTGTAATTTGGGGTGATCATTCTGTTAAGGAATTCAGCAGGATACTGAAATGTGGTATAATACTTGAAAATCATGGACGATTTTCGACTTAGCAAGGTCTTCGAATCCCCGATTCTGTGCAAACAAGGCTCGCACTGAACAGCTCTCTCAGGCATGGTTCATTGAGGTGCAGACTTTGGATTGCTAAGAATTGATTATTGTATGGCAGCAATATGCAATCCATTGATTTGCTTATTCAAAGAAAATCTGAGACAGTAAGAAACAAACTTTGCTTCAGAACAAGTCTCAGTCCATCTCCATTCCCCTCAATGTGATTGTTTGATGGGATGTTGGGCCTGACGAAAGAGTAAAACTCCCTGGCTATCGTACGACATTTTCATTGAACTTACAGTAACCAATTCCAACATCCCTGATTCAGAGCATCTCCATATCCCAGTGCTGATGGGAGGTGCTTGAGTTCATCTGTTGATCAAAAACACAATCAACCACTTGACAAGGGCAAAGAGTCACCTTAGCAAACCTGGGTCAAAAAGAAACATTTTTTCTCATTGACAAGCACCTGCCACCATCAATTCCGAAACAAAAGATACAACTTACCAACCATTAAAGCAACACATCATCGAACAAAATCCCAGAGAATCATTACTTCCCACTTATTATAGCAACAGCTAATCCTTCCATTTCTTCAACAAGCAAAAGAGCACCCATCTGTATCCTATTACCAGAACAAACACCGTCACGGGCAACTTCATACCAGCAACCTTTAACGAATCAATCAACGGAGAACCAAAGCGTTTAAGAAGAAAAACAGAACAAAACAAGGGAACAGTGATTGATAAAAACTCCCATTAGATAAAGATTCCAAAAAGCCTCAGCTTTTATCAAAAACATACAGTGAAACTCCATGTAGCCAGTTCCGAAAAACCAAGAAATCAAAAAGACTATATTACACACTGTAGACGCCCTAGAATTTTCAAAAAGACAAAGCTCTAAGCCTAGAACTAGAACTCTTGAGAAGCAGATCCAATGTCGCCTTTCCCTTTGCCAACCTTCTTAGGAAGAAGAGTCTGGTGAATGTTAGGCAAGACACCTCCATTTGCAATTGTAACTGACCCCAGTAGCTTGCTTAGCTCCTCGTCGTTTCTCACAGCAAGCTGGATGTGCCTTGGCACTATACGATTCTTCTTGTTATCTCTTGCTGCGTTCCCTGCTAGCTCAAGCACCTGAACAAAATCAATCACTCATGCCAGTAAATATAGTTTAAACAAAAAATTCAAAATCATCTAATAAACAATGAACAACAGCTGACACTATTTTCAGTGATTAACATCGAAAATTTGTTAACATTAAGAAAAAAATCCAAAAAAATTAGCAAATCAAGTAATTAATTACCAATTAATAACACAAAACAATTGCACGTCATAAACACCAAATAAAACCCACAAAAAAACATTATTTTCAAGCAAAAATAGATCAACCAAACTTTTGCAAGAGGGTTTTGCTTTAAAGATCAAAAAATATTTGCTTTTGTAATACACAATCTGATAGCCAGAAAGAAAAACCAAACACAAGAAAGTGACTAAAGCCCAGAAAACAGGACTCCAGAGAAGACCAAAGGGTAAAAAAGAAAACGGACCTCGGCAGCGAGATACTCAAGGACAGCGGAAAGGTAGACGGGAGCTCCGGCTCCGACACGTTCAGCATATTTACCAGCCTTCAGGAACCTTGCAATTCTCCCGACTGGGAATTGCAACCCTGCTTTATGCGATCTTGACACCGACTTCGATGCCTTTGGTTTCCCTCTCCCTCCCTTGGTAGAAGCGCCTCCTTCTTTTGAACTCATTTTACACAAAGAGATATAAAACCCTAACCCTGATTTTGGCTTTAGAGGGAGTTAAAGAAGGAAAATGAGGGAGGTGTTTGATTTGAGGGTGGATAGCGGGGGATTGATTATATAGGGAGAAGAGGTGTATTCTGATTGGTGGGTTTGGGTTTGCTGGGATCGATGACGTGGCTTGGGTTTCTTATTTTCGCGGCGCGAAATGGAAATTTTTGTTTTGTTATTTCGCGGTTTTGAATTGATTTTTCGAGATGCTTGAAAGGAAGCCCATGGGCCTTTTGGACTCCAGAGATGTGAATGGATCCTGAGGAATGGAAGAGGCCTTCAGCTTGTTTGGTGGGAGGGCTAGTAAATTTACTGTATTATCTTGAAAAATCTTAGAAATTAAATTAATGTTAAATAAATTGAACAGTTTTTTGAATTTGTTGAATGATTTTAGTTAGAAAATTTAAAATAAAAATCAATTCTTTTATATTTTAAAAACTAAAAAAATCAAAGCTGCACAGAGTAAATCAAAATAAATCAAGAAAATTTATTATAAATAAAAAATTCATTAAATCGAAGTTAATAAAAAATAGCCTAGTTAAGAGCTCAATAATTAAAATTAATTTGTTCATTTTTAACAAGCATAAAACCACATTGAACAAATCGATCTAGTTTTTTATTGGTTTATTTCAAATATATTTTATGATCTAAACTGAGTTATTTAGATCAAAATTCACATTTATCTAGCAAAACAAATAACAAATATAATATATTTAAATCCTCATGTTCTTCGTGATTTATTCTCAAATTGAAAGGACAAAACCAAAATCATAATCCTTCACTCCTTGGTTGAATTGATTTTGTTGTTACCTTTATTTCATTACAAAATTCTCATGATATTTCTTTAACTTTCTAAATATGAAGAGTATTTCAACTGAAATTAATATCTTATTTTAATTTAAAAAATCTTGGTTTTTAAATTAATTTTTTTAAAAAAAAAACCTCAAATATGATTGGAACAAGTTTAATTAATATCTTATTTAGGTTCATTCTAAATAAAAGTTCCCACCTCCATGATAATTTTGTAGGAGCTAATGCAATTTTCCAATCCTGATCCTTGCTAAAAAAAAAAAGGCCATCAAGGAAGGAATATCAACTCCCAGATAGTGTTTCGAAGTTTCATTTCATCCCTTTCCGTCAATTTTCCTGCCCTTTAACTTTTAATCTTACTCAATCCTCTCTCTCTCTCTCTCTCTCTCTCTCTCTCTCTCTCTCTCTATTTTCATCCTTGGAAAAATAAGTAATTTAGATAATGTGATGATTAAGGCCTTCCATCAATCAAAACCAAGAAAGATAAATGATTTAAGTAGTCCAAATAACGAATTGGAAATTTGGAAGCATAAAAGGCACGATAATGAGCGCTAAGATTTTCAATTTTCATTGGATTAGAAAGATTCAGCAACTTTTTCTACCCAATCTAGAAAAAATCTAAACATATATGAACATTAAATTCAACTCAACCTCACAAGTTAACCCGATAATCTAATAGCCAAGAACTTTTTTGAAGAAATTCTTTAAACCAGGTCTAACAAGCATGGTTTACATGGCACATCCCAAATCAAAACCCTAGAAGTCCTGGGAAACAGATCCAATATCACCCTTCCCCTTGCCAACCTTCTTAGGAAGCAGAGTCTGGTGAATGTTAGGCAAAACTCCTCCGTTTGCAATTGTAACCGACCCCAACAGCTTCCCTAACTCCTCGTCGTTCCTCACTGCAAGCTGGATGTGCCTTGGCACGATCCGGTTCTTCTTGTTATCTCTTGCTGCGTTCCCAGCTAGCTCAAGAACCTGAAAAGAAAAGGCCAATGATCAAAACCCATGAATAACAACAAAATTTGACACTCAGTTAAAGAGATTGAAGAAATCAAACCTCGGCAGCGAGGTATTCGAGGACAGCAGAGAGGTAGACAGGAGACCCAGCACCAAGACGTTCAGCGTACTTTCCAGTTTTCAAGAACCTTGCCACCCTTCCCACTGGAAACTGTAACCCTGCCTTCTGGGACCTTGACACCGCCTTGGAGGCCTTGGCTCTTCCTCTACCTCCCTTTGTAGATGCTCTTCCTTCGTTTGAACTCATTTTCACGCAGGAAACAAAGAGAATTTCACGAATTGCTGGTTTTTTATGAGACAGGGAGATGGATTTGGGTGGCTTCGGGGTTTTGGTTATATAGGAAGCGGAAGTGTGATTTGATTGGTGGGTTTCGGTTTACGAGGATCGATGACGTGGCTGTGGTATTTTGATTTTCCGGCGGGAAATGGATTTTTTTTGGTTTTGCGCTTGAAAATTTTGAATTTTTTCTATGAGCACTAACTTAAAACAATTTGTATCAATTATATTTAATAAAAGGGCTTTGTTTTGCTTTTTTTAGAATTGATTTAACTGGGTTTAAATGGAG
>Ga0325411_1001566_pt1 | contig 25544 bp, 9 predicted proteins | sample PopdelMetagenome_13_FD_206181 | JGI IMG/M metagenome (GOLD analysis project Ga0325411, IMG submission 206181) | Populus deltoides microbial communities from Bellville, Georgia, United States - Xylem-PdIQD-R4 | ecosystem: Host-associated > Plants > Phyllosphere > Stem > Wood/Secondary xylem... | reverse complement strand
AGTTTAATAACTTTATTTTTAAATTAGTTTTTTTTAATTGTATTATAATAAAAATAGATACTTGTAAAATTTAGCACAAACCCAATATCAAGACATTTGTTTAAGAATGTGATAACCCTATAAAAAACACACAAAAATAAATTAAGAAGCTAAATTTTCTAATCGATTGCGAAACCTGCTATCCGAGTCATAAATTTCACTGGGTTTAATAACTTTAATTTTTTTAAAACTAGTTTTTATTTGATTATGTGATAATAAAAATTGAGACTCATAAAATTGAGCACCAATAAAATGTCAGGATATTAATTTGTTTGAGATTATTGTAACCTCATAGAAAACAAATCAAAGCAAATCTTAAAGACTAATTCAAAATCAACTTAACGTTGAATGATGAAATTAAAATAAAAAACTAATAAAAAAATTCAATAAAAACTCAATATTAAAGAATGAAACTAAAAAAAAATATCAAATGATAAAAAAAAATCCAAACACGTGGTTTTGGGTGGCCTAGATAGTTTGAAACTTTTTATTAAATTTTTTTTTAAATTGGACATATGACGAATAATCGGCCTATATTTTTAAATAAGTAGGAGGTGATGTGTAGTTTGTTTGTTCATAATCACAATGGTGTTCGGAAAATTCAAGGGAGTTTGTAGTCCTAAAAGTTATTTTTAATTTTATTTTCACCTAAAATCACCTTTATAATATCAAAAATCCAATTTATTGAATAAAGAAAAAAAATAAAATCTAAAATACAAAATACAAAATCAAATAGGAAAAATATTCCTCTCTTTTTACTTTATCAAGTAAGATGAAGTTTCAAAAACACATCAATTCTATCTCTTTTATTGAATTTAACCTAAAGATAAGTTTTTTTTTCCCCAAATAAATATAACCAAATTGATAATTTTCTCTCCTCAAGAAACTTTTTCTCTCATCTTTCAAATTTAAAAGATTAAAATGTTAAGAAAATAAATTTTTATACTAAAATTAAAATTATAAAAACTATATATAGGTAGTCTAAACATAATTTTTTTTCTATCGAATTTGATATTGACATGAGATTTTTTGTTATATATTTTGGTCCTTTTTTGTTGTTTTTTCTTTTTTTTAAGTAGAATTTAAAAAATTAATAATTAATTTGTACATAAAAGGTTGAAATTGAAAAACATTTAGGATGAAAAAAAAAAAACAATGATAGTATAGATTGCTATAGTTATTTACCTAGTTGTTTTAGTGTATATATATTTTAATACTGATCAACTTTCTTGTACCTAATATTTGGCTCTTTTTGTTAGATAAAAAGTATTGGCTCTTTATATCAAGAAATTTATGGTGTATGCGGTACAATATTAATAAAATCCTCAGCATTCTCAATAAATAAATAATACTAATAATAATAATAGGACTTTAACATATAAATTAAAACAATTTATTTAATATTTACCGATAAAGTCCTCTTAATATTTATGATTCTTAACATTTTAAGATAATTTATTTAGAGTTTGTGCTTTTATATACAATTATAAATTAAATTTTGTTAGGATAAATATTTTAAGTAACATTGATTTTTCTTTTTCCGTTTAATTGAAATATGGATTTTGAGCTTTATGATTTTATGAATATATTTAGTTAATGACTGAAAATATTTATTCCCAGCAAAGTAATTAAATTTTATTAGGATATATATATATGCGCGCCCGTGTGCTTGCTTTGTGTGCTTAACTAGTATTATAGGGTTTAGGTTTCATGATTTTATGAATATATTTTGTTAATGGAGTTTTTGAATTTATTGTTTCCAAGGAATTGCAAAAAAATAAAAAAAAAATCTACTTTTTAATATGTTTCTAAATTTTTTTGAGTGTTATGTATTATTTCTTATTTTTTAAATTTTGGATTAAAATTTCCTTCATAAGTTAATTTTTAAATATTTTTTTAAATTAAATTTCAGGCAAAATTAACAAGGAAAAAAAATCTGAAAGAATATCCTATTGGAAAGTTAATTTGAGTGATTTTTTTGTTAAAAATATTCCAATCAGAAACAAAACTTCTCGTGGAATTTAGTGAAATATTTTGTTTGAAAATATTATTTTTCAGGCAGTGTAATGTGCTGGCATATCTAACTAATATTTTTGTTTAGGGAATCTGAAATTGTTTATTGCTTATTAGTTTTTGTTTCGTACAATAACTTCCTACTTCACTAATATGGCAGTCATTTGAGCTTTTCACTACCTAATTAATCATAAATGGAACATAATTCAGTGTAACTAGTTAGCTACCAATCCACCTTCAGGTTTTCGTGCAGGTAGCGGGCTAGCTCTCCCTAGCTCCCAAACATAAGTCCGAGGTTATGAGTTACGTAGTGCAGTAATTTTGATAAAGATTAGGATTGTAATAGATATTATTATTTAAAGTGTTTTTTATTTGTAAATATATTAAGATAATATTTTTTTATTTTAAAAAATTATTTTTTATATAACAATTTAAAAAACATTAAAATTAAAAAAAAAAAGATTTTTTAAAAGTACAATTAGACTGAAAACAGAAAACGCTGCCTTGACAATAAATCATTGATGGGCATCTTGCGGTGTTATGTGTGGTTTAGTGATCTATTCCGCCCACTATCCATGTGTAGCTGATAAATTAAGGTATGCATCTGGGGAGAAATCCAAGCTCCTCGTATCCTGGAATCAGATTGATTCGGATATATATCAACGGGTGGTAGAGTCTAAAATAGAGTTCTCTCTATATGCAGTGTAAGAAAAAGCAGTTAGCTAAAGATAAAAATTACTACATGTTCGCATATGTAGGAAATTAACTAAAGATTAAACATGAAGAAAAACTTGGTACTTTGGACAATTGAAGGATTACTAGTAAGTACAGCTCTTCTAATGAGAGGCAAGCCCAAAGCTACATTTTGGCAGAAGCTAAAAGCCATTTTCACCATTAGCTGAATTAAGACACTAGTTTTGCAAAGAAACAACAGAGCTGGACATATAGTGTTAACGTCTTACTAATTAAGAAGTCGAGGATGTAGTAGAAACATTACGACTACAGTTTTAATTCCTATAAGCTAGGAATAGCTTCTTAGACCAACCTGCCAGGACAAGATTATTTAGAAGTAGGCTGTGATGTAACACTATCTGCAAAGAGAGAAGCTAGCTAGCTATATAATAAGTACTGAAGCAGAGGCTAGACCCCCAACATTTGCCTTTCTGGCACTTCATCTCCATTTGTCCTATTTTGTGATCCTGCAAAGATTAACAAAAAGCAAAATGTTACTGCCGTAATTCAAGATTAACAAGAAGCAAAAAGCATATACGTAATTGTTAAATCTGGTTATTTACTTCAGAACCTACACAACCTGCTCTATCGAGGCAATCACAGGCCTCCACTCATCCACTCCTAGTGACATTACCAGTTATCCAAGCACAAACTCGTTACCTGATTGAATCTAAGAAATTTCCCCTCATTGAGGACAATGTTTCAAGGCCAGAACGTACAGCTTTAAATTTTGCACATAAGACCAAAAGCGAAAAAACAAACAAAGCAAAGAGTAACAGCTGAAGCTTCGAATTGCAGCTAACAAAACCCAAACCAGCAATAAGAGTTGCCAATAAACTCCGAATTAGCTTAATTTATCTAATTCTAACAGTATCATGTTATCACATGTCATCTTGAGCGAATATATAGTAATATCTCTCAGATAATTAAGGGATCAATAGCATTTTCTATTTATAGAAACTTTGGTGGTATCCGAGCTCCAAACCTGGACTGCCCTACACAATCAAAATCATTTCATCAACCATAAATGTGTCTGTACACACACACACACACACTATCATCAAGAAAGTAATATATAGAGAGGGATTAAGGGAGGGAGCTCTATCGTCCAAGGTTAAAGTTTTCGAGTATGTAAATAGAATAATAACAGTATAAAATCAAGTTAAAGAATAATAATAGTAATAATAAAAAGGAACAATCGCATAAAAGAACATGTAGCAATCATTGAAGTTTAACAAAGTAATAGGCTGGAGAAGAAAAGCTCAACTTCTGTACGTATGACTGTTGCTCAGAAGAGATTTAGTGGACGTTTGTAAGTGGACAGGCTTTCGAATTTGAACCAAACAACCCTATAATTAACTAACAGAAAATACAAAGCGAACTGTAACTTCGTCAAACAATAACTATTACCAAAATCGTGAATTATACACTCTCTTGGAATTGATGTTATGCTTGAGTTTTCTTGCTTCGTTTCTCCCAGGTTTAGTAAAACGATATGTTTCCCTGAAGCCCTAATGAACTCCTCCGATACATGCATGTACACACGTACATTACAAAACCACTCAACAACTAGAAATAACTGTAAGCCTTTATTTCATCTTTCTAGTTAACTTATCAACTTCTTTGCAATGGTTTGACCCTTCGGGTAGGCGTCCATGACTCATACCCATATCATATAGTCAAAAGCCCATAAGAAGATTTCAGTAAACAATTTTCTTTTACTTTTTTTTCTTCAAAGAAAAGTGTTTATCAGCCTAAACAATATTGTTTGGTTGTGCAGGCAATTAACATTCTTAGGGTTTATTGTTTTCCAAAACTCAGATTTATACTAATAACAATATCCTTTGACACACCATAAGCAAATATGTAAATTATCAATCTGTACTTAATTTCTAATGGAGCTATTGCTTAGTTTCTATCTGGTTTTTTTTTTTTTTTTTAAAGAAGAAAATGGAAAGCAAAATATTGGTCTAAAAAATTGTGTTTTTTTAGACAATTCTACTTCCATGCATGGCTGGATTAGGGCCTCAATGTGGAGGAGTCATTTGATAGAAGTTAATTATTAGAATGAACAGTCATTAAAAGTTTGAAATTTGGATAATGCTAGTATGAAAATGAAAATGAAAGTTTTTTTTTTTTGAAGTTGGTTGAAAGAAATAAAGATGAAAGTGGAAATAAGAATGAAAATTAATATATTATTCTTATGAAAAGAGATATAAATGAAAATTAGAAACGATTATAAGATTTATTTTTCCAAAGAATGATATAGGATTGCTATTGAGTTAGTCACATATCAGCGTTTGAGCTTTTCAATTTTTTCTATTTAGGTTTCAATATTTTTATTTTTATTATTTGCATGTTTAGATTTTCAAATTTATCTGCCCAAGTAGTTTTTTTTAGTTTTCGTCTATTGCATAGGAATGTGCCATATTGACATGTTCGCCGATTGTGAATGAAGTTTTTAATTTATTTGTAATTTAATGTCCATCTATTTTTTTATTGTATTTTTAATTTCAAATATTTATCAATAATGTGTTTTTGTTGCATTTCATTAGTTAATTGCAAATTTTCACGTTATGGGTCCAATATACATAATTGTGAGTGTCATATTTGAACATGTAAAAAAAAGAAAAAAAGGAAAAAAAGTTGAAAAAAATAAGTTTATTGCTTTGTAAACTAAAATTGAAGAAATCCACCTTTTAGTTGTTTATGGTCTTATTATGATAATGTTTTGTTGGATTTCATTATTATGATATCACTTTGTATTACAAGGTCGAGTTGTTCTTGATGATTGGCCATAAGTAAAAGCAATTAAATGGTGGTGAGTTTAACTATGAAGAAGTTTGATACAGATTTGTATTTTATTTTTTATTTTATTTATTTTTTTTGTTCAATGGAATTGAAAGAGTTTATTGAGAAAGTATAAAGAGTTTTACAAAGTATACAATTTTCTTATATAATGAAAATAATTAAATTTATTAGTTTTTTGAGTTGGATATTTATTTAATTGGTAAGAAATTGAAGGAAATTAAATGAATATAAATTCTTTTAAGTTCTTTTTTAAGAATTATTTTTATTTTTTATATGATCAAACATGTCATAAGGATGGGAAGTGAATGTTGAGTGAAAACATCACCAATAATCTAATTTTTCTTATATATATACATATAAAACTCAATTGATAATTAAATTTCCTAAATTATTGATACAAAACTAATAAAAATAAAAATATCACAATTAGAAATCAATTCAAAGTTATGCATTCTTAAAAAACATAACAACATTACTATATGTCAATTTAATAGTTAAATTATCATCATTACACACAAACACACACACACACACACACACACACACACACACATATATATATATAACAGCGCATAACAAAAGCATTTATCTAAAAAAAATTAAACATCTGCATGCTTAAATGAAAAATATAACAACTCAAAATCTAAAATGAAATAAATCTAAAATTTTAGACACTAAATATACATATATTTTTCTTTTCTTCTTTATATGTATATAACAACCATTATCACATCAATATTACCACCTCAATGGTCCTCTCCATCTGTTGTGGTGCCAGTATTAAATTTTTTTTTTCAAAAAACATATTGTATATTATAATTATTATTTCACCATCACCAACCAAACCACTCCAAAACCATTTTAATTAACATAGTGAAACCTATTATTTCCACCTTATATTTTCATCAATTTGTAAAAAAAAAACCTTCCTTGCTATTATTAGATTATTAGAGAATAATATAAAAACTATTTTAAAAAAAACTTATATTTTCAGAATAAAATAATTGTTTCACATAGTCATACGATCATGGAATTAAACATTATTACCTTCATTATTTTCTAATTGTTATTAAGTCAACACAATATAGTGATATTTTATATAAATTTCAAGATCAAATAACTTTTAGAAAAAAATGATATTACAAAATCATATAAAAATTATTTTTTAGACCAATAATCAATTCTGCCTATTGAGCACCTATATTTTTCATTTCATCAAATTCCTTTTGGGTGTTGTCTAGACTCTTTTTCCAAGGGAATTAAATATCCATGCACTTTTAATTAATTAATATCATATCTTCAATTATTATCAAACAAACAAACAAAAAAGTACGCATCTTCATGTAAAGTTATTATTATAACCTTCTCATTCATTCATGTTAATATTATTGTCCACACCACCCTTCCTATTGAGTAGGGTTTTTTATATTTATTTAATTTAGACAAATTGTACTTAATTGATTAACAGTACAAGTGCTCAATTGGCCACAAAAGGGATTTTTTGATAACGAATTGATAAAAATTCAAGATGGAAATAGAGGGTTTAGCTCAATCATCAAAGTGTCATAGCTCAATCATCAATTTCATAAACAAGATTTGACTAAGGATTGAAGTTTTGTGATTAAGGATTTATTTTGCATATCCAAATAGATGGATGAATCGAGATAGCATAGTAGTGAGTTTAATGGATAAAGAGTGATGAGTGTTGTTGAGAGTCAATAATTATAATCATTACAGTATAAAAAAAAAAAAGAAGCAATCACCATAGTTGTGGTATGGGTATCAAATATATTAAAGAATCATTTATATTCAATAGCTTAAATTTCTATGTGAAATTTTAAAATATAATTTATATAATTTTTTGATATGTGTTTTTGAGTAAATTTTTTTTAAACTTAAAACTTGTGTAAACTTACACTATTTTATATTTAATTTTTATTTTTCTCTGACAAGATGCGGTGGTATGGCCATAAAACTATGAACTTCACAGCAAAATTAATGCCTTTTGTTTTTGGCATGATGTACTGAGGTTAGTCTCATGCATATCCATGGAAGTAAATGTCCATGGGACATGAATTCAAGAAAACCAATCTATGCGACTCAGCTATAAGCTAATTTTGAATGTATGTCATTTAACATGTTCTTACCTTCAATCCCTAAAACCGTAAGACGTCCCCTATATTAGGTTTGTTCATAAACTAGTTAAAGCATTAATTTACATAAAAAAAAACAGGAAAAATAATTTTTGATTTAGGGTTGCCGTACTTGATTTCCAAGATTAATTTAAAAAATGCAGAATATCCATTTCCTGTCTAAAACAAACTCTTATATATGAAATTGATTACAAATTCAAGAATAGCTTGTTTCTTTCGCATTTGAGATTGGAAAAGAAAATTTTAATTTGCTACAGCTGAAAGATGGAGATTTTAAAAGCACACATAAGTCACTTACCAAGATACATTGTGGAAACTGTAATATACTAACAGAAACAACAAATCGTTAATTAGGATATAAGGTTTAAATTAAAAGTATATATATAATCCTTGCCACAGCTATGGCGATTGCTTCTTCTTCTATACTGTAATGACTATCATTGTCGATTCTCAACCACGCACATCACTCTGTATCCATTAAACTCACCATTACTAGACATCTCCTGAAAATTAACTCGATCCATCCATCTATTTGGATAGGCAAAATAAATCCCTAATCACAAAACTTCAATCCTTGATCAGTCAAATCATGCTTATGAAATCTGGTTTAAAGGAGATCAAACCTTATATGATCCCAACAAACACTTTTTACACTATCTTTGAGAATTCATAAAGACAAATAGTGGGTAGTGATCAAGAGACTTTACTTTGGATTAAGAGACGTAGCATGCTTGATACTTTGTTTATTATCTCAGAGGAACAGGTAAGTTAATTTTCATAAGAAATTTGCTAATAAGGAAGTTCCTCAGGATTAAAATTCAAGAATATCGCCTGGTTTTTAAATAAAAAGATTATTTATTTTCATATATTTCAGTTTTTTTTTTCTCAAACAAATTAATTTCAGGGAATGCAAATGAATGTAATGAAATGCCGACAACCATCCATTCAAATCTATAGAAGACAATAATGCAGTGTACAACACTTCCTGGGACAGAGACATCATATGTGCTGACTCATAATTTTACCAGCGTACCTGCTTTCACAGATCTCCCTCAAGCATATTTTGAGATTTCTGGCTATTAACAAGACTAATGGTTTTTTACAATGAAAGCACATACACATACAAATACAAGATTTTGGTTCCACAACAAGAAAAGTAATAAAAATTAATAGTTGGGAGTTTAAATATTATGAGACTATAATTATGCATGTTAAATCCCAACGTCAATGTGTATAAAAATCACATGCAACGTATGACATATCACATGATGGTCATTCGAATCATGGGGAGCAAAAAATCACGCAGAATCACAAAAGAGGCAAAACAAGGCAAAAAGTAAAACAGGCTGCGAAATTTATTTAATCCAATTTGGAAACAGCACCTGAACAGTGTTTTTATAGCGTGATGAGAGGGGGGGGGGGGGGAACAAAATACTATTCTCCCTCCTTTCCAATAATGGTAGTTGATGTATTCTTGAAATAATAAATAAGGGTAAAAGCTGTTCAGGTAAATTTTTCATTTAACTAGAGAGTTGTTTCATCTTGCACAGTCTTGAAAGTGATATCAGATTAGGGTTTTGGAATGTGGGTTTAGGGTTTATGACAGAAAACGAAAAACTCCACACAAACTAGTTTCCGTATGTCATGAAGCCTTTCAATGTATTGGAAATCCAATCAATCACTGCCGTTCGACTTCCTTCTACTAACACACGTACGCTATATGTCTTAACTCAGCCATACCATTTTCAAGAATTGATTAAGTTTTACCTGGTTATTTGCTTGCCGTGTAGTTAAATTAAAGATACATTTATATTTAGCCAGTCTTGCTATAAGATTTTCTAAACTAAGCACAAGATTGGTATATATGTATTTAAATGTTATGTATGATCTAGAGAAAAAAATAATTACCATTTATCGGAAGAAGCCAAACGACTTAAGCTGTCTGCATCGAAGGCTTTGCTTCGTCTCTTGGCCTTATTTGAGTCTTCTTCTTCTTCTTCTTCTTGTAAGGAATCCCTCTTGCCTTAGCTTGACACTCTTTCACTTCACGCAAATAAACCCGAATAGCTCCATTTCCAAAAGGGTTAGTCTCCGCTGATCCTCCATGCTCCTCAAAAGCTGCTCGAAGGCGTCCGATTAGGGCATCAAGGCTCCCCCAAGCTTGCCTTAGAGGGCATGTACAAGGAGCAGGAGGATCAGGTTGTCCAAAGAAGACGCACCCATGTAGATGAACCTTAGTCTTGCCAAACTGATCAAGATACCGAAGGAAATCAAGCACATGATTGCAATTACACTGAGATAATGAAACTGGGGGTCTCTGATTCTTCAAGTACTGCCCGAAAGTGTTCCAGTCTCGCCGTTTCTGCGACTCATACCGGCTCAAAGGAGCTGATTGAAGCTGGTGGTGATCGCCTCCAGATCGCGAAGAGCCTTCAGCAGAATCTTTAGGCCTTTGATCACCTGACATGATTAATTTCTTTTGCAGAGAAAATGATCAAGACTATTTTGACAAGAATTGAAATTAAGAAAACGGGTGGGTGATGGAGAAAGAAAGAAGGAAAGAAAAGAGATGAAAGAAGAATAGTGTGATTGTGCAGTGGGGGGGAAGCTTAGGTCTCATGAGGAGACATGAAATGGGCCCTATGAAGGTGCTTTTGTTCCTCCTTTTCTTCCTCTCGTCCAATTAGCAACAATTTTGATTTCTTTTCCTTTAATGACACTATTTTGCACTAACTATATTTTTAAAATAAGATTTACAATTATTAACCCATTGCTATCATCAATACAATCATCACCATCATTTTCATTTGAATTTCGATCATTGCTACTGTGTATATGTGCTTAATGGCTAATCAGTCGGTGCAGTAGTCCGAATTAGCAACTCTGTTTAACTCGCGTGTGTGTGTGTGTGTGTAATATTTGAAGTGATGAGGTTGAAATCGCATCTAGAAAAATGTATTATTGATCCACAAAGTTTTAGCTAGTGAGGAAAATTATTACCCACCATTAACTAGTAAAGTAAAGACGACCAAGCAACAATACAGGATATGGTATTTAATTTAGTGGAATTGCTGATGTATTCTTTCTTTATTAATATTAATGGTATCAATATGTTCTGTCCTTATCTTCCATCCTTGTTTTTCAAATTTTACATGAGTAACACACAAAAATTCAGCTGGCCATAAGAGATACTAATAAATCATGTTTTGAATTTCTGAGCCCATTTCTTTGTCAGGTTTTTTAGTGCATAATTATGCAAGGGTGAAATGACAAATACACATGAACATGCATGTATAGATGTATCGAATTAAAACGGATAACATTCATAGGAGGTTTTTTGTTTTTTGTTTTTTGTTTTTCTTTTTTTTATAAAGAATTTAGGGTGCTGGCTTGTGCAAGAAAATACAAGTTCAATGGGATGCTAGGCCTACCAGCTGCCTTTCAATTGCTTGATTTTGGAGGCAACATTTTGATTCAAAAGTTCGAAATTGAAAAAAAGTTATTTTCGGCCTTTGAAAACGAGGAAGATACCGCAGATGGGATTTTCCGTTTACTCGGGGGTCCAAAATAGCGCAAGCATGGTTTTACACTTACAATTACATATTTGAAATAACTCAAAGCTCTTGGTCATTTATCAAAGGAAAAAAAATCTCGATGCTCTTCCCAAAATTGTGTTTGTGATAAATTTTGTTCAAGGTTAAATTTGTTAGTATACATGTTCGATATAAAGTAAATATAAGAATATAAAATAATATAAAAGTTATTGATCATCATCAGATTTAAATATTTTAAATTAAGTAAACCTAGATTTAATTATTAAATTCGATGCGATAATAAAACTATTAAGGTCCAATGACTTAGTAATGATTTGAGGATCCAATCCATAGAGTATAAATTGCAAGTGAGAGATTCATTATTGACAGCCAATTATTAAATTCCAATCAAGTTTTCAAATCTCCACCGTTCTTAGAATTTAAACTTGAGACTTTCAAATAAAAATCGAAAATCTAAACTATTGGATATCCTTATGTGGTATTCAATTTCCAAAGTCAAAGATACTATAATGCGTTATATATTATATTACAAAGATGTAATGCAATTATAGTGGCCTTTACTTTTTTAATTTAAGAAGCCAAGACACATGAACTTAATAAAGATGAACAGCACAGAAAAATGTAGACTTGTACCATGGCTAGATGAACAGTCCAGAAATACAGCAAAGCTAGGGAATAGGTTCGTGTTTGATCTAGGGTAGAGTGATTTGGGATGCCCAGTTGCAAAAAAAAAAGAAAAGAAAAGAAAAAAAGAGTATACATACTCTATAATTATGTTGCAAGGATTGACTTGGCGGCCATTTGTGTCTGCTGGTTAGGGCTCTCAAACTCCAACAGCGCACCGTATCAAGGTAAGGAAATTTTCCATATTAATGTAAATATTTAGACTGGAAGAATAATTCCTTTATATTGAGAATAAGTTGAAAACACAAGACACTGAAAAGAAGGATTGATAAAAATTAGTGAGACATCTTTGCAAGATGGGTCCGAGCCGCAGAATATGGCACTGATGAATCATAGTGTTCTTTTGGAGGACAGTGCCTTCTGTACAAGTTGTTTCGCAATTCCGAGTGGCTCTCTCGGTGAGCTTCGTACTCTATGAGAATAAATATGCGCACATCATTAACAAATATTGATATTTCTACTAATTTGTACACTTATTTTATTTACAAGAAAGGGTCGTCGAATGCAACCACACCACCCAAAACTTGCCCTGTCGGCAATCTCATTTCTTCACAGAACTAGGAAAGGGAGGGATAACACTAGATAATAAACTAGTTACCTCGATGGTTCGTTGGCCTAATAAATTGATCACTTTTCTATATTATTTTTCTTTATAAGTTCACTTTTCTTATAAAAAAGAGAAATTTTATATCGAAATAAAAAATAAATTGATGGATGTTATACACCAAATGACTAGGTAAACTAAGATTTGTTGATTTCACTGTACAAAATACTCTTTCCTATAATAACATTTTTAATTTTTTCAATTGCGTAGTTATAAATTAAGTTAAATAATATTTCAAGCTCATAATTTATTTTTAATTATTTTTTTCAATTGCGTAGTTATAAATTAAGTTTAAAAACCTTTCTTGATGTCAATGACATCGTTTTCTCAAGAGAAGTTTAATGGTGATGATATTTTCCTATAAACATGCTGGAAAAGTAGATTGGGGTCTATTTATTCTTTTTAAATTTGGTTGATTTTTTTAGAGTGATATTAAGGTGTTTTAGCGTTGAGAATTGGTTTATCAATGTACTTGGAGTGTTTTTAAGGTATTTCTAGGTAAAAATAAATTAAAAAATAGATTTTCAGGGCTCAAATATTAGACCTTGATTTTTTTATCATCAAGGATGGCTATATAATAGTTAATCGGGCGACAAGTTATTTGCCACAGCAAGTGACATGCTGCTTGTTATGAAAAAAATGGAGTCATCTGCTCCTAAAAAAAATGAAAAAAAATTAGTCAGGCACACGCCTGACCTTATTTCTAATAAGCTAGGTGTGTTAGGCACTTAAGCTTGATGCCTTGACTATTTTGTGGTTTTTTATGCATCTCAATCTAATTTTTTAATTAATTTATTTAGAATATACTACATATACTAAAAAAAAAACTATTTTTCAAATTTATTTCCTTTAAAATCGGTCCTGGGTTCGAATAAGGAGAGAGAGGGTAGCTGAAAAATGATAGATAAGATAAAAAATAAACATTTGGATAACCATATTTTAACAATAAAAAATTATCTTTCTTGGTATCAATGACTTCGTCTTCTTGATAGGAGTTCAATGGTGATGTTGTTTCCCTATAAAAATATTGAAAACATAGATGATGGTCCATTTAGTTTTTTAAAATTTGATTGATTTTAATTTTTCTTAAAGTGACTTTAAGGTTTTCTTTGGGCAGGGAATGAATTTATCAAGGTATTTACAGTGTTTTTTAGACATTTCATGTAAAAATTAGTTGGAAAACAGTTTTCTAATGCCTAAAATATTGACCCTAATATTCTAGTCATTAGGGGTGACTGAAAAATAGTCAATCACGTGATAGATTGTCTGCCACAACAAGCGACCTATCACCTATTATAAAAACAATGAGCCATAAACTCCTTAAAAAAAAAAACAATTATGCACATGCCTAGCCTTTTTGTAATGTGTCAAGAATGTTAAACACCCATGCTTGTTGCCTGATGTATTTTGTGTTTTCTATTTTCTTTATTATGAATTTCAACCAAATTTTTCTTAAATTAATTAAGAGTATATTTTATATTTTATTTCATCAAATATCATTCAATTTTTTTACTTTGTTTTTGTAATAAGATTGTAGTAGTGTTTTAAAAAAATTAGTGCCCGTTCTTTTTGTGTAACCAATAATGTGTGCTTTTCTTTTCTTTTATTGGGTTGCTTTCATGATAGAATCTATTTTTACTTATCATATAATTAGATAAAAGATGGTTTAAGAAAAAAAATTATTAAACCCAGTCAATTTAATAACCGGGATACAGGTTTGACAGGTTAACCAGGATTAACTTAGGTAGATTTAAGATCTTGTTGCCTTAACATTTTAAGAAAAAAATTTCATCTTAATTGCCTTTAAAATTGCCAAGACAATCAAGTCACATCAAATCAAATATATTAATTTGGCTAGTAAATTGTGATTTTCTTAGTATTTTAGGTAAATAAAATTAATAGGATAATGAGTAGAAATTTTAGGTTATATGTAGAAATCTTAGTAAAGTTATCATTCAGATTTTTTGGTTTGAGAAAAGAACTTGAGTTGTTTGATTGGAAAAAAAAATAATGAAAAGAAAAAATAAATTTGGGTAATTACTCAAAATTGAAATATTTCATTTAAATTAAATATATGTTCATCCCTATGTTTGAAATTATCTTTTGGATCTGCTTGTATTTTTTGGCTTTTTTCTCTAAATGAAACATGTTTCCCTAATATTTTCTACTCTCTATCTTAAGTTCAAACCATTAGATAAGTGTATGATGATCGTGATTTTTCTCGATACCTTTTCTAATCATTAATTATAAATAGATAGTATTACTTAGTAGTTCGTATTAATTTTTCAAACTTATAGACTAAAATTAGAATCCAGCAGTTCAAACTTATCTACTCTTTATCCAAAATCATTTGGCATGTTTTACCCTTTTTTTAAATTAATCATAGGCTCTTTCAATGTTTAAAGAGATCAATCAATGCAAATCTAGCACTAAACCAAGTCCTCAAATCATTTAAGGATGCTTCTCAATTATGCGTCCAAAATTTAAAAACAAAATAACAATAATATAGAGTTAAGGAGTAAAAAGGTCACGATCGTAGCAGAAGATTTCCAAAGCCTAGAGAAAAGATATGCCACTAAATCATTATTAAAATTTTATTAATATTGTTATAATGTTCATATGACTTTATTGTTTTTATTTTATGAAAAGGATAAAGGGATGTTAAACAAAGGGTTTATGCTCAAATTTTTAACATTAAAAGCCTTGAAAAACTTAGTTATTCTTATATGCTTTTGTGTTTAAATGATTGGGGTAAAATTTTATTTATGGTGATAGGATAAGGAATCTAACACTAATGATGGTGCCTAACTGATCTAAGAATTGAAGATGAGAGTAGGGAGAATATTAGGACAAACAAACTCTTACATATCTAAAGTGATATGCTTAAAACATGATAGGTTTCATATTGATAGGCCTAAAATCAATACCCTCAATCATATTGTCGATGTCAAATAGTTTAAGGCAAGACCCATAAAAGACATAATCCTAAAGCTTTAATGATTCATAAAGCTCATCCAAACATTCAAAGCCTTAATGTAGATTGCAACCTTTTAAGTTCAGGTATAATGTTTGACCCACTACTCTACTAGATTCAGAATGGTCAATTTAGCCTCTTAAAAGTCTTATCAATCAATGAGGCCTATAAAATGTGTCTCTAAATTAGGCTTAAATTCCTATAAAACTTTGTAAGTAAATGCTCATAGGTATAAGACTTGCAAGAATTCCTAAGTAGTCAAAAATACCCTAATGTTAATCATTTAGTCCTGAGTGCATTAACCCTAGGTAAAGTCCAGTCTCTACGCCATCAATTATGGGGATGAAACATATTTATGTTAAATAAAGACACGTGTATCAACCATATGCTATATATCAACCACGTGTTATATATCATACACATTAGAAACTATCGGTAAAAAATAAAAATGGGATGATTAATTAAGTGTGACTTGATTATAAATAAATTTTAAAAATTAAGGATTAGAATGTAATTTATACATGGGATTACAATTCTAGACTTAAAAGAGTCAAGCAGGGACTTGATTGTATAATTTTTTAAATTGATCTTGAAATAATATATGTAATATTATTTAAAGGAAAAGATTTTTATTTATTTATAGAGTTATTAGGTTTTTTCTGTAAATAGAATGTTAAGCCTTCTATACAGAACATTACATATTGTATGCACTTTACACATCAGATAAACCTATATAGATAGTTAGAGTAGAAAAAATAAAAAGCTAGCTCTGAAAGTATATAAATCTTTTTCTCTTATAAGGGTTTTATGAAATTTTTATCTGGTCATTCGTGTCGATTACTTTTAAAGGCTAGATAATTGGACAACTTGTATTTTACGATAATCCAGCTTTAAAAAGTTGATCTAAACTAAGAAAGATGATTTTTTTTCTTTAGGTAATCTTCACACAAACCCTAAATGATCCTTGATTGTCTAACAAGATCTTTGAGACTCCATAGAAATTTCAAATTACTACTTTTTTTATTTATATGTTTCAAGAAACCCAACAATTGATAAAGAATATAAAAGTCTATATGGATGTCATATTAGTGAAAAGCATAAGCTTTGAGCTACATCTCTAAGATTCCCAATATGTATTTTATGTTATTTATCATTACTAAATAAAGTTGAATCCTGTCAATTATGCTTTCACCATTAAGATGGAGAATATTTATAAATCTTGGTCAACAAGTGGGAATAGATCCTAATCTTAAAAACTTTTAGGTCATCCTAGACATGAAACCTCTCTAGTTTGTAAATGATATGTATAGGCTCACTAGAATAATGGTAACTCTCAACAAATTCATATCCTGCTTAGAAAAGAGTTATTTATTATTCTTTAAGATATATAAGAACATATTTATCTTTTTATTAGACTTTAAAATCACAAAAAGCTTTTATGGATACTTGACAAATTCAAAGTTTTGTTTCCATCTTTCCTCTACTTGAGGATGACATACCTGGTCTTAAGCATCATCTTTATGAAGAAATGGATGGAATGCATAAGCTAGTTTACTACACTACTAAAAGACTCCATGATATTTTTGGAGGTGAAAAAGATGACCCTAGCGTTGTTAAGTGCTACAAAGAAGTTGAAACCATACTTCTAAGTACACTAAGTGATTATCCTGACTGATCGAGTAGATTCTCGATAAAATAGATATGTTAGGTCAAAATAGGTTATTGAGTTGGAGAAATTTAGTCTTTAATAACAGCTAATGTCAACTAAGAAAGCCCAAACCTCTACATTTTTTATTGTTGAATATTAGTTCATGGAATAGCTAACACATGAACAAAATACAACTTTTATGTCCATGACACCCCCAATCAATTGAAAATTTTATGTCTTTAGATACAAGGTAGGGATTGTGTTTATAGGCCTCAAAGTGAAAAGTTTTTAATATGAATTTCAATTTGAGCTCTCCAACTCCACCAATATGATTGAATATGAAGCTCTTTTAATTTAAATGAACTTAGTGGAAGCTTAAATGCCTACCTTCTATGAGCTCAATTATACTGACTGATAATTAACAGTGTTTCAATGCAATGGATATTTTAAAGCCAAGAACCCCTGAATAATAAGGTACTAGTAAAAAGTTCTATAATAATTTGCTCACATTAAAAAAAAAAAGGGGGGGTGGAATCTCTATTCCTAGATAAAAAAAAATGACAAAGTCGATCTTCTATCAAAGTTGGCAAGCTTCAAAATTCATTCATGGAAATAATATTTACTACTTCAATATTGGAATTAAATACTTTCTTTCTTATTTAATTAATATTGCAAATAAGGTCGGATCCTATGGCTAGTTTATATCTAAAATAAAAGCCATTAATTAAGTGCTGCCAATAAGCTATAACTCAGTTGATAATAATGTCCCTCTTCTTTCTAAAGATTTCAAGTTTTAATCAGCACTCTTCTCTGTAAAATAAATAAACAAAATACTAACAAGTGCTCAGAGGCTCCATTAAAAAAATTTAAATGAAATTATTTGTCTTTAATTTCTCTTTTCTTTTTGGGTTCAAGAGGTGAAAAAGATTAAATATCAATAATTAAATAGAAGACAATTATAGATATTAGCGAGCCTATTTATATGGTAATATTTCAAATGTTCATAATGAATTCTATTATAAGACAAAATAAAAAAAGAAAACTAGAGATTGATGAACAATTTAAATGATTATTAACAAGTACCTTAATGGATTCGTTAGCAATACACAATATAAGATAATATTGCATGCCACAAAAATTAATGGCATTAAGCTAAATAAGTGTTAGTATTGTTTATAATAGCATCTTGGTAATTAAATTGGTACGAAAATGCTGCTGAAACAATATAAATTTTCGTAAATTTGTTCAAATTATCTATTTAGTAAATTATATCTAGAGTGTGAATCATTTCATATTTAATAACACGATCATAATTAAGAAATGAGATAATTAATAATGCATTAACTATAAAATGAAGTGGACAAATTTAGTAATGTATAATTTATTTATTTTATGTATACCTTAGAGTAACAAGTGCGTTGTACAATGACATCAGTTTTCGTAGCAGTCCATGCTATAAAGACACATCTAGAGACATTATTGAATGCTTGTAGGCCCAGTTATATTTTCTTTGTTCAAAGGGAATTGTGACACTGCAACCACTGGGTAGGTGTTCGAAAATCAGACGCTAGTATATAGTTTTTTATTAGATGAAAATGACTTCCAAGATCTCCTTTAGTAAGTTCGGTGAATTAATTAGGCGGTATGCATTGAACCAATAGAAAATCTCGATCCGATTTCCTCTATAGCAGCCAGAGAAAGAATCTGGCCGAATATATATATGATTAAATATAATTTACATGTTTAAATATATTGGTGTAATTAAGATAAGATTAATACAAATGGATTGGTTAATTTTGATTAGCGCTTTTCTTTTGGTCAATTAACTTGTTCCGTAAAGAATGTAAACAATGACCGTAGCCGATTGGATTGGAGGGTCGCTCTAGTTGGGAGAAAAAAAAAACTTTGAAGGTATTTGAGAGATTATTTTTTATAATGTATTTTTGTTTGAAAATATATAAAAATAATATTTTTTTTAAATTTATTTTTAATATAAGGCATCAAAACAATCCAAAAATAAAAAAAATAATTTAAAATCAAAAAATCTAAATCTAAAAAAACCACTGTTGAAACGTGGGGCAAAACACTAATTTTAAGATGTCCTGCAAAAGAAATTATTGGTAGAGAGTCCAGTCATGCTCACGTGTTTAGGTGGCTCTCTTTTACATGTGCTGAGAGATGATAGGTCATTTTCAATCTGCTACCAATTTGTGTAGTGAACAATCATAAACTTTAGAGGTTTTAAGGTTGTTTCATAATTTAATTTTATTTCTTATGTATATATTTGCAAGTAATTGTGTTTTTATTAGTCTACGAGGATTACAAGATCCTATCTTTAATTATAGTTAGTTTGCATCATCAAGTCATATGTTAGTTCTTGAATTGATAGAACCTATCGATCTTCTTTATGTACAAGTAAAGCCCGATGACAAATAATCTATAAATTATATAAAGATAAGATATGAATCCTAATCCAAACCTTAACCACTTATGCTAATATTTTATGATTAATTTCTAGTTTTCTAGTTTTAAACCCTCATCGTTTTCTAATTAGGGTCGCTAATAAGCCTTGTTAAAGTGAATTTAAAGTATGTTTGGGAGTGGTTATTTTTTAAAATATTTTTTACTTAAAAATATATTAAAATAATATTTTTTTAAAAAAATTATTTTTAATATCAGCGCATCAAAATAATCTGAAAATACTAAAAAAATATTAATTTAAAGTAAGAAATAAAAAAAATTTCAAAAACGTTTTTAGAATAAAATTTGCTTTTTGTTGAATGCATGTGTTTTCTTCAAAAAATAAAAAAGCACAACGGAACTTTCTAAAATGAAATAACATCGAGAAATTGCCAAATTAATTAATCCTTCCTTCGAATCATGACGAATAAATGCATTTCTTTATTAAAAAAATAAAATCGTTTTACATGCCAGAGAAGTCTCGATTTTCACTGCCTTCATGTGATTGTCTTCCTATTTCTAATCAACAATCTGAACAACAGAGAAGAACATCGTGCGTTCATTCTCATCAATACATTGAGAAAATCTTGTCTGGGACAAGTTCTTACAAGAATTATATCATGGATTCAATCACCACTCGTGGGCTGTGGGACCGTGTATTTTCATGCAACAACGAAGAATTGCAGTTGTTTTCTTTGCTGGTGCAAGAATCGCGGTTGGAGTCTTTTTGACATGACTCGTTGCTTCGAACTCCGAGTTGCATCATGTTCATGGCGTAGCAAGCTAGGTTGCCATATATTTAACGCTTGCTTATCTTGTTTTTTAACTTTTAGTTGATTTGCTTTAAGGAAAATTAATTAATTAAAGAATTGAAACCAGCAAGTAAATTAAAAGCTGCACTTGAGCATCTAGCTCAGTGATCAATCATGTGATTTGTTCCGTTCTCGTCTCGAGTTCGATCCTTTATGTGCATGTTTGTCACCCCTGCGGTGCTTTACCTGCTCACTGGACTTGCAGGATGCTCAGTGGGCCGTGGAGAATAGTCGTGGTAAGCGCAAGCTGGCCCGGACACCCCAAGCTAATAAAAAAAAAAAACATTAAAGTATCAAACAGTTTTCACTAGAAATTAAGTGGAAAACAAAAGGGAGGGGGGGATCAATAAAACACTATTATGAATAAAATTTGACTAAATTCATTTATATATAATATACATACGTAACATATGAATAAAAAATTTATTCTAGCCCCCATTAAATTTTATCATGGACAAATTATCATTATAGTTTTAAAAATCCTTTTATTTTAAAGACTTCTTTTTAATATATGTGAGTCAAATATTAAAAATATGCACAAATAAAAATTTTATTGTTTCTTTTAACTAAAGAGTCTTTTTTAATATTAATAAAGTTTGTCAAAAGTTACAAATTCTTTTCTCTAAAGGAGTTAAAGATAACATAAAAAATAACCAAGAATTTCCTATAAAAATTTTAAAAAATTACAATTTAATCATTTGTTGAGTTTTGATATAATTTTATTATTTTATATTTTAGTTATATAATATAATTTGATAGATTTTGATTTATTTTTATGATTTTTCATATATTAGTTATTATATTTTATAGGAATATTTTTAAGCATTTTTAGAGTTCTAAAGTGAAAATGAAGTGTCAATAAGGTACCATATAGGTTAGGGGTGATTTAAGGAGATTACTCTCTTATTAAGGATGAATAAATAAGCATATTATAGTAGAAAAGTAGGATTAACCTATCATTTAGGAATATAATAGATATGAATTTATTGGAATATATTTACTGTTGTGATAGAAAATAATAAGTATTTTCCTTTTATATAGAGTAGAAGTCATTTTAATTTTGGCATGTAGAATTTGTTAAGGTAAGATAATATATTTGATATTTATCAAATAAGTCCTCTTAATATATTAGATGATTCAAAAACTTTAAGGGAATTTTTACCAAATTAAATATTTTGAAACAAATTTTTGTGCTTTTGTATATAAATGATTGGTAATTTTAGCACATGTTTTGCATGTGTATCAATGAAAGTGGTATGAAAATATTAAAAATAATTTTTAAAAATTGAAAAAAAATCAAAGAGTTTAAAATCCAATCAAATTCTATATAGTAATAAAATTTGAATAAAACCATATATATTTTTATGCACACTAAATATAAATGTTGAGGATAAATTACTAGAAATAAATAAAAGTTGAACATATTGTTGTATATCTTCTTTATTCATTATTAGAAATTACTAATAAATTCACTTTTAATGTTTAAAAGAGTGTTTTTTTATTATATTCTTAATAAATTTAAATTGATTGGTTCATATCTAATATTTAAAAAAATATTATATTTTAGCTATATTTAATAAATACTTTTTCCATGTGATTCGCACATGTATTATTCAACTATATATTTAATATTTTTTTATTAATTTCATGGATTGTTTTGATAATTAATAACTAAAATCAGAATTTCATATATATATATATATATATATATATATATATATATATATATATATATATGAAATTATGATTTTATTTATTAATCTCAATTATATTAAATTAGTTTGTCCATCCAAATTAGAGTTGACAACCCTTAAGTCAACAATATGAAAATTATATGAATTTCTTAAAAAATATTTATACATAGTAAGAGCTTATAAAAATATTTTTTAAAATATTCATATAACTTGAAATATAATTTAATATAATTGAGCTTACTGTGCTTGAAATTATTTAATATTGTATATATCATTTGATTAAGCTAGGTGGAAGCAACATTGAACTAAACTTGCTTATCATATACACTTTGTTTGGAAGCATGATGATTTGCAAGCATGGAAAGGAGTGTTAGAGAATAATATAAATTATATTTTGGGATCTCACCTAATAGTTTAAGTTATTGAGTTGAGATAATTCTTTGATATGGTATCAGAGTCTTGATGACCAAGTGGTCACGAGTTCAAATCTCACCATCCCTATTTATTTGATAAAAATTAAGCATAAGGTAATGTGAGTCTGTGCAAGTTTTAAGCCCAAAGGGTTTTCACTTGAGGGAATGTGTTAAAAATAATATAAATTATATCTTGCAATCTCACCTAATAGTTTAAGATATTAGGTTGAGATGGTTCTTTGATAAGAAAATTATATAATTTTCAAGTTAAGAAATCATTTTTTTTTTAGAATTATTCTCCAAAGTGAAATGATTAGAGTTTCAAGTAATGAAGTTAGTCACATTGGAAAACATGGAAATATTTTTATGATTTTTTTCTAATTTTATTAGAGAAGACCTCAATAGGATCGTTCATGTTAGTCACTTTTACTAGGATTGTATAAATTTAATTGGGAAGGGAAATCTTAAGAAAGAAAATCAAGTTTTGACCTCAAGAGAAAATACTAGAACAGACTGAATAAAGCCAAAACTAAGTAAATTAGGCCTTAATACCCACTGAATTGATTTTAGGTGAGATCTTGTTTGTTTTGGTAAGATTTTGTGTGACAAATACTTCCATATAATTAATAGCTAGTTTATTAAACCTCCAATAAATACTTATCATTCTAGAAATCGAGAAGAATGAGTATAATCTTTCTTGAAAGCTATATTGGTTGTGTTAAGAAATATAACAATCCAAAGTAAATAAAGAGAAATATAAAAAAAGGACAAAGTTAGGGTCTCATTAATATTGTATCAACATTTTATTATGAAGAAATTGAATTAATTTAAATATAAAAAGATTATATATATTTTAAAATAAAAATAATATTCTACCTTTAATAAATAAAACAAAATAAAATATATTTCTTAAAATCTCCTTTCAAACTCATGATGCGACAGTTACAAGCATCAGAAGTTTGCCAATTAGAAAATAAAAATAAGAAATAAAATGCAATTTAGTAAAGAAATTTACAATCTACAAAGAAAAAGAAACAAAAAGTAAAGTAATAGTATCATGTTTTAGATGATGACTAATAAGATGACAATTGATTTCAATGTGCTTAGTTCGTTCATGAAAAATCAAATTATGAGCAATCTAAATAGAACTCTAATTGTCATAATATATAGGAGTAGGATGAGAAATGGAGACTCTCATATCTGCAAATAACCAACGTAACCAAACAATTTTTTTGGTAATAGATTTCATAGCATGGTATTCTGCTTCGGTTGAAGATTGAAAAACAATAAATTGTTTCTTGCTCTTCTAAGAAATAAAAAAATCACCTTAAAAAATATAAAAACTAGTAAAAAACTTGCAATCTGTGGGATCACTGTCATAATCAGTATCAGAGCATGCATGCAACTCCAAGAAAAAAATGGATGGAAGTAAAATATTTTAAAAGACTGTACCCTAAAGAAATCACAAAATACAAAGAATAATTACTCAATAAACAATAAATAAAAAAAGTAATAAATTGACTAACAAAGTCAGTAACATGTGTAATATCTAAATGAATAACAGTGAGTGAGATATATTAAGCTCTCAACTAAAAAAAACTTACATCAACCTCAATGAAAATATCTATAAGAAAATAAAATCAGTAAACTCAATTTCTATACTCAATTATTGGGCAAAAGGTTTTGACGCATTTTGTCTCGTCATTTGTTTCTCTACGGGTGATTCTTTTACCTATATAGTAGTAGCACTGACCCCTAAATAGGACAGCCTCACACTCTCCTTCAGTGCTATCCCTTTCTCCCAAAAGTTAAAATGTCTGTTCCCCTCTCGTCTTGAGCTCTACCTATTATGCTTGAGAGTAGGTAGGATATATGGGAGGTCCTACGAGATAGTATTTGATATTATGTCTCTGTCGTAGCAAACAATAATTTAAGCTCTGCCCTAACTTTTTCAAATGCTAATGATGTCAAGAAATCATAATACTAACGCTGCCGACTCTGTTACAACTCTTGCCGGACTTTGTTATGGTTCCATTTTTGCTCGTTTTTGTCTGTCCTTTTTTCTGTTCTTTTATTGGTTTGAGTGCTTCACTTTAATCTTCCTGCGCCCTTTAGCTTTAAAAAAAATAATTGCATTCCCTACCACATCCTAGGCGGTTTAATGGCTATGTTTTTATCATCACCATTGTTATCATAGTCAATATCATTATTAAATTAACATGTTTTGGGTACATAATGCCCCTCTGCTGATTTAATTCTCAAACTTCTTAAGTAATGTGTTATGCATTCAACCATGCAAATATTTGGAGAATCATACTAAGACTAAGTAGATAAATTTTAAGGAGAGGCTTAATTTGGTTGGGAGACTCAATCAGGAAGTTTTTTTTTTTTTGAGGACCCAATTGGGCTATAGATCGAGAGCTGAAGGGGAGCAGTACAAACCTGTAACTTGAATGTGAACATATATTTAAACAGGTTCCACTTGGTATAGTTAATGTCCATTGAGAAACACTATTAAGTCGTTTTCTTTTCCCGGTAATAAAGGTCACCTTTCAGGGGTTTTCTTTCTATTTTTTAATTATAAAAGTAAATATTATTCCATTTAATTATACAAAAGACAGCATAATTTAAAACATGTTTGTTTTTATATTTTAAAAATATTTTTTAAAAAAATAAATTTTTTTTATTTTTTTTCTTTGCTTCAAATTAATATTTTTTTGTGTTTTTATATCATTTTGATGTGCTGATATCAAAAATAATTTTTTAAAAATAAAAAATATTATTATGATATATTTTTAAATGAAAAACACTTTAAAAAATAACTGCTACCACACTTTTAAATACACCCTTAATGGTTAACTAGATAAATAACCTGCGGTAAGTTGTGGGATGGGCTACAAAATTTCTTAATGTATAAAAAGAATGGTACATTTAACAAAATATGCAAGGATTA
>Ga0325411_1001565_pt1 | contig 25550 bp, 17 predicted proteins | sample PopdelMetagenome_13_FD_206181 | JGI IMG/M metagenome (GOLD analysis project Ga0325411, IMG submission 206181) | Populus deltoides microbial communities from Bellville, Georgia, United States - Xylem-PdIQD-R4 | ecosystem: Host-associated > Plants > Phyllosphere > Stem > Wood/Secondary xylem... | reverse complement strand
GGCTCTAAGACGAGCCAGAAAACGCCGGAGTCCATGAAAGATGATGCTTGAGCAGGTGGGTTTGAGGAGAGATACGAGCACCAATTATTAATTTCCTGGCTAATAATACTTGGTCGTTTGTTTATAGGAAAGGTGTTTTTTTTTTCTTAATTATTTTGGAAAATTAGCCAATAAAAGAACATAAATAATGAAGAGGAGAAAGGGTGGATGGTTATATATTGCAATTTTGATTAAATTATTTTGGAGTTCATTGTTCATTACCTCTTTTGTGTAGTATGAATGTTTTGTCTATACCTTTCTATATTACTTCTCGGATTTCACCCTCTTTTTTTCTTAAAAGTATAATTTGAACTGTATATAATAAAATAAATGAAAATTAAGTTTTATTCTATTCAAGTTATGGATTTATTTATATTTAAGTATTTCATGCTAATTATGAAAACATTTTTCATTTTTCATCTCACTAGTTACAGGTTAAATTAGTTTTTCAATAATATGCACATTATTTTTCAAGTCGTGATAGAGTAAAGAATTAAAAATGATCTATCTTCTCAAAAATTAATAACTGATATTATTATTTTAAAAAACATTATTATTTTTTTAATAAATAATCCAATAACCCAAAAACACTATTTCCCAACTCATTTAACATAGAAACTAATCTATTTTCTTAAAAATTATTCTTATAGAATTCCCTTTCTGTCAATCAACCAAAGTGTTAGTCATGAATTGAATGAAGGAAAGGATATTGCAGTTGTGAATGGTCAAATGTATAAACAAATAAAAAATAAAAAATAAAAAAAGGGAGAATCAGACACTTTTTAAAGCTTTTTTTTTTTTTTGATAATTTTAAGGCTCTATAGAATCAAACATTAAATGGTGCAAACTTTACTATTCGAACTTCATTCGAAAATTTTCTATAAGAAATTTCCTGTTTTTGGTATGCCCTGCTGCTAAATTCCTGTCCCCCACCTATAAATGGGCTCCTACTGTATGCATGAGAGGATCCTCCTGCAAAATTCTTTAACGAAAATGGTACCCACAGTAGAGTCTGAGTCTAAGATCAAAGGGATCCTGATAGTTTTACTACCATTGACATGACTTGGAAGTTCGAGCTTTATAATTCATAGTTCTATTCGTTAATCAATCCCTTGATTTTTTGTTTGAACTGAGAAAGACTAAACAGTATCCAGGACAGATCCTTTGCAGGAGAATGATCTGGGAGCTGCAGGCACACATGAACATGGCATCGGTAGCATTGACGATGATTCTAATGAAAGAGGTGGCATAGTACACAGCAGCAAATTTGCACATGGCGGCTCAGCTCATGGAGGTGCACGTGGTGGGGGAGCAACTGGGGCAGCTGACAATGCACACGGTGGTGGTGAAGCACAAGGAGGTGGAGCAGTCGTCCCAGTAATCATAGCAGGTGCTGCAGCTAATCACCGACCAAACAACCACCACAATGCTGGCAGCCGCCAAGTGAGCTGCATAGTGCCCCCATTGATTACAACCGCCTTTGTTGCTCTCATTATACATTAAGCTAAGTGTAGATCGATCCATTAAGCAAAAATAATGGTATTTGTCACTCAGTTTTGGGTCGTGTTTGTATACAAGTCTGTTTTGTGCAGTTTGTACATCATGTTAAGTCAATGTGTCTGCAATTAGCTCGTGTAGCAATCACACTTAAGTGTGCGTGCTCAAGGGCCAGAAACATCCAGCGCATTCAAATCCCAGCACCGTCAGAGTCCGAGTGTAAATAGCCTGTTTCTCACCTAACCCTGAGGTAGTCCTGGACAGTTGAATGGAAACAGACCTCACCACTGCATTTAAGAAAACAGTTGATATGCACGACTAAAAAAACGCAAATTCTGAGGGCCTCCTTTTAAACATTCCCATGATATTTCTAGGTTAAAATTCACCCTTAGCCATCAGGCTACATTCTAGAATCTGCATACTATATACTCAGTTAAATTAACTTCTGTAAGAGATGCATGCTGGGATAGTTCTTCGATTCATTGATATGAAGGTAAGCAAAAGTTAGTGTAGGTATGGAATAAAACAGCAACCAAACTTCATTGCTAGAAATTAGTAAGTTGCTCAAGTTTGTGAGTACGGAAAAACTTGCAGCGGCTTTTACCACTAGATTCAGTTTCCTCACTTTTCCTCTTGGACGTTGTGACACCAAAACTGCTTGATTTTAGTTGCCGCTTCCGACTGCTACTACTAGAACCATCTTCCACTAATTTATCCGATTCCCTGCTTAAAAATAAAAAGAAAAATGTAGCCAAGCATGACACATTCAATAGCTTTACCCTTTTCTTCTTGTGGAATGGATTGAAAAGAAAACAGGAAAATGAGGTATTGGTAAATTCCACACAGCTCAGACTGCAAATGGCACCCATGAAAATACAAGAATCAATCCTGCTTTCTACAAACTGGACCGTATTCATGTGCGAGTAACATGGAGTGCACCCTTCAAAGGCAACTGACTAAAGTTTTGTGCCTGTTTTGACATCTCATGCAAAAGAGAAAAAGAAGCAAGGAATTGTGAAGCAACATTTATTTTGAAGTGGGCCCGTCAAACTTTTATACTAGCAGGTTACACGTATGGCTATAAACCTCAGACTCTCCTCCAGTCCAAGGATGAACAAGGCCCCAATAATCATAGATCATTCAAATTGACCTCACCCCTAAAACATTCCCTGGATGCAGTTATGACTGAACAAAGAAGTGATATTGCCACATTCAACTTCTGGTTTCTTTTAGTATCATGACCACCAAACAAATGCCCATCTCATTAAAAAAAGCTGAGATAAGTTAGTTCCTGTCTTCGGTTTTAGAGTTACATAGCACCTCACATCACGCAGCACAATGATGCAGCTGCAGAAGAAGGGTATTGCTATGGGAATGTAAAGAAAAGACCGATAATTGACTCAAGACGTCAACCATGTTCTTGGAATAGGGTGTGCATGTACCCCAACTGAAGCGGACCAGTGTTGGGAATCCAAATACTGAGTGTTCGTGTTTGTTCCAACCAAGCTTTAGTTTCAGGATTTGCACACAACAATAAAACTAGATTCAACAGACTAACAGATAAAATTTAGAGGGTGAAGGTTATATTGCACATCAAAGAGATGAATAAGCAATGCTAACCTCCAGGGTATCCAGATCCAAAATTCCTAGCCATGTTTTAAGCTGTTTCATCAAGTACCCATCCTCACAAGGCCCAATCTCTTGTAACCTACTCGGTTGAATGAAAGATAAACATATTGGCAAGAACAAATTAAGGGAATCAAATGGGTGGGAAATCACTACCTTTGCAACAATACTTGCTCCACTCACAACTGGATAAAGACTACCAGCCTTCTTCGCAACAACAAACTTGACAGAAGGAAAACTTTCAGACAGTTTTATTCTATATTTCTCAGGATCTCCCACTGTATCCACACAAACCTGAAACCCGATCATGTGAACGTGTAAGCATTTTAACTTCTATTGCAGCATTATTTAATGATAGTGATGCCAAAGCAAGTCAAAGAGCAGATAAAAAAGGTTGACACAGCATCATATGTTTTATCCAAGATCTTATGCACATGAGTTCTAAGGAATAGAGGAAATTATCTATTTAACTGACACATCTTATTAGGTGTTAAGGTTTAGTTGAGAAGAGTGAGATACAATGAGTTTGGATAAACATGCTTTTAGGGAAAAACCCGCCTCTTCTAAGTCAGAAAAAGTCTTACCTCGGTTAAAAGAACTCCCATGTTTAGCACCCTATTCACAAGGCCACTAGCAGAATCATGTGATATCTCATTTAAGTTTATCTTATTCCTAGAGAGAAAAGATAAGAAAAACATTTAGATACCAAAAAAGTCAAAGAATACCAGAAGAAATCTAATTACATTAGCTACTTATTCACAAGGCCACTAGCAGGATCATGTGATATCTCATTTAAGTTTATCTTATTCCTAGAGAGAAAAGATAAGAAAAACATTTAGATACCAAAAAAGTCAAAGAATACCAGAAGAAATCTAATTACATTAGCTACTTACTTCTTAAGCATTTTAGCTGAGAGCTCCCTCGGATCATTAACATCAACAGCCCATCCAATTGATTCATTAGCCTTTAGATTTTCAAAATCACTCCTCCCTTTTCTCTTATTTTAAAGTCTTTGAATCGACAAGCAACAAAACAACAAAATGGCATCATCGTTTTTTTTCAAAAAAACCATACATATTTGAACCCATGTATTGAAAGGGCACAAGTAACTTATAATTGCCATTGTTGATAAAAAAATTAATTCCAAACTCTCGAAAAAAAAAGCTAAAATGCAATCCTTCTTTTAACTTCAATTCAACATTATGCAAACCAAATTCCATTCAGCATCGCATACCATTTTTCAAGCTCTGATAAAAATCTAAATAAAAACTATTCCATTATTCAAGCTCTAGTCTACATAATTGAGGGGTACAAGCAGCTAATGATAGCCATTGTTGATAAAGATCCAAACTTTCAAATATAAAGATGAAGCAAATAATATTATTTTGACTAAACATGGCACATTTTACAAAAATTCTATTAACCATCACATACCATCATTCTAGCTTCAGTTCAAAAGGAAATTTGAACTAATTAAAAAAAAAAAAAAAAGACAACCTTTACAAGAAACTAGACAAAACCCAGATCAAAATTAAGTTAAAGAAATCAAAACCTGCAAAGCTGAGGGTAGAGAGAGTCTTCTCATATGAGCGAGCACAGTACAAGCATCCGTACACCATGGGTCCTGAAACAAGACAAATAATTAACCCCACCAAAAAAAGACTTCAAGAGAATCAAATGAAAACAAGAAAAGAAAACCCAGAAAGGAATTGTAAAGAAATGTGAAGCAAAACAAGTACCAGTAATAAAGTGCCAAGAACTGGAACACGACCAGCTTCATCTATACCCATAATCCAAGGCTTTGAGCCCACTCGGGGAGAGTTGATTCAGACCCCATTATGCATAGAGAAAGTCTTTTAGCCGCCGCTAGAAGTAAACCCCTTCCCTTTCTCCGTGCGAATCTGTAGATAGACAATGGTGTTTGGCTCCCGCCAGAAATGAATGAGAGGATTTTTCAGTCTTGGGCTAGGACTTGGGTCTAAAAAATGAAAAGATAGTTAGGATATTGTTTCTTCTTCTTCTTTTTTTTTAGAACGGAGGCTAATTACATCTTTTGGAGAAGACCGGTTAACATTTTCACTTGCAACCATTTATTAAACCCGGCCGCTATGGTAGGTTGATCTGGTGAATTTTAATTATGGGCTTGAATGATATATTTTAATTTAAATTAATTTTGATATTTAACTAACTAAATTTAGATAATTTAATGATATGGTTTGTGATGTACTTAATTTTACAAAACTCGATCAAATCAAAATCAAAAAGTTTTTTTTAATAAAATAATATTATTTTGAAAAAAAAAAAAATTAACCCAGATTAATCTGAGAGGGGAAAAGAATCCCACAAGTTCTTCATCAAAGATACAGAAATACCTCTTGCTGTTCACATCATATCAAGTCACACCATTTTTTATTTCGAAACACATAAGAGATTAAGCAGGAGAAGTATGGCATTCACAAATTACAATTACCCTTCCTTCTACCCTTTAAAAGACAACAAACAATCAACCTTCACCTCACCAAAATCAAACCAGATATCGGTATTTGGAAGTCAGTTTGATCATAGACTTAACCAAGTCTCTTCCATAAACATGAAATTCCAGCTCAATGAATAAGTTCTCAAAGGGATAAATGAACTCTGCAAACGAGGTGTTTTACAGACCATGGCCACGGGTAATCGATGAGGTGAAGCAATTCTGATTCGACAGGTTTGAGTAGCAAGAAGTATGCCAATGAGTCCATCGGTGAAATGAATCTTGACCGTAATGTGTTTTCTGCGAAGTAATCTTTCTAGCATTCCATGAGAAACACCATGCTTCATGAGCCAAGCCTGGGGTCCAAGCGAAGTATGCCAAATAACATCAACCAAAAATGAAACTACAAGTCCTGCAAGTCTTTTGCCCGCTGTGATTCATCAAACTCCCAATTACTTCTCAATCCTTGACGGGACAAAGTTCCATTGCTTACAAATAACAGTTTCGAAATGGCACCACTGGCCGCACAAGCCACAACACAAATACCTTTTGCTTCAGCTATATAAGAGCACACGACTTCTTTTTATCTCTATGAACATTAAGAAAAAACCAGCATTCCACTCTACGTACCATATTAATGTAGCTACTTCTGCACCCTACTCAATAATCCTGCGAAGCATGGAGGCCACGAGTTTTTCCTCTTTGCACCTTGTAATCAAATCCAGGTACTGCATGGCTTCTCGAGGGAGAAGACCTTCAATAAAAAAGCTGAACAAATGCGAGTGAGTCCCTTGCATCACATCAATACATTGCTCCAATACCCTCAATTGCTGATCTTTTCCCAGTTCCAGAGCCTCCATCAATGGTAATACATCTCGCTCCTCCTCCTGGAAGTGCTCTTTGCTATGATCCTATCAGCACAATGGAATAATTCAAATTATTCAAGATATATACAGAGCTCAAGACACCTTATTCAAAAAAGGGACACGAGAAAAATCTCATACAGACACGGATACGCATTATAACAGCCTAAGTAGCCCTGTAGCACTGATAAAACCAAGGAAGTTGTGGCAGTAAATTTGGCTTGCACTACACTGCATAGATGGGCCAATTTTCTGAGAATCTTAAAGCCAGACATTAAAAAGTGATGACATTTATACCAGCAATGATTTGAGCCGAGTGGAAAGGTTTCGAAGAGCCTCTCGGTAGTCATTGCTCCCAGTGTCTAGAACTCCAATTGATTTCATGTCTTCTCTGATTCCATTCATGATGGGTAGGTCCCTTCCATGCTCCTCATTTGCAGCTTTACACAGCCCTACATCATCACATTCAACTTGCAGATCATAAGCTTATTGTTGGTTCAATGATAAAGGATATACTCCAAAACAGCTTGCACGTCAATCAAGATTAAATTATTTTTTGAATGATTTTAAAAAGAATCCTGTAATTATAAATTGTATTAAGAAAAATTTAATAAAATTTCTGTCTCAAGAAAAAACTAAATTCTTTTTTCGAACACCCCGCATAAATACATTATATTAAAAAAAAATCAATAAATTCTCGACACTGGTGAGCATATCTCATTGACCATGTGTACGGACTTAACTGAACACGAGACCTTACCTCTCTCAGCCGTTTCGAGAAGTGGAAAAAGCACACGCTCCTCCATCTGCGCGTGCTCAATCATGACCTCTAGCAACTGCGAATAACTCTTCCCAAACTTCCTCACCTCCATCCTCGCACTCCCCATAGTCGGATCACCATTCTTCTTCCCACCACGTGTCACCATATCCTCACTCCACCACACCATCCTCTCCAAATGCCACACCACACTCCTATGTTGCATCGCCACCATTTTAACCACCAACGCCGCCGTTTCACCTCCCTCTTCCACCACCACCATCAACGGCGGTTGTGGCAACTTCACATCAATGAACCGAACCATCATCTCTCGGGGACCCGAAACTGTTTCGGGCCCGAATTGGACCACTGGAATCGGGTCATTAGTGGGTGTAAATTGAAGCGCTCTAGTCTTGTAAAGAAGAGCAAGATGAAGGTAGAGAGTGAAAGAACTGGTGGGGTCACCGTATAATTGGACGGCCGGGGTTGATTTGATGAAATCACAAGGAGCTAACTCTGCCATTGATTGCTTTGAACTAGTAAAACAATTTCCCATCGTTACTTCTCAAGGTTTTCTCAAGAAAACACAAATGGGTACTCAAATTTGGTTTCTTTTTTGGGGGTTTTGTCAGTAACAAAGAGAGAAGAGTGGCGTGCAAGAAAAAGGGATCAAGTTAAACAGAGTAAAGTGATGGGTTGGTTAGAAAAAACAAGAAAGAGTAGAAGAGTAAAGTTGTTGAGGATGAAGGCAAGAACAAACTGAAAGTGACATTAAGAGAAGGATTTTTGGTTAAAGAAAGGCTCTCTCTCACTCTCCGTGTAGAAGCAAGAAAAGGATGCAGAGGGAGGCTTGGAGGGGAGGGTTTTCCCTCTCTTTTTTAGCAGAGTTTGGTGCGTTTGTCTCCTCTATCTTTTTGATTTGTTGTAATTTGGTCACTTTGTTAGTATTTTCTTTTATCATATATATATTTTTTATCATGAACAGATATGATTCTTCTCTTATTCTATTACAAGTGTTTTTCGACAATAATTAACATAACCGTGGGATTTGATGATTATTAAAATATTGAATATCAAACTAATATAAAATCGAAAACTAGGGGACTAGATAAATAAACGTTTTCCCTGAGTGGTTTGCTGGCTTTGATTCCAATGGTGTGTGTGGGTTTCTGACAAATTACATGAACAGTGATGTTACTAATAATTTTTCCTTGTCCTTTCGATTGGATTAAGAAATAGGAACTAAGTATGGTCGGCAGGAAGGTGACGATAGGGTGGGAAAAGAGGAAAGGGAAATTAGTGGTGGGGAATCTTCAATGGAGATTTGGATTCTACCTTTCGTTCATGAATTTACTGCAAAAATGGAAACTTCAACGCAAACAAAGTAATTGATTTTCAACTGTATTCATAATCAATTGATTACCCAATTCAAATTACATCAACCCTAAACCCCATCCGAATTGTTTTTTTTTTAAAAGCAATTATCTATGCAATAAAAAAATATTCTTTTTTAAAGGGAATTTTTAAATATGTTTTTTATTTAAAAATATATTAAAATGATTTTTTTTAATTTTTTATTTTGACTTTAGCGCCCAACAAAATTATTAAAAAAATATAAATATATATCAGTTTAATATTTTTTAAAATAAACATATTTTAAAAAAACATAAAAAAGGGCAGCCGCCAACTCCCAAACAGGGTCCTAGTAAGAAATTGTACTATAATTCCATATAAAAGGACTTGATTGGGAATTGTTTTATAAGTTGGGAACCCAATTGAAAAAAAATAAAAATAAAAATAAAAATAAACTGGGACCCAATGGAGAAATGAGTAAAATGCTGCTGGGGACCAGTCGCCTTGAAGGAACTAGCCGAGTCTTGAATTCAGTTACTTACTGCAGCCATGCAAGTGGAAAGCTTAAGAAAACTTAAGAACATGATAATTTTGATAAGAAAACAAAGCTGCAGCAATAATACAGGATCTGAATCCTAAAGAGTTAAACATGTAGCTACTCCAATGTTATCGAGCTTGTAAACGCCACTCACATGGTGCGTGCTGGTCCAAATTTGACTCAATATAAGGATTTGAAGAGATAAAAAATAAATCCATGTTTTATTCTTGATGTTTTCGAAGAGATTGAAACAAATGCAAGAATTGTCTTCGCCGTATGATCCAAAACTAGATGGGTTTTGAGGGAGATTTTGCTCCCATGGATTGATCACTGGCCCAAGATGTGGTCCTCTACAGACGAAGGGTTAATTTTCATGAATGAATAATGGAATAAGGAGACCTAATTGACTGTATCTATGGTTATGGTTGCTGGCAGAGGCATAAAAAACCAGTCCATCACCATCACTTAATGCCATGGTTTGAAAAAATTGCTACGATTTGTGGTTTATCTAATTTTGTCTGCACTTTCTACAAGGTATTTTTACCCTGGGGAATCACTACCTTGTACAGTGATGATAGTGCTTAGTTGGCCTTAATGCGAAGTTTTAATTACCATTGTTATAAGCATCTACTAAGAATGTAGAAATTACATGGCTGCAAATTCTTTTCTTGAGTCTCTAGATACTGTTCAATGATTTTCTTAAAGTATTTTGAAAATATTCTCAAAATAAAAATGATGTTTTCTTGCATTAATTGTTTTAACTCTCAATTAACACTATTAAAAAGACATATCGAAAATCATTAATTTAATGTTTTCTTAGGATAAAAACAATCTTTATTGCATCATCAAACACATACTTAGGATGTAAGGAATACATAGATATAAAACAGTAACCAGGAGTGATCGTTAGCTATAAAAGGTAATTATGGTAATGTAATAATTAAAATGCAGGAATTGGTGGTGTGAAATGCTACAAAACAAAAAAACACAGATATTGGTAATTAATGCACTAACATTGCAGGGAGTGGACCCATGGGCTCAACAAGGAAAGAAACTGAAACCGTTTTCCATCTCAAAACTAGTTTTGCTGGTTTTTTTCCAGTGTAAATGTTTGTGTTAACATTAAAAATCAATAATGTAATTACAATTTCTTGTCCTTTTGCACGTGTTTTGTCCCTTCTAGCAAAGGATTTGGCTCTCATGCGTTAATCAACCCCTTCTGTGCCTATAAGAAACACTCCTTTGCCTGTTAGTGATTCCATCCTTCTTCATTTCCTTCTTGTTTTTATCAACTTTCTTGCGATTTTAGCTATGGAAGGAAATGGTTTCTCTAGCCTGAAAGACTTGTCGAAGTCCCCATCACACCCAAGACCAAACCTCGTGAGGTCTCAATCCATACCAGCAACATGGGGTTATGTAATTTTTTCAAACACCAACGAAACCACCAATGTTGATGATGGCTTTTCTGACCTTTCTCTTGAAGAGAGTTCTTTATCCTCCATCAACTCTCTAGATGCAACATTACCGTATTCATCTTCCCCACCACCATCTTGTTTGACTAGTCTTTCTGACGTGATGAGTGAAGCTACCTTTGATCAGAAAGATGAGGAGATCATGAATGTGGATGCAAGAAAGTACGTGGCTTTTGGGAATTCAACTAAGATAAAGGGATTGTTTCCTCCACCAATCTCTTGCCTGAGATTGTTTAACAAAGGTATGCCTTGTAGGTACCTCAATTATAATGAAGAAAATGACAGTTTTGAGCTTGAGGAGATAAAAATCCCCCAAGGAGACATTTTGCGTGCTAACCGCTCAGGTGGGCGTTTGAGACTAACCTTTGTGGTTTCTGATGATGAAAGCTCTGACATTGAAGAGGAAGAAGAGATCATGGAGGAGGAAGAGACCAGCGGCACTGTTGAATAGGCCTTTGTTGTTCTCTGTGTTCTTGTTTTTTCATGGTGGGAGTTAACTTTTTTCTTAGCGGACTCGCCTGCTGTTGTTGTTATTGTTAACCTTTTGCAGGTTATGTTGTCGTTGCCTAGCGCGAGCGTGGCGTATGTTTAGTTTCCTTTTTCTTTTTCCCAAACACCCTCAGTTTTTTTTTTTTTTTTTTAATGGAAGATGGAATTATGTGGGTTAAGAAAGAGTTGTTCTTGTGTCGTTGAACTCAAAATTGTCATGGTAGTTAAATTGCAAAAAAATTAAAAAAATTAAAAACCATGAGCACTTTCTCTCCCATATTTTGTTTCAAATGAATTAGATGTAAATTAATTAACATCCAATCCCGCTAATTATTTTCTAGAAGCAATGCAAAAACATGAAAGTGGATGAAAGAAGATATATATATATATATATATATATATAGCATTAAAAATATATAGAAACTTTAAAATCATGAACTCCTTCGCGCCTTTTTTAGAGAATGTTTGGCAATATAGTAGTCGTTGCTTTTCAAATAACTTTTCGTGCCGAAATGCATGCCAATAATGTTTTCATTTTTAAAAAATTATTTTTGACATAAGCACATCAAAACGATCCAAAACATACAAATCATATTAAATTCTAACAAAAAAAATTTTAATTTTTTAAAAACGTGATTTGCACCGCGTTCCTAAATAGTTTCTTAGTCAATGGAGTTAGTTGATACGGTTAATTCATTTCGAATTACTTTAAGAATACATCATGTATGATTCTTTACTGATTAATGTTTCAGAGACCTAATCCTAGTTGATGCAGTTGTTTTGTTTTTAGTTACTTAACTTGGTATGATGTTATTTATCGAAAACTAATTTTTGATAATTATAAATATATCGTTAAGGCATTATTAGTTAATTAATAGTGAAATAGGAGTTTATGATTTTTTAAAAATTTTATTATTGAGAATGCAAATAGGAGTTTATTGTCTCGTAATTAAATAATGAAAGGAATTTTCGATCAATTTCAGGTTTTAATTAAGTAATCAGTTTAATTAGGTATATTTTTTGGATTTAATAACCTAGTGTTGGTAATGATTAATTAATTTACAGTCAACGTAAATTACTAAAGAAAATGATGGGTAATTACAAGACCATAGTGATGTCAAAAGAATGGATAATTGCTTCTTAATTAAATATGCATACTCTACAATTATGGTAGGTCTAATTTGCTTATTTATACTAAGCAAAGGCACTCATTACCAATTGAAGCAGGCAGTCCTGGAACGCATGTCTTTACCTTCCGCGAACGTAACATTTTCCATCCTCTGCTTGTTAACCAGAGCACACCTCTACTCACATGAGTGTGTGCCTATAACATGGCCCATTATTCTTCAATTTGGCAGTCATCATGCTATAAGTTTAAGTCCAATTATGTGCTGCTTGAGTGCATTCATGGCATCATCAGGAAAAGAAGAAGATAAGTTCATGTACTCTTCACGACTCAGTTCCTATTGGGCTGTGATGTCTTGGGTATGAAAGGGAATTCAGAGATTTATTTCACCTGTATATATATACACATGCAGTAAAATTTAATGAAAGATAACAGACCCGTACGATGCAATTCCCTCTACATATTATTATATCACCAAAGGCTGACTTGCTCATAGGAGGAGCTGATAGCTGATCGGATCCTAACCATCAATCAGGCCTTGCACTTGGTTGCAGGTTACCAGAGGGTTCACGCCTACTTATGTTCATCAACATCTAGCGCTCGTTGTGGGGATTCTGATGAAAAGCCAAAGCAAGAGCCACTAGAACAAGTCAAGCAGCAGCAGTGGGTTTACGAGAAACCAAAACCCTGCTCGGCCTTCAGTAGTAGCGGGGGAAGAGGGAATAGAAGATGTAGAATTGAGTATGGGTAAGAAGAAGAGCTCCTCAATATTTCTTTGTACAACAAATTATAAAAGCAACTGCAAATGCTACTACATTAGCCATCTTGCTACCCCAGCAGTCTAACATTTGAAACCTCCACAAACAGAAATCCACACGATCACAATCAAGGCAAGGACTGTTCCTCCCAGGACTAACTTCACTTTCAGATTCTGAAGCCACATCTTCCGTCGCAATTCCCTTCCTTGCCTCTGGAAGCTGTCAGCCTGCATTATAACATACAAGGACACAAGCACATTGTTACAAGGTCCCCCAAAATTGCTTTCAGAACTAACCAAGGAATAGCATGTACCTGGAACGAGAGGTTCTCTGTTTTATCTACCAAAAGTTCAATCCTCTCTCCACGGTCCAAAACCTGAAATTCATTGAATTAGGCACCATATTCAACAAAAACTTGTTAGTCACTTGGCTGCTTGACTAAAGATGAAATTTAAACAATCTTAGTTTACTGCACAGAATATAAATCAACTAGCTTTATATAAGAGTGGTTTAACTTGTTCCAGGTGATGAACAAACTTAACCAACTCCAAACCACTCAACTTGCAGACATGAAATTATCAATCGCATAATAGTAGCAACTGCAGTTGTCAATCTTAGCCACTGTGTTGCATGTCAACTATAAAAGTGGTCTGCAAATACTTCATTATACAATGTAATTGATGCCTACAAACATAAAATTCTACATCCACAAACATCAAACCAGATCTTTTGTCCAGGTAAAATTACTGATCTCCAGGTAAGGAACCTATGCTTGAATTTCAAGGTGAAAATGACACAATTAAGAAGATGCCTATTCTGATCTCTAAGTAGATTTAACAAGTGAATTCATTGCATGCTCAGCCCCATCAAATAATAACATGATACAGTGTGTTAAAACATTGGAGAAATGATGGTTCAACTCTAATTAGGCCTTCTCGATAGTCACCAATTGCCAATCCATCTATGACTAGAGAAGTGCTGATGATAGTTATCCTATGCGGAGATAACATGCCATGATCCTCAATGGCTTGCACTAAGAAATGGCATTCCTAAAGTGGATTAGACTGAGTGGAATAATATCAAGATGATTATCTGACAGGTTCACTTCACTCTTGACATTCTATCAAATAAGCAGTCAATACACATACACCTTGATGTCCAGAATCAACCGAATAGCAAGCAAATAGAGTAACACAAAGCAATTTTACACCTTCCACGTCCCCTCCCACCAACAAACAAAAGGAAGAGAAGAAAACCACATTCATACAAATACACTAGTAGTATATGCAAAAGAAATCAGACTCAACAGTATCCATTCATGCAAAAATCTCCGTCTTATTATAATGCTGAGAAAATACAGAACAGAAAGTATATTTTGTATTTGAATGCTAAACATGAATTGGTTTATCACCAACATTACTTTCAACAAAACATGAAACATGTACCTTATCAATGTTGTCCATCATAATCCCCTTGACCTCCGTTATCTGAGCCTTTAACTTGGAGAGCTTACTGATCTCTTCTGGGTGGTTCACGCAGTACTGCATATGCTCCTTGAGTCTTGGCCTGTTACACGAAAACAGAATATCAAAAGTTAACGAAACATGCAACAACAGAAACCTTAAAATTTGACATACACAGTACCATACACACCCAAATTCTCTGTCAAGATTATAGGCAATGCTAAATCGGTCTTCAAACAAGTCGTCCTCGTCATCGTCGTCAGCTAGTGGGTGTGCCTCATTTTTAATACTGGCACCATACCGCTGATTAAAATCATCCTTCACTCGCTCAAGAAACACAAAAGACACACCCCTCCCAAGTGATTCATCAGCAACAACGAGAAAAACTGCACACCCAACACAAAAATCTTTAGAACACATTTCCCTATGCCAAGAACCTAAACTCTACATCAACAGCCACCAAGAACAAAACAATACCAAATCCATTATCAATGAGGAAGTTAAATGTGTGCCCATCACTAGAGTACGTGTACTTGCTGCTATTTGAAGGAAGCTTCTGCAAACACTGAACAGCAATGGTACTAAAGTTCCCCGAATACGACGTGTGCTCTGCTAGCACCACATTTCCCTTTGCCACAAAACTATATATCAAGCCTTTCTGACTACTCATCTCTCAAAATTATTCCTTTAAAGTATCTATAAAATCAGGCAACATTCAAACCTCAGCAACAAAACACGAAATTCTTATCAAGATTACAAATAGTAATAAAAAAACCAGTTCACAAATTATTCTATTATTATAGATTAACCATAAAATTCATGCAACAAACATATCTAGCTGGCCACAGATACAGCTCCAACAGCCAGCAAAACCTCAGATTTAAAACGGAAAAGTCAAATTCACATATGTAAACAAGTATCCATCTAATCTTAAGTGAAACCTACCAAATAGAAACATCAGTTTACAGAATTCAACCCTAACCCTGTGTTTGGCTACTAGAAAAAAAAAAGCGAGACAAGCAAAGAAACCGAAGGAATTCATTATCCAACAACCAAAACTTCGAAACCCATGTTTGGATTTTTCATTTAAAGAAGATAAAGAGTAAAAGCACGCATTAACCACAAATTTTCAACCCGATTTTTCCTAGATTTTCTCAGCAACCAAACAGAATCTGTAAAAGATGTAAGATTCTAGGTATTAGTTACAACACTAGACAGTTTGATTCAGTTTAAACGACAGGTTTTGAAAATCTACTTACTGATCTAATTAATTAGAGAGAGGAAGAGAGAGACCAGGAGTTTGCCGGGAGTGCAAGACTTTGTCACTTGAGCAACGTGGTGGAGAGGCGTCTTGTGTAATTTTAAGAATATATTCTTAAGAACTAAGAGTATAGAAAGGGTCAGCTTTATTTTAGTCCCTTTAATTTATAAATGTTCGATGGTAAAGTTCTGATCATGGTTATTAAATCCTGCTTAGCTGGCTAATTGACCCGGTAAACTTGGAATCCGAAATTTGATTCTAAACCGGTTTAAACTCTGACCTGGTTAAATCCAAGTAAAACATTGAAGCTGATTAAATAAATTAATTAATATGCCCTCCAACATGGATTAAAATAATAGAATATTAATCCAACTCAAATTCAGTGGAAGGCTTAATTATTTTTTAAAATATTTTTATTTAAAAATATATTGAGATAATATATTTTTTTATTTTTATAATTTATTTCCAACACAAGTCAAAACAATTTAAAAATATTAATTTAAAGAAAAAAAAATAAAAGAAATTTAAATCTCTTCAAATGGCTCTTGTATTCGAGGGAGTCTGTTGCTGGCAAAGTATCACGGACCACCAAGGAGTTTTTCTGCGCATCTTCTCCTTCCCGTCCAATGAAGCTGAGTTTTTAGCCGATGGATCACTGGTTTGACTCGTGAAGCTTGGTTTTACAACTATAATGAAAAATATTGAAGCTGATTAAATTAATTACTTAAAATGCCCTCCAACAACGTCCATGTATTTATATTCCATGATATTTCAGCATCAGCTCGTTTCAAATCCCTATCCGTATCCTTCTTGTTCGAATTCCCTAGTGATGCATTCAAACAAATACACCCAATGGGCCAATGGCATCGAACAGTTTTCTCTGCTTAATTCTGATGGGAAATGCCATTCCACCCACCCTAACTTCCTATTATTGGAAATATTCTGCAGTAGCATCATAAAGCTTTGCTTTCCTTGAAAGGCACTCATAAACTAAACACGAAGAATTATAATTATAAAAATTGCCTGCTAGTAATGCCTTCTGCATGCAAGCAAAAGATAAAAAGAACAACATGGTAAACAAACACAATGGGATAGATTCAAGTTCTGATACAGCTTTACCAGAGAAGCTGCCTAACTTGTGAATGTCCTGTAATGAGCCCACAGGAACTGAGCTCATCACCATGAATTTGAAGAAACCAAGGACAGTTCATAGCAATTACTGAAGAAGAAATGTTGGTGGAACAAAAACAAACTTATTCCACCCTTAATGGTCTTTTCTTTCAGGCCAAACCAGCCTTTTCTTTTTAATAAAAGGCTTATTTGGATGAGTCAATGGTTGCCGGGCTTCACCCCATTAATAGCCGGGACTGCACCCCTAGTTGCCCTGACATAGGAGACATAATCACTGTAGGTCAAAGTAAATAATGTGCTCTGGTAACGAGTCACTCGTATAGACTTTCGAAGTGACTCAGTAATGTGGCCACTGTAGCCAGCTTTGCGCATCAGTGAATCAATTGCCTCCTCTTTTGTCCAGCCTGAAACCAAAGTGGCAAAATATAATCAGGCCTTTAGACACAAAAAACATTTGTCTGTGGGTGCCAAGGCTCCGTAGGAATTAAATACGAAAAAATCTCCCATTCTATAACTAATTCTGCATGTCCTGGCTAAATTACCAGCATTAAATAAGAACACAAATGGCTAGGTTCACTATAATTGTCAGGGGATTAAGCTTCCCCATCCTCCGGAACTCTTTCTCCGATTGGGTTGAGTTGTTTGCTTCCGATAACAAAAAAACAAGCTCAATCAAGTTAACTAACATGCAATAAACAATGAATTTACCTTCATGGGCAGCCACTTCAGGCAAATAAGTGGCACTTCGCCTTACATTGTTATTAGGATCGGTAAACTCAATAATCAAACCATGTGTCCCAACCTGCAACCCAGACTAACATAATAAGTTGGGAAGGCAAGAAAATTGAACAGGGTAACTAGATTCTGTTAAAGGTAAAACTTGAAAGCATTTGAACAGAGAATCGCAGACAGGTTTACATTGATACAGTTAGTTTCTTCAGCACCAAGTATAAGGATTACTCGGTTAAAATTCATATGACTATTCAAACATTGCAACAGCAACACATATGACTACTCAAACATTGCAACAGCAACACTGCTGATCAGACCTCCTCTCGACTTGAGGAGATGGGCCATAATGTGTATTATGAGCATCCAAACATGTTGTAGGCACTGGGGAAGCACTTTTCACTGTAACTTTCAATGTTAGCTTCTACAACTTCAATTGATTTTGCAAAATCCTAATAAAAATTTGAAAAAGAGCCCCACAACAATGTATCTTTGGAAACTTATTTAAGGAAAATGGCTTGTTTGATAATCAATGATGGAGCATGCCATAATGAAGTTATAACTGAAATCTAGCAGCTGCCTAACTTTTTGTTTAGTCTGTCTTCTAATTTTGTAAATCTAAGGAGATACCTATCAACAAACCTTAGAGGTTCAGCAATTTAGATCAAAGTTCCAGAGTGTTAGAATTTTATTTTATTTTCAATTAAAAACTTTCTGACCACATGAAATGGAAAGCATAACTGAGAACAATGCTATCCACAATAAAACTTGGTAGTTTAGATGTTAGAAAACATCTTCACCCCAAAGTTCCAAGAGCTTAAACAAGTTAAAGCACACACCTCCCAATCAAGATAATTGTTGGCAGTTTCATAATTAGTCAGAATGGAAACTGTGCATTCCAGAGTAGGCAATTCTTTAGCTTGTATAGGAGGGAATCTGCGGTCCCTCAAAGCACTGCAAGACAGTAAAAATTAAATGTAGGAAGCCTCATAAGTATGTCATACCAGACCAAAGTCGCACCAACAGGAAACAGATTGAGAAGAGATTTAAATATAACAAGAGAAGGCATTTGTTACAAATCATTTTGTAATTTCGAATGAATAAAAGCAAGGTTGCAGGAACAAACCTTATAGAAATCTATTTAGATGGTTGATTCATCTCCTAATTTTTTTTCTTTGGGGTGGGGGGGCATGGGAAGAAACCTTGACTTACTGACACTTGACAGTCCAAAAGGAAAAGAGGGAAAAGATTTGTTTTCCTCTGTACATGAAACCAAATCCATTTTTCACACGCTCTTGGACTAGAATGTGATTCAAGCAATTCCTAGCAATGGCAACTATACAGATAAGCAAGGTTTGACAATTCATCAAAGAAACAGAGTGGCAATGGGCACAGAGGGTTATATGATTTTTTTTACATGAAGGAGGATCCATAATTCAACAGAATTATATATATCAGCAACATAATTGGATATAAACAGCAATACCTTGTTAAAGCATAGTCCCGGAATCCATTAACCAAGTATCGAGCTTCCAAAGTCCCAATGCATCCACGTAAACGAGGCTCACCTCCATTGACAACTTTCTTCCAAGTGACAAACAATGGGCTGAAAACAGAATATTACCATGTCAAATATGACAGTGGCCAACATGGTTCTGGTGTGCATAACTGACAACAAATAAATCTAAGACAGCATTACAGAAACCATTTTTTTATCACTTTTATGAATATGACACCTCAATAATTACAAAAACTTCTCAAAAAATCATCTAAGACAGCATTCTCAACAAGTACAAACTTGTTAAAGATTATCCAACACCGAATTCCCATTAAGTAAAAAACTTCCTAAAAATCACTACTTCTATGGCACCTGACAAATATGTGCCGAGTGTTCAGACAAACTATGACATGCCATCATTAGGCAATAATGGCAAAGGCTGAGAGATTATTCAAGCTGTCAACACAGCTTGACAACCAACAAATCTCAAAACTTGATCTGTCAACATTCACCCAATCCATGCAAATAAGCAGACTGCAGACTTGAAACATCAATTATCTTGGTAAATAAATGTAAAATAGTCACAACACAGTTGAAAAACAGCAATCTTGAAACACCCAAAAACTGAAGAGAGAATATAAAAATGCAAAGGAGCAAAGGTGCAGTTATATCAAAAATAAATTAAAAAAAAATCAACTGAACTCCACTAGACAAAATAGTTTGATACAGCTAGCTACGTGGAAGGTAGAATTTCAGCATTAAAAAAAAAAAGTCCTCTTCCACTGTATCTCCCAAGCATAAACAGAAAAATTTTAGCAAACTTGAAATTTGAATCTACATTTCACAAAAAAAAAAAAAAAACCTTCTATAACATAGAACCAGAATTTTCTTAAGATATAGCACTTCTGTAAGCTGTTTGATAGCAAAAATAATGAAAAACAAAACGCGAGATTTCAATGAACTAATCATAAAATCTACGCATGCATAGCACCATCCATGGCAAGTACAGAGGGGGAAAAGAAAAATAACAACTCAAAAGGCAAAACTTTGCAATATCAACAAATCCAGCAAGCAAACAAAAACCCAATAAAACCTTCAAAACACAAACAGAATCCCACAAAATCAAGCAGCGTTTCCACTCAATCCAATCCCCAAAAAAGGCCCTGTTTGCTTCTGAAAGAAAATCCAAAAACGACACTCAAAAGTAAACCAGCAGCAACAAAACAATCCAAATTCAAGAACCCATTTAAATGCATTCACAAATACATGTATAAATTGATTAAAAGAGTGAAAAAGTTAGACACAGAGAGGGATTACTGTTGACCCTCGTCAAAAGCAGCAGGAGGAGCATCATCAGAGTTGTAGTGAGCAACAAGAGTATCGAAACAGTACACAGCCATTTCCCTGTTTGCCGCCACCATGATTTCTTCTTTCTTTTCTACCTTCCAACAATTCACCAACTCTCTCTCTCTCTCTCTCTCTCTCTCTCACTCTCTCTCCAAGTAACCAAAAGAGAGACAAAGAAATGATCCTTGATGGATTAATACAAATAAATGAACGAAACAGGAAGACCCTTTTGGTCCCCTGTTGTAATGATTCAGAGAGAGAGAGAGGGAAAGAACCAAAGGAATCTCTAATGTTTTTCTTTCTTCCTCGTATGGTGTTGTAGCAGAAGCAATCTCCTGTCTTGGAGTCTTAACATGAAAATAAAAGTTTTATTATAAAAAATAATAAAAATTCTCAAATTTTACTCTTTTTTCTTTTCCATAACTGCCCATCCTTTCTCTCTTAAATTACCAAGGAATGATTGCTGTGTCGGTGTCGTTTCTGTTTCTTGTTGGAGGGTGTGATAGTGCCACCCATAACTTGCCAAGTGGAAACTCTTATTATTTAGTCTTCTTCCCCCTTATTTTTACTTTTGATAGCAACGAACGAAGTATTGCTTAATTGCTTTTTGGATAATTATGAATTATTAAGTATTGTCTTAATTTTTTTGAATTGAGATTAATAAAAAAGAAAATCTCGTATTTAAAAAAAAGTTACCAATCCACGAGTTTTTGTGATAAATTTATTTTGTATTTTTAACTCACATTATTTCGTTTTTTTTTCCTTTTTATAGGATTTTAATCCTGTGATATTTTTCTTTACCTTTTTATTTTGATATTAAAAATATTATTGGACCAATCTATGCATCAACTAAAACTGGATCCCTTATCCAATAATCTTTAAAATACACCCTTCCCATCGAAATCAGTTTAATATATTTAAGAAAAAATAACTAACTCCAAGTCTTGAGCTAGGAAATTCAAAAAAAATAAATTAAATCTCCTTAAATATCAAAACAACTCTTTGAAATCATATTTTTCATGGTTAAAAATAATAATAAAATAGATAAATAAACAAAATAAATTAAAGAGAAGTGGCTTAATGGTGATTTTATGCAATTAGATGCATGGCTCGAGGACAACGACTGCCTAACCGATTGATAGCAAATTCTTGCATAGAATAATACAAAATGATCATCCTTTTCTTTGCGTAACGTGAAACTTGGTCTTCTTAGGGAAAATAATCACAATCAAGAAAGATACCCTAATCCAAATGCATTGTTCATCACGGATATTCTTGCCTTTTGTAGGAGGGAGATTGCTTGATCCAACAAGTTAGGGCAAATAAATAACAACGGGAGGTGTCGTTCTCCAACTATGATTCTCACATAAAGTCCAAAAGGTCCTTTTTTACTTTCTTTTGGACAACAATGGAGAATTTTACCCGTCCCCATCTTTTCCCCGGGACACTAGCCATCGAAGACCGAGTAAAGGACGGGTTTATAAGTTTTCAAACATGAAGAACCAAGTTTTTACCGCACACAAAATCCAGGGACTCGAAAATAATTCACTCAAGTGAAAAAAAAAAAGTCACCTGTTTAAAGAAGAGGCATCAAGGAACATCTTTTGAGCAGGTCCACCAGAAAGGCAGATTTGTGTATTGGGTTCCAACTACGCTCACAGACAAACATCTCTGCTCCCCAAGCTTTCGAAGTGGAGAATAGACATGCCTAAATGGAGCACTGCCATGCTCACCGGAGGAGATTCCATAGCATGACAGTTTTCCCCTTCCCTTTAGGATTTTACATGAGAGATTTCTTCGAGAGCTAATCAATCTCAGACAATAACCACCACTTCAAATCTTTACTTGAAGGTTACATCAGAAACGTCGGAAATCTCTCGTCAGATACTAAGAATGATAGCACTTGCAAATGAAAAGGAATGTTCTGGCCAAGTCAGTCACGTTTCCTCCTCTGAATTTCCTCCTATCATCAAAATCCAGAATCACAAGAATGGTGCTAGTTATTAGGATGATAAATCCTTCCCTGTTAATACAGTGAACGAAAGAAAAGGTATACCATGCCTCAAATTGCCAACCAATAGATAAAAGATAGAATGACCAACACCGTGAAAACCAAGCAGAAACGGAAAGCAAACACCAGTTAATACACTATTTCAACTACTACTCGAGGCAGAAGCTTTGGGTCGACGGAGCACAGAAATTTGGATACACCTAGCATCCCTGTTTCAATGGATCTGGGGATGTGGATGCATCCCAACAGCCTCAATCATAATAACAACATCCTCACCACAAAGAAATGCACGAGGGAGAAAAGGCTAGACGATGCTGTATAATTTAAACAAAACAGTTTTCTCATACGCTAGCAGAAGAATATATGCTAAGAACTTCTTTTGAAATAAATCAGTCGGCTGCTGGGATGTGTACCCAGGCATTCTCTTCGTTTACACTTGCAAGTATTTAACACATTTCCATTTAAGGAATAAAAAACGAAAAAACATTAGGAAGTAGCATGAACAATAAGGTAGTGCATTCAAACGCCACAGGAAAAGGGCTACATGTTACCAGAGTGTCCCGCATCAAACTGCCACATCTTTCTCAAGACTCAACGACGTTATTTAAAGGAGAGGATTCAAACATCAAATAGAGTGTCTATGTACATGTGCGAGCTCAGCATTAGAAAAACTGGTTGGAAATAAAAAATACCACCTTGGCTTGTATGCACCAAAGCAATAAATAAGAGCAGAAAGCATTGAAAACATCTCTTACAAAATGATTAAAAGAACAAGGAAGAAAGAAAGAGAAAAGGAAATGAAATAGCCATACTGCTCCACAAAAACTATTTAAACAGCTATTCTCATCAAAATTATCCATGAAACATAACAAAATTGCCCAGGTAAAATCATCTTCTAGTATTTCAAATTGAATTGATGATATTGGGGATAACATCCATTTTGTATACAGTAAACACATACATTATGAAAGTGCTGTACCTTCCACATTGACCTCTTATGTACTGGGTACTGGTAGCTTTCATCAACGAATTGAAGCGACAAGGGAGATGTCTATCCTAAAACTATCCAAAAATATTCTAGAAAATATCACAGATATGCATCTGACCTGAAGAGAAAATCATATTTAACTGGGAAGTGAATATCATACACCTCTAGAAAGTTAACAAATCAGCTTTTATTAATCAAAGATATATAATGTGGCAGGAAAGATGAAATGAAAGAACAAACCAGGTGTAGTGGCTCAAAACAGATCATGCGAAGATACCTCCAATAAAAAAGGGTCTGGGAACTGATTGCATTTTTCGGTATACAAAGTGCCATGATTTCCCTGATGCTTGTTAAAAGCGGGTAAAGGGCAATGTTTCATCGTCAGAGTTGGAAAGATGTTAATACAGAGCAATGAAGTTAGTCTATGGGAAGTAAATGCGACTCAAAGCAGGTCATCAGTTGTTAGGAAGTAGAAATTTGATGGCGATGGATCTCGTGAAGAAGCAGACCTCTGGCCCTATTGACAGCATTAAAACAAAGGCATATATGCTCCTCGAGATCCTTGAGCTGTTCAATGAAATTGAGATGGTTCTTTTTAAGCTGTTTCAAAACCTCTGAAATGGGATGCAAGTCCTTACCGCTCTCCAATCCAATCTGAATAAGATGCTTATCACACTCGACAGCATCATACAAACGAGCAACACGCCGTTCAAGGGTAGCAAGTTGATTGTTCAGCACATATGTACCCCTAGAAGCAGAATCAAGTTGCTCGACACGGGCAAGCTCTTTCTTAGTCAAGCGGCGAGGGAGACACGGCGGTGAGCATATCGGGGTGGCAGCAATGGCAGCAAATGCATGACTTGCGATTCCCACAGCAGATACTACAACAGCAACAACAGAGCCAATGACGCAAAGGGCAGAGCCAAAAGTGGCTCGGCGAACTAGGTGGATTCTAGAGCGTGACTTGCGGATTCGCCGTTCTAGTTGCTGCTTCAGTTGCGAAAAGCACTGCTGCATTTCATTAAAGTTATGCGATTCGGGGCAAGGGAAAGGGTTGCCAACGCGATCAAATTGGAGAAAGACATCAAAAGCACAATCGCATTGTGATTGAGACAGGGATTCTGAGTCAGTAGGAATAACATCCAGAAATTTATGAAGAGGACCATAAAGAGCACGGGCACGATAAACACTCTGTTGGAGAAGAATGCAGAGTTGGCTAGTGTTTTCGCTGTTGACAAAGTAGGTGGTTACAAGTCGAGTGAGAGTGTTAGGCTTGGCGTCACGAAGAGCTTCTTCCACACATTCTCGATTTGGTTGAAGAACTTTAGTCATAAGCATGCGGTTAGCATCCTCCTCATTGTAATGATCATGAATTTCTTCAATTTGAGCTTCGTCATAATGAATCCTGGACCACATCTCGTTATAGGAATTGGTCTGGACAGCGAGGGTGTATTCGCGAGTGAGGTTAACAGTAGGGGATGGCTGTGTGCTTGATCTTGGTGTTCCATCCGCAGAGTTCCCAGCTGATTACAAACAGAATTGGATTCATTCAGACATTTACACAAACACGTTAAAGGCATCACAAAATCTGACTTCGAATAAGCCAATCTGACCTTGCGAAGCCGGAGGGCAGTTATAATCACCGTTGGTTGGGGGTGGTGAGTGTGTTGTGGATGCTGCTGAAGATGTTTTGAGAGAGAGGCACTGCATCATCTCGATCTGGATGAGTTGTGTACGGTCAAAGTTCCTACTCCGAGCATGGATAACGGATCATTATCTTCTTCTAGGCTTGTTGATGGCTAGTGATGATAACGGAATTGCCCAAGTTGAACCAACGATCAATTTCAGTAGGAAAGGAGATGGACAGAAGAAAGAGTTTTTTATAAGCGACCCACGCCGCTATCTCTTGCGCCTGAATAAGGGGACGGTGGCTGCTCCCGTTGCTGTTCCTTGCTCATCCAAAGTTGAAAGATGGCAACCTTTTGACCAAGGTAGACTTCACTTTATCACTATAAATAAATTAAAGCCCGCTTTCCCTCTACAGTTTTAATATCTCGTTATTACTCTTGTAGTTTCCATAAAGTTCTAATGTTACCCCTCACCCTTATAAGATACACGGGGATTTGAATGG
>Ga0325411_1001561_pt1 | contig 25565 bp, 26 predicted proteins | sample PopdelMetagenome_13_FD_206181 | JGI IMG/M metagenome (GOLD analysis project Ga0325411, IMG submission 206181) | Populus deltoides microbial communities from Bellville, Georgia, United States - Xylem-PdIQD-R4 | ecosystem: Host-associated > Plants > Phyllosphere > Stem > Wood/Secondary xylem... | reverse complement strand
TAAAAAAATTAATAATTTGTTTTGATTATTTACAAGTTTACTATTATATTTATTTTAATGACTAAAAATCCTTAAAATAATAATTTTTCATTTATAATCTAAAATTACAATAATGTTATCCATAATTCCATAAATACAAATCACATTTCGTCATTTATTTTTTAGACATCATTGATATTTTTTTTATTACATTTGAAAAGAAAGGCACCACAGAATTCATAATATCTATGCATTTAAAGAAAGAAACACAATTCTTTCATTCAAGAACATTGCTTGAATTCATGTCTCATGCGAAGTGACAATCTCGTTTTTATTTTTTATATATTAAAAAGTAATGTGATAACACTTTTCAAATATTAAAGAGTAACCAAATAAATATAAATATAAAAAACTTAAATAAACAAGTTGTTTAATTATAAAGAAAAAACTTTTTGAAGAACTCTTAAAAAATTAAAAACACTCTCTAGAGCAGCCAAATTCAAGATAGACAACTTTCAATAATTTAGAAGATTACAATAGAAGTATTTCTTATTATAATTTTTTTGTAACTATATTACCTTAATTGTCAAGATAAATACTCTGTTTTGTTTTTTATCGTAGTAGCTTGCTAAAACATCTAGTGATTTTCAAACTATTATCATCTTAACTTAAATATTCAGTTGCTAATAGTTAACACAAGAACTCTCTTTAGAAATTTGTAGGCTCTCCAACTGATCTCTAGGGAATAATTCTCTTTGAAAATTCTCTTCACACTCCACTTGTGTGTGAAGAGTATATGTTGCGAAACTCTATGTAACTCCTTGATTGGTTTAACAATTAAAATAGTTAAGCTTTGTAAAAAAGAGTTCTATTCGATGACAAGAGTTCCATGACAATTGTTTTTCCTCTAAACATGTCGAGGATGACAAATTGAGTTCAATTTTAATTTTTTTAAATTCGATTGATTTTTATTTTATTGAGTCATTTTGGGTTGTTAGGTAATTTATATTGATTTTTATGATATTTTGAGGTGTTTTTATTTTCAACCTAAAAACCCACACCCCTAATCTTCTAGCTTTTACATTGATGGCCAAATTTTAGGATTTTGTTTTAAAAAAAAGAGGTAGAAAAAAATAAAAATAGCTTAAATGAGTGGGCCTGCCCCATAACCAAGCTCTCGGGCTTTCCTTAAGGTCCAGACATGCTAGTCCACCTAGGCCCTTGAGCTTGGTTTGGTTTTTTTTTTTTTTTTTTTACATTGATTTTTATTAGCTTTATTCTTTAATATTTTGTTGATTTTTAATTTCTCTTAATATTTTTTATCATATAACTAAATAACAAAAATGTTATTAAACTCAATGAAACTCATAACCTGATTGGGGTAACTAGTTTGGTGGGTTAATATATTATCATTTTAATTTTTTTTTAAAAGTCTTACTTTGAATTTTTTTAAGTCAATCCATATTTGTTTTTTTTTAATCTAGATTATGTTAAAGCCACTTTCATATTATTTAATTTAAAATCTAAATTAGATAACAAATCACTCAAGTTTTTAAATTTAACCTGTTAAACTGGTTTCATAATAATGTTAAAAAAAAAATTAGAATATTATTTCTTACCTTCAAAAACTTAGCAGGAAGTAACCTAGCAAACACTAAATGAAGATACTACTTTTAAAAGAAGATCAAATCACAATATTGAAAGACAACCTAGGCAGTAGGTAGTAGATCTTTTGATCTCCATTACATCCACATAATGATTAAAATTCAAAAGGGACATACCTCATAATACCGATGTTGAAAATATTATTATTTATAGTGGAGAGCCAACCCTTTCAAACCTACCCTTGCTTATTTGAAAATTTGACTCCGGCGACAAGTTTTGCTCGCCGTCGCTTTTTAATTCTGTAGGTACAATAGGAGTAGAGTTTTCCATACAAAGTATTATTCTAAAAAGCTTTAGTGTTTTTTTACTGAGCACGCTTTCATTCTTCATCTTCTCACATTATGTAAAATTTTATATTTTTTCAATTTTATTTTCAAACTTTTTTATTTAACGATTTAGTTCTAATTAAAGACTAATTAATTTTAATTTCTTATAAAAAAGTAGGATTGAAAAAAAAAAACTAAAATAAAAAAAAGATCAAACATAGGTGGCATGCCATAAGTTTCGTAAAAGATACACTTTGGTCCTTAAATTTTAAAAATCATGCAAATTTTATAATTTTTGTATCTTAATAATTTTCCAATTCTATTTTGATGCAACAGTTTATTTCTGTTATTTTTAGTCTCTAGTTGAGAGGAGAGAAAGAGGTCGGTGGATTCCGATGGTAGAGAGAGAAAAGTGTTGGTGACACCGATTTAGACCACCAAAATAGATTATATTTGTGTCAAATGGTTCCATTTGATAAAAAGAGTTTATATTATGTGTTTTTCTACCTTTAAAGTTCGTGAAAAATATATTTGGACTCGAGTTAATTTTTGGATTCGAGTTGATTTTGGTTTTTTTGGTAGTTGTTTTTTTGGTTTTTTGAAACCATATATAAGTTTATTGCGGTTTCTATGATATTTTATAGGTGTTTTGGATCAAAATAAATTGAAAAAAGGTTTTTGGGTAAAAAAACTTAAGCACCAATTTTCTGGCCACCACAGGTGCTAGAATCTGGGCAAATCAGATGACGCGTCGTTTGATTTTTTCTAAAACAACTTGGGGTGGATGACATGTTATCTTCCCTAGTTGCAAACAAAAAAATAATTAAAGGTTCAATCACACAGGCCTTGACAAAATAGGGCAAATTAGCAGGCCTAGCATAACTTTTGCTTTTTTCTCTAATTTTTTCTCCTGATTTTTTTAAATTATTGATTCTTTTTTTATGGTTTTCTATCTATTTTTTTAGATTTATATTTAAATTAGTACCCTTTCTCTTTGTCATTTTGTTTGGAGAGTCTTTTTTAAATGATGATTAATTCTTTTAGTTATGCATTTAAATTTGAAGAGTTTTTCTGATTCATCTATATTTTTTTTTAATCTTTTGTATGAATGAACTTTATTTTTGAAAAAAAAAATATTTTCAGATAATATTTCTAATATATGCAGCCTTGTATGATTTTTTTCCCTTTTATTTTATTCGATCAATTTAATTTGTGTCTCTATTTCTATTATCATTTGCTTAAATAAAAAAATTATTTTAATAAATAAATTTAGTAAACACAATTGGATAAATGTCCTGTCTTTCAAAATTAAATATCTTGATTTATACTTGTCTCTTGATTTTTCAAGTTCTATTTTCAGGTATTGACTTTTTATTTATTTATTTGCGTACATAGTTTTCGATTTATTTAATCACATATATGCATAAAAAATTTATTTGAACTTAAATTTTTTAAACTACAGAAATGTGTTGAAAAAACTTGCATATATAATTTTTTTTTATAAAAAATAAAAATATATGTCCTACAATGAAGCACAAGTCACACACACACACACACACACACACATATATATATATATATCACGTGGTTCCATGCTAGGCTATGATTTTGTTTGTTTGATTATGACCCTATGATATATCAGTCAGTTAGAATCCTCATACTAACAGAATAGTTTTAGTTTTTGTGCACATCGTAGTTCTTAATCCTAGTTAGTCGGGGGAGTCACCAATATTTAGTGACTGATAATCTCATTGTTTGAAGCATTATGCTCACTGCATTTTGATTTTTTGACGAGTTTTACCTTTTTATATTCTTGTTATGGCTTGTTCGTGAAACTCACTTGTAAAAACATAAAGCCAATCTTGTATATATTCTCATTATTGTATTACATTGTAGGTGTATATTGAATATTATGCATTTATTAAGTCGTTGAACTCATCCTTTTATTAGTTATTCTCTTCAAACTTATAGCTTTGTTAATAGATTATTTTTGTTGGACTTTTAAAACTTGTTTTTTTATTTGTAATTAATATTATTTTATTATATCTAGTTAGTGTTTTTATTGAATTATATTGTAATAATTGATTTGTATTATGAAGTTAATTATGCTATCAAATACTGCATAGAACTCTAGTTGAGTTAAAGGGAAAGGTTTATATATATGTTTGAGTTTGTATTGGTAAATAACATGGAGAGAGACCTTACATATATGCCGGTTATTGGTCGGGGATCGGTTCGTGACAGTGACATGTTAAGTTAAAGCAACAAGGCACTTTTAATGCATATTTTATAGTTTTTCAATATCATGAGGCTTAGCGTAACCGAGGGAGGTATATGCGGACTCCGCCTTCCTGTCCTGGGTTAAACATGGTTAGTTCAGCACTCCAAGAACTCGTATTTCTCTTATCAATTTTTGCCCACTAACTCTCTGTTAACCTTGATTCATAGGCTGGGTGCGTTTTCTTTTTTCCAGGTTCTTTCTGCTTTCATTTTTTTCCTTGTCAACTTGTTTGACGAACAGTTCTTTGACATACTTGAACTTCTTGGTTATTTGATTCTCGTGTATTTGATGTTGAGGGTTGTTGAGTTTGATTTTTTTTCATAATTTGGAGCTCTCTGATAAAGGACTAGTAATATTGACTCCATCTGTTGGTTTTGTAAGATTATAGCCAATGTTCGCCGCTGATGCTGTTCTTTATCTATGGAGAAACATGGCCAAGATGCCTCTCTTTGTGTTCTTCAAGGACGCAAGGTATTGTTTCTGAAACTATTAGTTTAGTTCCTTTTGGTTACCAATGGACGTCAACAACATCCATGTATAAAATAAAGCCGATATGGACTTTGTTCGTTGTTGATAAATGTTTTTTTTCTTTGTTTTCAGGAGATCAGTTTCTTTCTGGTTTTTGAGATTAATTGTTACCTTATGAAAGGTTAACGATGATTTGATAAAATCTAACATTTTATTCCCTAATTGTTTGGCCAGGAGTGTTTTCAGGAAGGATGAGTTGGGGCTGGAAATAGCACAAATTGCAATTCCTGCAGCACTTGCTTTAGCAGCAGACCCTATTGCTTCTTTAATTGACACAGCATTCATTGGCCATATAGGTTTGTGCTTGCAACTTCTTTTTTTTTTTTTTGGAGAAGACAGCTGCATGTATATAATAGATATCACATTATGGGAATTTTTATTTGTTTCTTTTTTAAATGATGATGGTTGAATACCACTACAAAACTATGAAGAACATCAACATATTGTGTTTGATGTTGTAACTAGCATGCTTGCTAAATTGAATTGATATCTATTTCAATTGAAATAGTGATAACTACTACCAGCATAACAAGCACAAGGTATAGTACTTAGTTTCAGTTTTTATGTTCTTTTGCACAGGCCCTGTGGAGCTTGCTGCTGTTGGGGTTTCTATTGCTGTTTTCAATCAAGTGTCCAAGATTGCCATATTCCCACTTGTTAGTATCACAACTTCTTTGGTTGCTGAGGAAGATGCTACTGGAGGATTGACTACTGAAGACCATGAAGAGGCAAAACTTCAATGTGGTTTTGCTGTCAATAAAGAAATGGAAGAGCTGTTACCTCAAGCTGGTATACTTCTGCTATTGTTTTGCCAAGATGATTCGTGGTCTCTACTTAACTTTTCTATGATTTTTTGAATAATTCTAACCTGTGTAAGATGTTCTGTTTCTCTGTTCTTCTCTGAGCAGAGTCCACATACAAATCATCATCCGTGAGCAGTAATTACACCAAAAGGGAATATGAGAGAAGGCATATTCCATCTGCTTCTTCTGCTTTGCTCGTTGGTTGTGTTCTTGGCATAATCCAAACTTTATTCCTCACCTTTTCTGCTAAACCAATCTTGAGCTACATGGGTGTAAATTCTGTAAGTGCACTAGCTTGAGTGATTTGAATGTTTGGTTATTATTCCCCATTTCTTTTGCACCTTCTAGTCTTTGCAGCAACTTGACAATCCATATTTGTCTCTGGATGATTGTTTACTTTCTTATTATCTTGTTGGTGAGTTGATATGATGCTAGTTAGAGAAATTGCTTAAATATATGGAGAAATTGCTTAAATATGATGCTGGTATTAAGTTTGTTATATGGAGAAATTGCTTAAATATATCTGCTTCCACCATGAAAGTTAACGAAGCAATTTTATGCAAATTGTTTCTCACCACTTCATCAAACAGCGGGAAGTGATTTACCCAGCAATCTCTCTTGTTTGAACTTCAAATTCCCCATAAAGATTTTTTTTTCTTAGGAAGTTATGTTGTGTCTGCAGGATTCTCCGATGCTAATACCAGCGGAACGATACTTGATATTGAGGTCACTCGGTGCTCCTGCTGTTCTCCTTTCCTTGGCTATGCAAGGGGTTTTTCGAGGAATTAAGGATACAAAAACTCCTTTATATGCTACTGGTGAGATGATTTCTCTTGTTGCATTCCCCTTAGTGTGTTGATAGCCGAATTAACAAAGCATAGTATGCATGGTCTAGTCCAAAATAATTGATATTTTACCTGTTGATATTTATGTAGTTATTGGAGATGCGGCAAACATTGTATTAGATCCCATATTTATATTCGTATTCCGAATGGATGTCAGTGGTGCAGCCATTGCACATGTCATTTCTCAGTAAGTTCTATCTTTCTGCTAATAGTATAGCATACACATTTTTTGTGGTTTCTTATCTCGTATTGTACTTAGATTGATGTCTGCAAATTGTATGGTGCGGGCACCATGATTTACGACTTGTATATGGTTATCACAGGTACTTAATCTCTATAATACTGTTATGGAAATTAATTAAACATGTTGATCTACTATCACCAAGCATGGAAGACCTCCAAATTGGCCGGTTTCTCAAAAATGGTGAGGCATTCTTTATTTTTTCCTGTGTGTCTGTGTGCATATCAACTGTCTCACTTTCCTATGGCATTTATCTGTTAATGGCTACCATCACTGATGTATTCTAGACTTTTCCTTGCTTCCATTAAGGGTGTCTTCTCCTCGTAAGAGTAATAGCTGCAACAGCCTGTGTCACTCTGGCAGCATCATTGGCTACAAGGCACGGATCTACATCAATGGCTGCATTTCAGGTTTCCTTGCAGATTTGGTTGGCGACCTCTTTGCTTGCTGATGGTCTGGCTGTGGCTGGACAGGTAAGAAATGTGAATTGTATGTAAATGCAATAACCGCAGTGATAATTACACCATCACCTGCATTCATTGATAAAGAAGCAACTCCCCACTCGCCTGTGCATGAAGTTTTAAATGACCAGAAATACATATACATCATCTCCAAAATTTGAACCAAAGCTCTTCGAAATTTTCTTGGGAAAAATCTTCTTCTTATTGACTAAAAGTTTGGTTTAATCACATGATACTTGCCAAAAATGGAAAATTTTTGGGAAGAGTCTTCCTTCTTCCAGCAATTATCATAAGCTCTCTCTGCCTTCTGGTTCCGAAGTATCCTAGAACTGGAAAGCAGGGTATATCAAATTGTCTTAATACATGCTAACTTTAAATAGTTTCCATATCAACAACCCATCTTGAGAGTTGGGATAATTAAATTGCCTTTCCTTCCAAGTCTTTTAATCAAATTTTAGGTTCTTTTTGGACGTACATATATAGTTTTGTTTCTTGGAGTAGCGAGCTAGCTTTAGTATTAAGTGTGTTTTGATTCTGAGTCTCTCCATGTGATCAGATGGTAATGGATTCCCCATGTTTTTCAGGCAATCCTAGCAAGTGCATTTGCAAAGAAGGATTATGACAAAGCCACAGCCACAGCTTCTCGTGTATTACAGGTATGCTTCCTTTTTAACGGAAGTAGTAGTTTTATTGGAATGGATCAAGTGCTGATATATAACTAATATTAAGTACTCACAAATAATTTTATAATTTTAAATAATTAATCATTAAAATATTTATATATTGTCATGCCATCAGATAATATCGATTCCTCTATGATTTATATTTCATTCTCTTCTACTTCTTCCACCATCATTTTTAAGAATTGGTCAGTTTAAAAAAGTTCTTATCTAAAAAAAGACTGATAGAAAAGGAATAAACAAAAAGAAGGGATGACTTGGTCTGAATAAAATAGAAAAGAAGCATGGCATTTTTCTTTATTTTTTTCTTTCTTGTAGTACAGATATATGATGGCTACTTATTTTGTTTTCACTTTTATATATATATTGTCTGTGGTGGTATTGCAGTATGCTTTGGTCCTAGGTGTAGTGCTCTCGATCATCCTTTCAGTTGGATTACAGTTTGCTTCGAGATTGTTTACAAAAGACGCCAGTGTTTTGCACCTTATTAGTGTGGGCATCCCGGTATCTTCACTGCATTTCTTCTGTCAACAAAAGTAGTGTATTTTCTTTCTTTCTAGCTCCATGGATTCTGGATCATTTTGTGAATAAAGATTTTCGCACTTTTTCCCATCAGTTTGTTGCAGCAACTCAACCAATCAATGTTTTGGCCTTTGTTTTTGATGGAGTCAACTATGGAGCGTCAGATTTTGCATATTCCGCTTACTCAATGGTATACTTTGCCTCTCAATTCTCCCTACTTGTTTGTCAAAGCTTAGTTTGGCTTATAAGAAAGCATCAGGAAAAAAAAAGTAAATAATCTTACAGCCACCTTCCAAGTCCAGGATGTTTGGATTCATTTACTCTATCATCTGCATTTTGGCAATAGTAAATGTGAGTCTTCAAGTTAAATTCTCTTACATCATCTTTTTTCACTTTGTGTCTCCTTGCACCTCCCAGGTTTTGGTGGCAATTATAAGCATTCTTTGCTTATTTACCCTATCCTCAAGTCATGGTTATGTTGGCATCTGGGTTGCGTTGGCCACTTTCATGAGTTTGCGTGCATTAGCTGGTTTTTTAAGGTGATAAATCATGTCGAAATGATAAATATATGATATTCAAATAAGTTATTTTCTACAATTTCTTTCATTTTACTTCATTTTCACTTTATACATCAACACCTGCAGGATAGGAACTGGTATGGGGCCTTGGAGGTTTCTTAAGAGCTGATTATTTCTCCATCGGTTCATCTAATTAACATTATTTCATATTCTTATCACTTTCATGGCACTTGAAAGAAGGAGCTAAAAGTATGAGTATTTATGGAGGATGGCTCTACATTTCTTCATTTCCTTCCGCCATGGTTGATGTATAAATGCATATGCAATGTGAAAAAACCTTGTCATTGTTTATGGGCTTCCTCCTTCATACCCATTTTCCATGTGTTGTACAAAGAAAAGGTTGTGGCTCCTTTTGCCATGGCGATGCCAAGGAACTGTCTGCCTATATAAGGAACTACATGATTCTCATTTGATTTCTCGACATTAAAGCGAAATGGATTCATTACCACTTGATTTTCTGACATTATAAAAAATGAATGTCTTGTTTTATCCAACCTTATTATCTCGTCTATTATATCTATAATTGGGTTTTATCCATGTTGTAATTAGTGCTTTATAAATGCAATTCCTTCATTTTTTATTTTTAATTTTTTCTGAAGCAGCTTGCTCTGTCAATATTGATTTGAAGATGGCATTTTCAGAATCGAAAACTCTGCCTTAAATTGTTAGGCATACATCTAATTCCCAGGGGATAAATTTAAGTACCTTTTGTTTCCCATGTTTTAAGTCTCTCGTTGGGACACTGCTGGTGTCCTAAAAGCATGGTTTCCCACTCTAGCTATTGGTTAGCTTTGCATGGATCAAGAAATGAAAAACCCTGAGCAAGTGCTAACGGCTTTGCCTTTTTTATTTATCAGAACTAGATCATTTATAACTCACAAAACAAAACATGGCGAACGGAAAGCTTTCATTCCAAGCTGGAGATGAAGGAACTCAGAAGCTTTCTTCTTTTTGTTTCGAAAGTGTGGTGTCCCTAGTTTGTTTTACTCTACTTTAAAGCAAACTAAAGGAGTTCGGAGATTATTCTGCATATAGCTCAATGTGATCCGTCAATCATGTACAAAGAATACTAAAGAGGGGAAAATTGTTACATAAAAACAGGAACAGTAACTCTTTGATTTGAGAACTCAAGGTGAGATCATATAAACAATCTCCCCACTACTCTGCCAGATCCCTGAAGAGAAAAGGAGGTAAAGTTAACAAGAATCGAAAAGGTACGTAGAAGCATAAATACAATCAATAGTCGAGTGCCTCAAAAAGCACGTCTTCCATATAGTATACTCCAAACTTAATTAGGAATTGTCTTCGTTTTGTCCCCATCGAACATGCAAACAACACACCTCTAACCGAGCAGCCCTTCCCAGACAATAGAGCATCTATGCAATGATTTGTAGTACCCGAGCACTTCCGGACTACACATAAGAAGCGCCACATGGAGTGGAAGTGTAACAGTGTTAAACATGCACGGGGTGCACACTTCGACAGGCTGTCCAAAATAGTGCTTAAGGGTGCTGGCAACTATGCCAACAGTGGAAAAAATCGGCAGCGCAAATTTGTGCAGCTGTATGTTCATCAAAGAAAAATCGGCAGCGCAGATTGTTAACGAACACGGGCTGGACGATGGACTGTCCATGCTAAGCAGGAAAACTCGTCAGGGGCATAGGCTGACAAGAACAGGGGCTGTCGAGGAATTCGACAGCGAGGACATTGGCAACATGCACGCAGATACGAATTCGGCAGCGCAAAACGACTTGTGCAAGTCGTTGGTTCGACTTGCATGATCTGAAACTTGGATGAAGGACTGTCCAAGACATGTGAGTGACTCAACAAATGACGCAGCAAGAGCTGGCAGATGGGGCTGCCAGGTGGGCATGCAGAACATGGGTAGTGGCAATTATGGATATCCAAGATTATGGGATCATTGGGGCTGAACATGGGGGCTGACCAGGGGTTGCTCTTAACCCACTAAGATCATGGAGGGGGGGGAAAACTTACCACTACATGGTAGATAATGGGGCCACTATGTTCATGGGTGAACATTGGTGAGATAGTGTCCCACTACTTCCTTAAAAGTAGGAATGAGGGGTGTGTCTTGTAAATGCTTGTCTATAAATACTTGTTGTAGTTTTTGGTTGAGGGGGCGGCATGTATGGGCAAGCAGCAACATGCGTGGGGAATGTTCAGCATGTAGGGGCATGTAAGAACATGTAGAGCACTAGTTAGAGATAGCTTGGTGTAGCATGCAATCTTTATGCATAACACACATACGAATTTGTGTAAGTTTCCTTTGTGTACGAGATCAATAAAGGTTGGGAAAGAGTTCCTGTAAAGCTTGTTGTGCAATTTGATTTTTATTCTTACTTATGTCTTCTGCTTGCTTAGTTATTAGGCAAACACGAGTGGGATTGGCGAGGGAAGGCTGAGTTTAGCGAGGGACTAGGCTGCCGTACGAGTTTATTCACATAGCGAAAAATTACCCCGTAACAATTGGTAACAGAGCGCGGTTGCATTATTAGCAGGACAACGAGACTGTTCTGTGGACAACAGATTGAAGGACTGATTTGTTGAAGCTATCGTTAGGATAGTTTGTGAAATTGATATCAGAGTGCGGTTGCATTCTTGGTAGGACGATGAAACTGTTTTGTGGACAGTAGATCGAAGGACTGATTTGTTGAAGCTATCTTTGGGATAGTTTGCAAAATTGGTATCAGAGCGCGGTTGCTTTCTTGGCAGGATGACGAGAATGATTCTGTGGCCAAATCAACGGACTGATTTGGGAGAGCTACTGCTTCTACCGATGGATAGGCAGATTTCAGTGCAATGATCAGAGACGAGAATGTTGATGTTTCTTTGGACAAATCAAAGGGACTGATTTAGGAGAAGCATTGTTGCTGCCGATGGACTGGCAGAAACTTTGGAGCAGAGCGCAGTTCGCGTTTTTGACAAAATGATGGGCTGTTTCGTAGCACAAACGATGGATAGCTGTGGGGTAGATCGAAGGGCTGATTTGTTTGAAGCCATTTTGGGAAAAACTTGCCAGCATTTTTGGGCAATGTTGGTGTTCAAAGGCCTACGAAGTTTGGTGGCTTAACTAATCTATGGGCGACGCAAAGTGATGACAAAGGAATCATATCAAAATGGGTGCTGATTCGGCCATCGAAACTGTTGATGGAATGGCAAATTTGAGAGCAGGGGCCAACGAAGGGATTGCTGGGAGTTTCTAAGTTTTTTTCGAAGCCTAAATGGGAAGGTTGGGGAAAAATAGAAGAAGCAATTCAGTGGGAGAGAGCCCAAACTTGCTGCTGACGATGGAAGGTCAGACAAGAAGGCAAATCGGTAAGGGTTCGAAATTGAATTTACACTGTTTTTCTCTTGCGATGGAAATTATTTTGTGTGGGCTTGTTGCCCAAAGAGGGAAACCTTGACGCTGTCAGTGTGGAAGATGGTGTTGGGGATATGACATACGTAAATGTTATGCGTTTGCTTGACGATCGAGATGGAATTCAGTTGTCATGGGCCAGCATATTGGTGAGGATGTTGTCTGGCCTTGTTGCCTTGTAGGGGCAGAACGTGGGGAATTTTGTGCATCTTGATGAAGGAATGTTTAGGGTGGTGGAAGCAAAATTCAGCGACGAAGTTGAGGAAGACTTGGTCGAATGGCCAGATAAATCTGTGAAGATTTGGTGTGTCTTTGCTGCCTTGGGGGAGACAGAATTGATGTCTTCGGTGGAGACCTTGACGATGGACAGTGCAGCGCAAAGAAGACAAAACAATGACTGAGATGGACTTTAGTCACGTTGGGACCAACACGGAGGAGTTTTATAACTTTGACGATGGACAAATCATGGTTTAACTCTAGGCGCGAGGATGTGCTAACAAAAAACACACTGCATAGAATTCGGCAACGATGGATAGCGGCAGCCTTACATGGGCTGAGGTGAATTCGGTAGGATGAGTTGATTGCTGTACAATGTACAAGTAAGCAGTATTTAGAATTTTATACTTGCAAGTGGAATACGGAATAGTTGAGGAATTGTGGGTTCGTATGAGAGTTCATATGATTCTTTGATGAGGGTTTTTGTATGGCTGTATTTTGTGAAGAAAGGGACGAATTCCTTGGGTGCTAGGTGTGGCATCTAAACTTTGCGAAACATACTTGTGAGTATGATATGTTTGACATTTATGGAAAACTAACGAACCAAACAGAATGTGTCACAGCTTGGTTTTGAAACAGGTTGATGAAATTCGGTGGACTGAATGTTGTTGAATGTGGGGAAAGCTAAAGGTTTTGTGGGAGAAACATGGATTGTGACGAGGAACAGATACGGTGTGAGGATACTTTGAATCTGTCCGACGAGGGTGTTGGGTTCTTTTAATAGGGGTGGTTTGTAACAGTGTTAAACGTGCATGAGGTGCACACTTTAAGCAGGCTGTCCAAAACAATGCCTAAGGGTGTTGGAAGCTATGCCAACAGTGGGAAAAATTGGCAGCGCAGATTTGTGCAGCTGTAGGTTCGTCAAAGAAAAATCGGCAGCGCAGATTGTTGACAAACACGGGCTGGACGATGGACTATCCATGCTAAGCAGGAAAACTCGTCAGGGGCATAGGCTGACTAGAACAGGGGTTGTCGTGGAATTCGACAGCAAAGACATTGGCAGCTTGCACGCAGATGCGAATTCGGCATCGCAGGAATTAACAGCCTACACGCAAATGTGAATTCAGCAGTGCGAAACGGCTTGTGCAAGTCGTTGGTATGACTTGGCACGATTTGAAACTTGGACGAAGGACTGTCCAGCATGTAGGGGCATGCAAGAACATGTAGAGCACTAGTTAGAGATAGCTTGGTGTAGCATGCAATCTTTGTGCATAGCACACATACAGATTTGTGTATAGTTTCCTTTGTGTACGAGATCAATAAAGATTGGGAAAGAGTTCCTATAAAGCTTGTTGTGCACTTTGATTCTTATTCTTACTTGTGTATTCCGCTTGCTTAGTTACTAGGCAAACACGAGTGAGATTGGCGAGGGAAGGCTGAGTCTAGCGGGAGACTAGGCTGCCGCATGAGTTTATTCGCGTAGCGAAAAATTACCCCGTGACAAGAAGCATCTTATTGTGCTAGTCATCAATAACACATCTGCTGTCTCCATAGAAAGACACAAGTCAATCATTTCAGGGTTAAACCTTCCGAGCTGCACGATGCAGTGGGTTCATCGAGTAGCATCCTGATGGAGCGATAAAAGTTGCCTCTCTAAAATGCATCTCTCTTTCCAGCACTGCCCTGGCACATTTTAGAGCATTGAAAGAACAAATCACGCATATAATTTTCTCTAGAGAGATTTCAAATTGGGGAACGTCACGGTGGATAATATGAAGAAAACAATCCCTGTCATGGCGCTGTAGGTTAAAATCGGCATCCCAGTCATGTTTCCTACAGAAGAAAAAACAAACAAAATAATAACAAGTAGAGATTTATATTCCACCACCTTGGTTCTTCTTGATCTTTTGGCACTGTGCTTAATATGAGATATAGGACTGCAATTCTTCCTTTTCCTTTTCAGATATTTATTGGTGGATGTTTGAATTTGTTATTTGAAGCATTATATCTTCTAGTTAAGAAATAAAGATGAGGATACCAAGTCATTTGAGCCACTGAATCAATTCGTGTCACCTCCTACTCTTGAATTTGAATATGTAAGTAGGTATTCTTAAAATGCATGCAATGACTGTGCTTTGTGTTGTATGAATTCAGGCTTTTCAAGTGATGAAATATGTCATATGAATTCATTTAAAATTATAAAATTGAAAGGGTCGAACACATGTTGAAATTGTTCAATAATATTTATGTAGTCTTATTTATTAAGGGTAGAATAATACTTTCAGTTTAACCTATATATACTTTATTTGTATTTAGGTTAAAACTAAGCACTCATAATAAACAAATCATTCAGAATTCTAGCCTCCTTTTCGTGTTTCATCTTAATTATTTTCACATGGTATTAGAGCTGGTTTTATGGAACGAGGCTTAATCTTAAACATAAGTTCGCGGATCCAACTTGTTGGAGTAGATGTTTTATGGTCGTAGGTTGTAATGACAGACGCGATGATTTTCCTAACGGACATGCTGGACACTGAAAATTTAAAGGACGAGAGGTACAAGTGACCTTTTTATTTGACGCTAAGAAACTCAAAACCTGGGAGCTAGGGTGATCGAGTCGACGATGCCAAACATCAGTAGAAGTTGATAAGCTAGCAAACAAAAAAGCTTGAGGCTGAAACATGGAAGAAGACTCTGAAAGGACATAGAGGCCATCTTTACTCTGATTGGAAATCAGAACTGGCTTGGTTATGAGATCCTTAACATTGAAAACAGAAGAGTGAAATTCAAAAAAGACACAATTTTCACGGCATAATTGTTGAACAAATAAGAGTCGTTTCTTAATTTGTGGCATATGCAATATATTAGACAAAGTAAAGACTCGGTTAGGGGTACGTAAGATATTATGGGCTGTATTAGATATGACAAGTCCCTTAACATCACTAACATGTAATTGATCGTACTGGAAATATCTAGAGTAACTTGTTGATTTGCGTCGGTGTCAAGAAACCAAGTGACAAAATTTTCTGTTGCTGAAGCGTTACTAAAAGAGAGATTAGCTTATGCTTGATTCCCATGGTGCACAAGCTGCGAGCACTACTATGTGGAGTGCCTAAACATGTTGCAGAGCTGACAATTCAGCTGACGCCCCCACTGTCCAGTGTTGGATCTGTTTTGCTGCTAGTCAGGACGGTGTTTTTGCAAGTTTCCACGGTGCTGCTGCTAGTTATGCCTGTTATTGCCTCCTCTGAAATCGTTGCCACTATACTGGGCAGAGGAGGGGCGCATGTTACGCCAGCCATTACGTCTTCCTCTACCCTGCTGGAAGGAAGAACTAGTGCCATTAAATCCTGAAAATACTCGCTAGGCAGCAAAGGCAGAAGGGGGCTGTGTAGGCGTTGGCAGCAACGGTGCAGCCGTGTGACTGAATGGAAAAGAGTTCCGATGTAAAAATTTATGAGTGGATAGGTGGCTATGGAGTTTAGAATACGGCAGAGGGTCAACTTTTGTCGACAAGCTTGTAATAAGATCATGAAAGTCACTGCGGAGACCCCAAAAAACATGCAAATTGAAGTTCGTGAAAAAGATGGGGCGACTTGCGACAGCAAGTTCATCAAAGAACCCCCTAACTTTCTGCAGATAGGTGGTGACAGAATCATCACCCAGGCGAAGGTCCTTAAGACAACCATGTAATTGCATGATTTGAGAGTTTGACGGAGATGCAAGAGCATGTTCTAACGTGCTCCATACACTTGCAGATGTTAGGCAATCTACCACAAAGATGGAGCACGTCTCTGGATAGAGAGGAGAGGAGGGCGCTGAGGATAAGTTGATCTTGCTGTTTCCATGCCAAAAAGGCTTAGGAAAAGCCAGAGTTGTTGGCTGTTTCAGTGGTAGAAACATCATTGTACATGCGAAGTAGGACATCGTAGAGCCATTGACAAAGGAGAAGACACCTTGACCAATCAAAATAGATAATTGGTGTTGGTAAGCTTAAGATTGATTATATGTTGTGTGTTAGAAAGTGGAGTGATGACTATTTTTGCGGCAGAAATTGTTGCAGTAGTCATGACTGCATTGTTGGTAGACAGGTACATTCAAGGAGGAAGTAAAAGAGCTGCCAGTGTTCATAGTTGTGGCAGCAAAAGGATCCATAATCGGCAAATTATTGCTGGAGAAATAACTTGTGTTGAGGAAGAGCTAGCTGAGTGCAGTAAGCTGGAATACTGCAGCGGAGGAAATAAGCTGAAATACTACACTTGTCTACGGAGGCAAGAGAGACGGTTGAGGAACAATCTGTTCTACAGAGGAGGCAATAATGTAGTAGCAAAAATTGCACCAAGAAACCTGCAATAGCAAAGATCGGGCAAGAGCGAAAAAAACAGGGAAGAATCTGTCATGCAGGGGAGGCAGCCTGGAACATGTTCTGCAGAGGGGAAGGAAGCTTTGAATCTATTCTAGATGTTTTAAGCTCTAATACCAAGTTAAAACAAGGTTTGTGATCAATTTAAGAGGCTCTCATATTATAGTAGTCATCTCTTATATTTATATAAGTAGAGTAGAATACAATAATTAATATGTAGCACACTGCACAATATAACATTATACAAGAAAAATATAATCTTTTCTAAAATACAACACATTCCATAATACTAACACAGTTCAATCAAGGCAAAGTGAATATACATGATGCGTGCTATAGAGAAAGAGGCTAATATAGATGCTAGAGTGGTTCGAATGGCAAGAAACATGGTACAACCAATCATTAAAGACAAAAACCTCAGTGGAGAGGGAGACAATTAGTGCGCTCTTGAGTAGTTGATATTATTTTACCCACAGTGTAAGCTAGTTTGTAAGTGTAAGATTTGGTAGGTTTCCTTCCTAAATAAAAATATTCAGGATTTGATTTTGTGAGCTGTGATTCACAAATTAATTAGTTGCTTTTTATTTTTTGTGTCTGATCTACCTTGAAAAAAACGAGACAAATATATAAAAAAATATTTTCATTTAAAATTTTTTATTCTAATTATAATATATATATTTTTTAAATAAATCCAAAAAAAAACAACTAATAAACTACTACTTGGTATTCCCTCGTGCCTGTAAAAATTCTCGTCGTTATCACTATAGTACAACTACAATGACTTGGCAAAACATGACATTAATAAAATAAAAATAAAAAGTTCAAGGAAGATACAAATTTGGAAATAGAAAAACAAGCATTTCTGGCTATAAATGACAGGAAAAGAATCGTTGAGACTGAACAGAGAGAAGCAAGCAAGCTAGCTAGTAAGAGAGAAGGAGAGAGATATGGGATCCATTTCGAAGCCTCATGTTGTTATGATCCCAAGTCCACTCCAAGGTCATATAAAGACTATGCTTAAACTTGCAAAGCTTCTTCACTACAAAGGTCTTCACATCACGTTTGTCAACACAGAATTCAATCACAAACGTTTCCTTAGGTCAAGAGGACCTCATGCCCTTGATGACTTGCCTGGCTTCCATTAATTTAGAACCATTCCTGATGGTCTCCCTCCTTCAGATATCGATGCCACCCAAGACATACCTTCTCTTTGTGATGCCATAAACAAGAATTTCTTAGCACCCTTTAAAGATCTTCTTTTACAACTCAAAAATACCGTATCGGAGAACAACCCTCCGGTTACCTGCATTGTTTCTGATCCCTTCGCTCCAATCTCCATCAAAGCTGGGGATGAAGTTGGTCTTCCAGTTGTGATGTATGCCACTATGAATGCATGTGGCTATATGGGATTTAAACAGCTCCATGCTCTCAGAGAGAGAGGCTTCACTCCAATCAAAAGTAATTCACATGCTTGTTAATTTATTATTTAAGTTATCATCAATTACAAGTGAACTTCCAAGCAAAGTGGCTTTATTACACCATTATACAACTTCTTTAGTATTTTGCAGCTTTATTCTTTTCTAAATTTTCAAACATCCAGATTCTCCCTTGCAAGTTGATGGAGAAATGATTATAAAACATTATCACGACAACAATTTCTTTTATTTAAAATATAATATAATATATTATGTTATGTTATATATACTGTACGTTCGACGGCATAATTCAAATAACATGCCATAGAACCATGTAAATTTTATATAATATCCTTTTCCAAATAACTTCTCTAAAAATCTGACAATTATTAAATCAGATAATCCTAGAAATCATAAAAATTTTATGATGGTGGGAGTATCCGGTGCATTCCTCCTACTCTCAGATTTTTATTTATTTATCAGTAGTCTTTTTTAGCGGAAGATATATTTCGCATTCAGGCTTGGAATCTCATTTTTTTCAGCCTAACATGGAGTATTTAACTCATAAAAAATAATTTAGTTTATAATAAGGTGTAGCCGGATTGCGATACCAGTTTCTCTTCGATCTTGTATAGATTATCAATTTGACTAAAGTATAATAAATTTAATTTTAGCTATACATCTTATTCATAATGTAAATAGTATTTAAATGTGCTCACTAATTTGATTATTATTTCCTTTTGCATTTCTTTTTGTTTTCTTTTTATTTATTCTTTACATCGCATTCATTTTATTTTAGTGTAAATGATGTTTTAACTTTTTAGAAATTATCTTTTAAATGATTTCTTTTTTATTAATACACTTTATTGTTATTAAAACAATATTACAATTTAATTAATTTGGTATGCCCGCGTTCCGACAAAAATTACCAAGCTTAAATCACACAGGCAAGATCAATGATTACGTGCAATAAATTTTCATTTTGAGCTTGGTCTAATAAGATTGTGTTTTGCAGATTTGAGCAGTCTAAGCAACGGCTATCTTGAGACAAAAGTAGACTGGGCTCCTGGTATGAAAGACGTTCGTCTTAAAGATTTTCCATTTATTCAAACAACAGATCCAGATGAGGTTGTATTTAACTTTGTCATTGGAGCTGCTGAGACTTCTGTTAAAGCTCGTGCAATTGCTTTTTATACTTTCGACAACTTGGAACCAGAAGTTTTAGATGGCCTTTCCATTTTATTGAGCTGGAAAAAATGAAAATACAGAAATATCACTAGACATTAACTTTAAAAAATCAATTTTAAAGACGATATAATTATTTTATACGATAAAAATTCTACATAAAATTTATAAAAAGATCAATATTACCTCTATCAGTACAGTAATGACTAATAAATACCTATAGAAAAACAATATTACCACGGGTAACTAGTTATTTGGTTTGTTTTCAAAATGGAAACATCATCTTTTTATTATGAATTGCTATGGTAGTTTCCGTCCTTTTAGAATTTTTTTTCCTAATAATTATAATTATAACAACACTAGCAGTTTTATTCTCATATTGTTTGTTCTGATTTAACATTAAAGTATGAAGTATATCTACTATGTTAAATCATGTTTGTTCTCTATGTAATAGTCATTAATCATTTAAATAAAATTTGAAACTATTTTAAAATTTCATTTAATCTTAGCCAAGAATTTCTTAGTACTCAATACGATTTGAGATTAGATAGAGCATTTTTTCTAATTCACCTAGGGTGATAAATCCTCTATTAATCACTCAAGTACCTTCATATGATTCATGTTATTCCTAATGTTTGTCTCTTCGTTGTCTCGATTAAGATAACATGTAATAGGTTTAAAGCATAACATTCTTTTTATAAGATAACTTAGTGATCTTAAATTTAAAAATTACTTACACAATCGTTACTTGAGCCTTTCCATAGACATGTTATATCTATATATAGAATTCTCATGCAGGTTGGTTTAGTATACATGTCTTATGGCAAATACCTACATATTAATTTTAGGTATCTTTTATACCTCAGCTTATGAGAACATTAACTTCTTTTCATAATAGAAAGAACATAATATTTATTAACCTCTACTGCTCTAATATATGTTCAGTATTTAAGAGAATATCGATAAGAAACATTTTAGAAATAATTCTTTGATGTAATAAGAATTCTATAATTATAACTTTATAATTTTTTTTATTAAGCATTTTTGTCTAATAGACTCTATCTTTACTCTACATTTATAAATCAAATATTAGATTCATTAATATAATATTATATTATATAAATATTAAAAAAAATATAATCTTTATTAATAATAAATATATAGTTGTATTAATATAATAATACTACATGTAATAGCAAAACTCATCAGTCATGTTCTTTTTCTTTTTTTCTTTTTTGAATAACTGATCAATGTGAATGCTCAATCTACATCAGTGACGACAAAAAGGTATCAAACATTCTGCGCACATTTCTGAGTAGGAGCTTACTTGTGCCACTGCCGCACATTTCTTATCGTCCCACCCCCGTCCCCCCACCCCCACTAATAATGAGTACGAGCAAGCTGTCGTTCAGCAAGAAATCCACACTCTTCTGTCCATTGGAGCCCCATAGCATTAACTTGCTAGTTTTTTTTTTTTCCGACATAATTTTTTAAAAAATTAGAATATTACATTATATCTAAACAATCTCTAAACTCTTTTTACTACAAAAAATCTTAGAGGCTGGCTATAACGAGAATCAACTGTTGAAAGCTTGTGTGCAGGAGTTCCTATGATTTGTTGGCCTTTTTTTTACTGATCAGGCAATAAACAGTAGCTATATATGCTGGCAGTGAGTGGGGAGTTTGGTGTGGAGATTAAAAATGATTTCAATATGTCAAAATGTTAATGGAAGGAGAAGAGGGTAGGAAAATGAGGGGAAAAGGCATGCAGTGGAAGAAGTTGGATGAAGAGGCTACTGGCCCAAAAGGTTTATCCTCCACTAATTTAGACAAACACATAAATGAAATATTCTAATTAATCATTGAGTTAATTTGTTACTTATTTTGATTTTAGAAAAAGAAAACAAGTTTCATGATTCGATTTTATTGATTATTTGTTGGAGAAGTGGTGTTTTATGCGATTGCACATGCGCGCATCAATGGGATCCACAGAGAACGTCTTGAATCCAAATAAGCTATTGATTTATTTAAAACTTAATCACCACGAAAAATAAAATAATTGAACCTGTACAAGATCCGGTCACCGGTCATCTGGAATGTATCTTCTGAAAGTGGGGAGGAATCTAGGCAACTGAGCCTTCCTGCTCTTGAATCAGAATCCACTTCTGAGTCCATTCACATCAAGCTACATATCTCGTACTTATAAAGAGACATACACCCTAAAAGATATTCATTGATGAGATATATCACCAGAGAGTTCACATCCAATAATATACTGCATGGTCTGCAGTCTTCTGAAGAAACGAAGCAAGCATAGAGAGTTGAGAGAGATGGGATCCAAACCAGAAGCTAATTATATGCCTCACATGGTTTTGATCCCGTATCCATTTCAAAGCCATATAAAAACCATGCTTAAATTGGCAAAACTCTTGCACTCCAAAGGTTTTCACATAACATTTGTCAACACAGAATTCAATCACCAACGTTTCTTGAAATCAAGAGGCCCAGATGCCCTTGATGGCTTGCCCCACTTCCGGTTTGAAACCATCCCTGATGGCCTACCTCCTTCACATAGAGATGCTTCCCAGGAAACTCTTCCTCTTGCCATGGCTGTTGAAAATAACATGTTAGCTCCCTTAAAGGTTCTTCTAGCCAAACTTGACAATCCTTCGATGACTTGCCTAGTTTCTGATGTTTTCATGCGATTCACCATCACAGCTGCTGAAGAACTTGGACTCCCACTTGTGATGCTTGTCACCATGTCTGCATGTGGATATATGGGATTCAAGCAGCTTCATGACCTCCAGGAGAAGGGCTTCCTTCCACTTAAAGGTACTAATCTTGTTGTTGTAGAGGTCACAGGGCACGTGGTTGATCTAGTCTTGATAGGAGAAGGGCTTCCTTCCACTTAAAGGTACTAATCTTGTTGTAGAGGTCACAGGGCACGTGGTTGATCTAGTCTTGATTCTTAGATGAGGTAAATTAAGATCAGCCCAATTGTGCGCTCAAAACTTTTCAAGAAAGTCTTTGTAAGATCATGAGGCATTTTTATTGATTTAGACTGCCTGGTTATTAGATTATAATCGAGAAAATTCTTGTTTGAACAGAACTATGATTGTCTGATGATTCTATCCAATGATTGTTCAGCATGATCTAACTTGAACGCGCTGTGTTCTTACAGATGAAAGTTATCTAACAAATGGTTATCTTGAAAATACAATTATAGAAGGAATCCCTGGTATGAAACCGCTCCAACTTAAAGATTTTCCGTATACTCGAAGAATAGATCCAGATGACTTCGCATTCAACTTTGTAATGCGAGCAGCTGAGACTTCTGTTAAGGCTCATGCAATTGCTATTCATACTTTTGATGCACTCGAGCAAGATGTTTTGGATGGCCTTTCCACTATATTTCCTCGTGTGTATTCCATCGGTCCACTCCAGTTGCTTCTCAATCAAATTCAACAAGATGGTTTGAGCTCTATTGGATACAATCTATGGAAAGAAGATAGTGAATGCCTTCAGTGGCTAGATACCAAGGAGCCCAAGTCAGTTGTCTATGTGAACTTTGGAAGCATAGCAGTGATGACAGCAGAGCAGCTGGTTGAGTTTGCAATGGGACTGGCTAATAGCGAGATCTCGTTCTTGTGGATTTTAAGGCCGGATTTGGTTACCGGTGAGTCGGCGATTTTGCCAGCTGAGTTTCAAGTGGAAACTCAGAATCGTGGTTTCGTAACTAGTTGGTGTCCACAAGAGGAAGTTCTGAACCACCCATCAGTCGGGGGATTTCTAACTCACACTGGTTGGAATTCGATTATTGAAAGCTTGTGTGCTGGAGTGCCAGTGATATGTTGGCCTTTATTTGCTGATCAACCAATAAATTGTAGCTATGCTTGCATTGAATGGGGAGTTGGCATGCAGATTGATAACAATGTCAGGAGGGAAGAAGTGGAGAAGCTTATCAGGAACTTGATGGGAGGAGAAGAGTGTAAGAAAATGAGGGAAAAGGCCAAACACTGGAAGAAGGTGGCGGAAGAGGCTACAGTCCCTAATGGTTCATCATCCATCAATTTAGACAGGTTCATCAATGAAATGTTACAATCAAATTAACATCACTTTGTAACCTATGATCATTCAAAAGAGAAAAGACTTTTGTGATGTGATTTTATTGCTTGCGAATTGAAGAAAGCTAGTGTTTGCACTAATGGTGTTTGTCTCTATCGTCCATATGTTTGTCTGTAACGCCCCAAGAACCTAGCTAGTACGCAACTGAACAGCTTCTAGGTCTACAAAGACATACCAGGCCAGTCCAATGAGCTCGGGCGTAGAAATTTGTCCATTGAACAGTCCCTGTTAAAGATCAATCCAGAAATTAATTTATCACCGCCTCCTATTCTTTGAGTTTCTCATAAGCCTCCAACTAAATATTCAGGCATGCTTGTTGACTGAGATTTTTCAACACCTACCATTCTTGAATTTTGCAGAAGGCTCCAATTAAACAATGAAGAACAATATATTAATTTGTTTTTGGGTTTTAAACAGTTTTTAAAAATTAAAATTATTTTTTATATTTTTACATGTGATGATTTTAAATTTTAAAAATAAAAAAAATATTATTTTAATTTATCTTCACATATAAAGTACTTTAAAATAAATCCATCATCACAATATAAAACGATATCTACCGGTCAACTTAAGGAAAAAGAATAATGATACTTTACATTTGCAGCAAGTGGAGGACCTAAAACAAAGTACAGTGGAGTGTGTGAGAAAGAAGAAAGAGTGTGCGAGTAATATTACTAAAAAAAGTGTCTATAGTGTGTGGCTTATATACACGTCAGCTGGTGTCCTAATGTTCAAGAGAGTGTTTGATTTGGAGTTTTTTTTTTTTTTTATGGACCTATACAAAAAATATAAATATATATTTTTAGTTTTTAAAAATATGAATTTGTTTTAAAAGATTGTAACTTTCATGTCCATCCTTAACTCTCAGCTTGAAGAACTATATTATAAAAGGTAATGTATATATCTAAATAAAAAATTAATGTATAATTATTTTAATATTGTAATCTCCATAGTTATTATCGTGTTCTGTTATATATATATATATATATAGAAAATATTGGCTAAGACACAACTTAAATCGTTTTATTAATCTCAACTACCCGCTAAGTTAATTAAACACGATAACTTTTAAATATAATTTAATTTTAAATTCATATTAGACAAGGAAATTAAATTAATAAATTTTAAAATTGATACTTGAATCAGATTTAATAAAAATATCAAATAATACTTTTAGGTAGAAAAATAATTTTTAGTTCAAATTTTTCTTTTAATTTGGACCGCAGCATAGAGCTTCCCTGGAAACTAATGCATTCCTATTCCTAAATGCCACTTTAGCCATTGAATTTAATGTCTATTTCTTGAAATCCTTGTGACAGGAAAACTGTACCAGTCGAGGAGAATAAGACCACCACTTCATATATCTTTTTCTGTTAGTTCAATGGAACCTAAAGAAATCCTTGAAGACGATAACTTTCAATCATACTGTAGAATCGAGTTCAATGGTTATGAATGGCTGGCCATGAATTAATATATGTTAAACTTGTTAAATAATATTTATGTAGTCTTATTTATTAAGGGTAAAATAATACTTTCAGTTTAACATATATATACTTTATTTGTATTTAGGTTAAGACTAAGCACTCATAATAAACAGATCATTAAAAATTCTAACCTCCTTTTCATGTTTCATCTTAATTATTTTAACATGGCATCAAAGCTGGTTTTATGGAACGAGGCTTAATCCCAAATACAAGTTCGCGGCTTTGTCAAAAAATTTTGGAGTGAGATTTTGTCTTCCGCTTCTGCAAAATTTGGTATTTCGTCTTTCCTGCAGCCTTTGCAATTTGATATTTGTATTCAGTTTCTGCAATTATTTTGGTATTTCATCTTCCCTTCAATTTCTGCAATTTGATATTTGCATTCAGTTTCTGCAATTATTTTGGTATTTCATTAAGAAGATATTTGTTTAGTTTCTGCAATCTCTGTTCAGTTTCTGCAATTTGGTATTTTGTTTTCCGCTGCTTTTGCATTCTGGTTCTCTGTGACTATTGATTATGGCTACTGAAAGAGATGATTCGCTTCAATCTGTG
>Ga0325411_1001559_pt1 | contig 25567 bp, 8 predicted proteins | sample PopdelMetagenome_13_FD_206181 | JGI IMG/M metagenome (GOLD analysis project Ga0325411, IMG submission 206181) | Populus deltoides microbial communities from Bellville, Georgia, United States - Xylem-PdIQD-R4 | ecosystem: Host-associated > Plants > Phyllosphere > Stem > Wood/Secondary xylem... | reverse complement strand
AAGCTGTTTTTGATTACAAAAAAAAAAAAAACCAAAGAAAAAAGGAAAATAAAGAAGAAAAGAGCCAGGCCTATGACTGGGCCTTCTCTTTTTTTTTTTTTTTTTTTACAGTCAAAGAAAAATCGTGCAAGTTGTCTGTCACAAAGCAGAAAATATTCACACCCTCGAATGCTTGAACCCGCGACATCTAGCTTGTCCCGCAAGCTAACCAACTAAATTACGACACGAAGTTATTATAAAACAATTAAAAACATAAATTAACCTAGTTGAACTACTCATGTAAATAGTTAAACCGATCCTCAGTTGTAGTATCATAAAACCATAATAATCAGTCACAGCAGAAAATCTACAATTAAGTCCATAACAGCTGAAGCATTTGCAGATAATATAGAGTCTCAGCACCTGATTATAGCCATATTAGCCCTAAAGTAAATAGAAACAAGCTAATCTCAAGATCAGCAACCCCAATAACAAATCAATACTATAAAGATAGATGAAAGAACAGCCTGTGCGTGTAAAACTTGCTTTGTCACAATTAATAAAAAATGAATCAGAATATTCAGTAACTTATTTATGGGAATCGTATAAGACCATCCCTTGTAATGTTTCACACTAGCAGAGAGGCAGAGAACCTCAAATACAATCTGGGAGAGACAAATCCCAAATAAAGATACTGACAACATCCAGCACCTTTGGCAGGCAAGAGAAAAAAAATGAAAGAAAATACTCTTTTCTTACCAACTGCTAACATGTGCCCCCACAGGAGATTCACGAACATTTATGGAACCAATCTTCCTGAGTATATATCCCGCAATCTGATCTTACACCTCACTCAAATACCATGAAAGGAACCTAAGCCTCTGACTAATTTAGAAAGAAGGGAAAAAAATCAAATCAAATCTCAAACCTTACAGAAAATCCCCTGTAACTGCTGCTCTCTCAACGTGTATAATGCAAATCAAGAACCCTTGTTAGCTCTACAAGATCAATTTCTTTATAAGCCGAACGTAATCAAGAGGGGGGCGTATGATGAAATTCACAATTCTTCACCTGTTTAACCAGATTCCTGCACCTACAATTATAATGTGATATCCATTAACAGATCTCCTAGGTAGCAATTCCTGAAGCAAGTACCAAATAAAAGAAAAAGTAAATTAGTACCAGATGTTAGCAATTAGCTATCAAACATCAGTAACCAAAAGAGCTAAAAACTGGGTGCATTTCATGGGCAATTGCATGATTAAAGATGCCCACTTTCACTCCAAAAGAAAATAACGAGAGACCTATGAAAATTCCAACTTCTGCCCAGTTGTGTATCCAATTGCATCCCCACGTTAGAGAATTCAACAATATATTAATAGGACTACCAGTTGCTTAAAAATCTGGAAATAAAAAATGAAGTTCTGATAAGTCATCAATGCAGATTGTTATGAATTTAAGGATTATATGCAAGAAAAGGCCAGTCAAAATAGTTAAAGAAAACATCCATGTAGATTTAAAACTTGTAGAAAATTAGTTTACAGCCACTACAGCGTGTCATATACATATCACGCATAACTAGAGGCACCAGTGTAGATCCTTCACAATAGAAATGCAGGTTAAGGGCAATCAAGCTATGATATCAGATTTTAACATTGATGAGGACATATCTTCAAGGGAAGTGGATAACATCACACCATGAGGATGAGATGTAACCTTCATTTACTTTATAAGCAAACTTAATTGAGTTTTTCCTGTGAACTTGTCAGTGCAGAAGAAATAAATTAGCACACAAAAATCAAATGACTTCTTTTGATGTTCCAGTAAGCATTCTACTCCTAGGACTTTTCACTCAACATAAATATCTGTGACACTTGCATGCACACAGATGCCCATGTGCGCTGGCATATATGTATATATAATTCTATCAAGTATTGTTAACAACCTAACTTATTTCAAGTATTGTTAACAACCTAACTTATTTCAAGAATGTTCGAAGAAAAGGGTTACCTCTATTTGATTGTCTACTTGTAACACCATAACTTCCAATATAACCCTCGGAACTCTTAGTTGTAACATCTGAAGCTACATCACCAAGCCCATAACCAAATGAACCATAACCATCAAGCTCAGGAGTAGCAGATTGCCAAGTTGAATCACCATAAACAGAACCACTGCGATAAAGGTCCCCATAGGACCCCTCATAACCACCAGCTGACCCAGAGAATGATGATGTTGGTGGTGCACCAGTGCCACTGTTTCTTACATATCCTGCCCCACTCAAACCATAATTGTTGTCACCACTCCCATAACCCATGCTGCCAGTAGTATAGCCAGAAGCACTTCCTCTGCCTTGAGCTGATACGGGAGAAGTGCCCCAATTCGATCCACTATTCCCAAATGAAACTCCAAAATTTCCAGTTCTGGAGCCCAATAAAGGACCAGGGCTGGCAGGATTTGTGGCAGTATTGTGGCTGCCATTTCCCCAGACATTCCAAGTAGTAGGGCTTAAGAGAGAATCATTTCTTGCATTCCCCTCACCATAACCTACTGGTGTGTTGTACCTGCTTGGATTCCCACTATAATAAGGACTTGAGATCCGCCCATATGCAGGAGTGTTACCAAAGTTGGAACCTCCACCGTAGCTTGGACTCAAGGCTGGCTCTAAATTCATACTCATCCCATAACCAGTGGTGCTAAAGGGAGCAAATCCACTTCGACCAGTGGCGAGTGGATTAAACCTACTATCCATCCTCATTCCAAAACCTCCAATAGAGTTCATATTATATCCCTGAGCATATGCATTAAGGAAGTTGTTGGCCCTAGCCAAACCATAGTTATACCCCATCAGAGGGCTCCGACTAGGACCTGGTGATAGCTCCTTTGGGACTGCCCTCTTGACCTCAACCATTTTACCATTGAGTTCATGAAATGTTTTATGCAGAACTCTGTCCACTGCTTCCTCAGAATCATAAGTGATGAAGCCAAAGCCTCTTGGCCTCAGAGTGTTGTGATCGTACATCACTACAACATCAGTAATAATACCAAACTGCTCAAAGTACTTCTTGAAGTCATTCTCTGTAACGGTAGATGCAAGGCCTCCAACAAAAATCTTTTTGGTGCGTCCAGGACCTGGAGAACCATGAATACTACTAGTGTTTCTACTTAAAATGTGCTGGTCATCCCTAGGAACAGCCTTCTTTGCTTCAACCTGAAAAATTGAGAATATGTTATCTAAAATCAAGCAGCTACATTTCATTCTCAGCTTCAAGCATACACTGAGAGTCAATTTCTAGTTCAGGCCAAATTGGATTTACATTTCATATAGCAGTAAGAGACAAGAATCATGCGTTCTCTCTCTCTTTAATACAGAGTACTAAACATGAAGCCGATAAATTTCAAAATGTGCTGCATCTAAAGTCAAATAAGAATATATTGTTTTCCTGATATAAATTTCACAATATGAACTCAGAATTAAACTAGGGAGAAATAATATGTTTAACTCATGTATTTGGACATTTAAACAAATATGAAGTGAATTAAAACAAGAAAGTTAACATGGCACCAGAAATATTCAGAATGCATAGCAGATATTTGCAATCAAGCTACTCACTGTGCGGCCATCAACCACGTGCTTCTCCATGATGACCCTCTCGGCAACAATAGGATCTGCAAAGACAACAAAACCAAAGCCACGGGCACGGCCTGTAACACGATCTCTCATGATCACAGCCTCAACCACTTCCCCATACTTGCTAAAATATTCCTTAAGACGTTCCTCATCAGTGTCCCATGAAATCCCACCAATGAAGAGCTTACCAAGATCTGATTCCATCCCTTGCTACAAGAATCCATTACAACAAATTGCCTCATCAATTGCCAATACCAATATCTCAAAAGACAAAAGTAGTTCAAAACTTAAAATCTATAATTCAGTTGAGAATCTAATAGTCATTAGCTTATTTCATAGTAACAAACATTAAGTACACAAGTTGCAATGATGATAAATGAAAATACTCAATGTGTATCAAAGAAAAAACAGATCAATCTGTGAATAAGAGCAAATAAAAGAAGACCTTTTACGATAATTTAGATAGAATCTGGTTGATGCCCAGTAAAAAAAATGAAGTGGGTGTTTAACAAATCCAATCTAGTACCATCTGATCCTTCCAGCACCGATCAAAAGGCAATCCATGATGCCTGACGATCCAAAAAAAATAAAAAATTTAAGCATATGAATTGATGTGGATCAAGACCCAGAAAATGGTTGATAGAGATCAGGAGGTAATAAAGAGTAAGAGATTGAGAATTTACCATATTGGAGAAGACCCAGTTGGGAAACTTGAGAGAAACTAAGATCTAAAGAGAGGAATTGTTGAAATGGAAACAGAGGAAGAAGTGCTCATGCTTTGTCTCTCTCTACAAGAGACTTTTATGTGTGTCTCTCTGTTTTTTCTTTTTTATCTTTCTTTCCTCAAGTTATTCCACTCTTAATTAAATAAAAAGAAAAGAAAAGGAATTTGGAGCTGAGAATATATATTTGGAGCTACAAATATTTGGCAATCCTCAGGTCTAAGAATATTTGGAGCGATGACAGGAAGGATGATGTTTTCATTGTTTTACAAAAACTTGATTTCACGACAAATATGTATATCTTTATTCTACTGCCATTTTAGTTTATCCTCCATTATCTTGTTTTTTATGAAGTCACCCTTTTAAAAGTATATTTAATAATACAAAATGTTTTTTAAAATATTTTTTATTTATAAAAATATTAAAATAATATTTTTTATATTAAAACGATTTAAAAGTACTAAAAATTTTTAATTTAAAATAAAAATTTTTAATTTTTTTTCTTTAAAAAAAAAAAACAGATTAAAACTGGATAACGAGTCTACTTCCTATATGGTTGATGGAAAAATCTCCTTCAAAGATAAAGTCCTCCCTAGGCAAGAGGCAGGATGAACCTGAGTGATACTAATTTGGTTAGAATTGAGCATGAGAATGGTAATCGTCTATTGCCTAAAATCTTCATAGAAGACTTAGTTTTTGAGGAAATGTGCTACCATTGGCAGGACTCCCTGATTATAAATAAAACTGGTAGGTAAGGAGATTGGCATCTACCAGATGAATCTACGCTTGAAGAACATATTGAAATTGGCTTGGAGTTTTGAGTTGATGGATGTGGGGAACAGTTTTTTTATGACCAAGTTCGATTGTGAAGAGGATAGAGCGAAAGTCTTCAATGATCACTATCTAGCAGTGAGCCAGTGGTCGACAGACTTTGTCGCTTCTTAAGCTAAGATTAACAAGACTATGGTCTGGATCCGAATCCCTAGTCTTAACTTAGCTTTTTACGATGAAAATATTCTGATGGCAATGGCCATAGGCAAACCTGATATGAATACGTACACTCAATGTCGAACGTGGACGGTTTGCTAGAATTTGTGTAGGGAAGATCTGGGTAAGAGATCATTGGTACAAGGTGGAGTAAGAGGGGCTGCATATTCTCTGTGGAAAATGTGGGTGTTGCGACCATCTAGGTAAAGATTGTCGGATGATTAAAGACCTGCCTGAGGGGATGGCTGAAACGAGAAGCGCAGACCAGGAGCTGACGGCGGTAAGGCTGGATAAGGAAACATGTAACGGCTCTTCATCATATCCCATTACTTTCGCTAACCCTAACGAGATGCATGGTGAGTGCTTGCTTGTTACAAAAAAGAAGAAATTGAAAGGGGATGTATAGAAGTGCGAGACCTACGTGAAATATTAACGGGAAAAGCAATAACAGCATAGAGGATGCGGACTTGGGCTCAACCGCAGGCATTGTGTCTAGCCCTGGTGAGAAACTGGATGCAACTAGTTTATCTATACAGGGTATGGCCCAGCAGCTGCGCCTAAACTGAAAAGTCAACCCATGACGTTGATAAAGGGAAATCTTACTCAAGCTAAAAAGAGTAAATCCCTATTAACAACGCCACAATAGTTGTTCATAGCGTATCTAGCCAGGTTTCTCGTTTAGAGACCTCTCTTATTAAACCAATGGTGTTCTCTGCAAGCAGTTTGAATAGGGTTCCAACTCAAGAGGGGATAAGTAGGGCAAAGCAATCTGGGGGCTCATCTTATACTGAGGATATATATGACTTCGGTGGATTTGGGGTGTCAGGGTCTTACATTTACTTAGCATAGGCACATTAATGGAGTCCGATATCTAGCCAAAAGACTGGACAGAACCATGGCTAACTTTGACTGGCAGGCAGCTTTCCCTGAAGCTTACGTGGAGAATTTCTGTGGTCTTCATTCTAATATGAGGTAGACCTCTCATATTATCTGGGCTTCCCACTCAGATTACCACGATATTGTGGCTAGAGCGTGGGACAGAAGTGGTCATTTCAGTTATGGATGGTTTATGTGAAGTCCGCAGGGGATTCCATCACCTTTAAGAGAGACATATATCTTTGGGAATATTTTCCAAAGAAAACGAAGAATTGATCAGGCAAGGTTAAGGTTAAATTAATGGCATCCAGAAGAGTCTGGAGACTTCATCTAAGGATGCCCTCTTCTTCTTAGAGCGTAGCTTAAGACGAGATTATGCAGAAAGGGAGACAAATTCATAAGAGATCTTTCATGTTCGAATTGATTCATTCGCTATATATATAACAAAAAAGCTATAAAATTAAGGGGAGACAAATTCACAATACACATTTTACTATTCACCACTGCAATATTATTACTGTTTTGTCTTTTTAATTTTTTTTAAAAAAAAACAATTGCCTTGATGGTATTTTAATTTTTTTACATGATATTTATGTCTTATCATTTTTAAATATAGTATTTATCCTTTAAATAAAAGATTAAATCATGCATCTAGGGCTTTTTGGTTTTTTCGCTTTGGTTTTTTATTAGTACCAGGTTCATCGAGTATAATTTAATCTTTTAATAAGGATTAATTATTATTTAAATAAAAAAGTTGTTAGTGCATGAGAGGTATCCTCGCATTTCGAGCGGCTCACACAGTGCCTCCTAGTGGCCACATATGTCATTCTATCATGTCGTTAAAAACGTCACCGAGTCCTCTTCCTGTTGGTACGATGCATATTAGCAGATATGAGTGGTTTATCGTTGGTGCACCTTTTTTTTTCTCTCTCTCCTCCTTTGAGAATTACAGGTTGGTTATTTTTGTTGTTGATATTTCAACTTTAATCCTTATTCTTTTAATTTATGATTTTTATTCTTGATTTTTTTGTAAAAGTTTTAGTTGTTTTTAATTTAATTCTTCAATCTCGATTTGTGATATATTATTTTTTCTAATGTGATCCTTATTATTTTGATTTCTAATTTTTTTTGTGATCCTTTTGTAAAAGTTTTATTAGTTTTCAATTTTATTTTTTAATCTAAATTTATGGTATCGTATTTTTTTTCTAATTTGGTCCTCGTTCTTTGGGTTTTTTTGGTTCTTTTGTTAAAGTGATTTTTCTTTTTTTCTTTTGTCATCTAATTTTTTTATTTCAATTTTTATCATCATTCTTTTAATTATTATTTTTTTCTTTGTATTATTTTGTATAATTTATTTTTTTTCTGATTTTATCCTTCAATATTTAATTGGTTGGGAATTAAGCTTCATAGTTTTTCCATGTATGATGCTTCTAATCTAATGACCCAGGTCATGAATTTAAATAGTTAATGCGGGTTGATATTTTTTTTTACTTATTTTCTCTTTCAATTTTATTTTTCAACATTGATTTTTTTTAAAGAAAAATAAGCTTTAAGTTTTCTTTGATTTATTTTCTATTGGATTATCCTAATTTCATGATATGGATCATGGGTTTCATAAGTTAACCCATAACAACTCATCCTTTGTTACGCAAGTTCATGTTAGTCATACCTACTCGTGTTTACTTGAGTTAATTTTTAATCCTTTTTTAATCTAATTTTATCCTTTCATATTTCATTGACTGAAAATTAAACGGCATTGTTTTTCTTCAAATTATCTTAATCATTTTTTTTTAATTTTGTTCCGCTTACTATCATTGCCAAAAAGAATTTCACTTAATTAAAATAAAACTAATTTATTTGACACAATTGGATTTATAATATGAATTGCAAATTTTTCTTTTAAAAGAAAAATACATTCACAACATCTAAATATTATTTTTTAAAAAAATTACATTTCATAACGAGCCTAAATATAGTTTATTTCTAGTGGCCTCTCATATGATTCAAAATCTAGATGATAATGTGGCCACTGCATATATACAATTTTGCGATCAAAAGATATTTTTTTAGTAGTAGAGCTGATAAATTAAAGTGTTTTTTTTTTCCATCAACACCATCTACTTTCTTTTAACAATCTAAGAACGAGCTGATAAAAAATAAATCGATTAAACAAAATGTTTTAGAGTTTATATGTTTATAACAATTTATATCCTCAAGATAACATGCAAAAAAAAAAATCAGTAAAAAATATTAAATTATTTATAAAATTATCATTATATTTCATTTGATAACTGATAAACCTTTATAATATTAATATTATAACTTTGCTATTAAACTAAAAAAACCTCAACCTCAGCCATTATGGTTAGCTTCTTCTTCTTCTTCTTTTCTTTTCCTTTTTAATTTCAAGCAAGCCCGTAAGAAATAATTGAAGCCATTACTGTATATTTCATGTTTCTAGCAAGAAACCCTCTCTTTTCCTTGCTGGCAAGAAACCCAACCAACCACCATGACAATTCTTGGTGTAAGACCGAAGAAACCCAGTCGAGCTCAAGAAGTTCTATAAAGATAAGGAAATGGTAATTTGAGAAACAATCTTCTGATATGGGATTTGTTTGTTGTGTTTGAAGCATTAGTTTTGTGGGTTTAAGAGTTGAAATGGGATTTTGGTTTTGTTTATGCAGAAATTTGCACAATAAAATTAAGTTTTCGTTAGAGTGATAGCAATTATTTTTTAAAATATTTTTTTATTTAAAAGTATGTTAAAAAAATATTTTTATTTTAATATTAACAATCAAAACAATTTAAAAATAATTTAAAATAAAACACTTTTAAAATATAAAAATAAATCCCCTCTAAGCCCACTTTAATAAAGAGTTTCTTATGTGCAATGTGGATTAGAGTTTCTAATGGATTTCTCCTATTTATGCCTACCCGATCCATCATTAGCAAGTGAATTGAATTTCACATAAACTTAAATTATTAATCCTATACAAACATCTACTAGTTTAACTACTAAAGACTTTTGCTATGAATAGAACATGATCATCAATCAATAACATAAATCCTTGTATCCTCGTCTTCTTAATCTTAATCGATAATTGATCTCTGCTATCTTCACTAATTGATAGCAATTTCAGCTTTCTTCATTGATTTACAAAGTAAGCAAATGTTCTTCTTAATTAAGCTACACATGTTTTCTATTTTTAATATAAACCAGCATCAAGTCATGAAATTATCCAGTTCCTTAATTCAAGAATTAGCCAAAAACCTAACCAAATAACTTGCTGCAGCAGAAGACGCACCTCAACCAAGAAAATACACCTCACATAACCAGTTAAGGTCCAAATCAGTTAATTTATCTTACCCTATGAATAACAGATATATCAGGTAGCCCTGCTACATATGCATGAAGCAATAATAAAAACTCTTTGGGAAATAATGCATCTACACAGATACCAGCATTTTTTGCAAAACCTGTCCTGATTTGGGAAAATGGAATCGATAAACATAAACCTCACAGTTCGTGTATCACTGAAAACAGAGCCAATTTGTTGTAGTCAACAAACATCCAGCTTAGGCAGGACAGCTGGAGCACAAATCTGAAGCAAGAACATCAAATAAATGGATTGCATGAAAAAAATTGGAACTTTTTTCAGATTCATAGAATTGAAATGAGGTCGAATGCATGCCAACAAAATTGAACTTTAGAGTTTCACTCGTTATTTTATGGAAAAGGGCAAGACACTAACTACAAAGTAAAGACTTGGAACATTTGAAAGTTACACAAGAGAACCACACTAAAAATTCACACTTCAATGCTTACTTCTTTTGCTAACCCCTCCTGCTCCAGCTCCTTGACTGCGGTAATAAGGCTCCGGGTGATTGAATTTAGATACAAGCCTTTCTCCTTCATTTCTGCAAACAGCTTCTCTGCTGTTCCCCAATCTAAGGACTTTAAGCAAAGAGATTGAATCAGCTTATTGTACTCATCTGCATTAGGTTGAACCCCAAACTTCTCCATCTCTGCCAACAACTCCAAAGCTTTGTCAAACTGGTCTAGTTTGCAATACCCTCGAATAAGTGCATGGTAAGTTACAGGACTCAGTTTAGAGTGTTTCTTTTTTGCTTCTGATAGTATGTAGCATGCCTCCTCCATCTGACCACCACTTGAATAACCACTAATAATAACAGTATACGTGTACACATCTGGTTTCAGACCCCTACTTTCCATAAGTTTCATAATCTCTATTGCCTCCTTCAAATCTCCACCCTTACAATAGCCACTGATAACTGTATTAAAAACAGCATTGCCGGGAGGCGGGCCCTCAACAATCATCTTTGAAAGTAACTGTTTAGCACCATCAAGATCTTTGATCCTACACAAACCACGAATAACAGATGAAAAAGGCTTAATCGCATACTTTTTTGCTTCTCCTTCAAAATCATTCAACATCTCCAAAGCTAAATTGACAGTTCCATCATCCCGGCATAGTGATCCAATCAAAAAATAGAGAGCAGGCTTAGGTGGGCACTTGCTCTTCTCCTTTGCCAATAAATAAACTTTGTGGGCATCTTTTGCCTTACTCCCTTTACAAAACCAACAAATAATCTTACCGATTTTCTCACTATCAGGTAAGGGTCCTTGATCCAGCATCTTCTCACAAACTATCCAAGCCCAATCATAAAAGGAGCGCCTACAAAGGGCTTCAATTGTATAATAATATGTCTCGGAATCCGGGACACAACCAAAATCCTTTGATTTGTCAAAAACCTCTAAAGCTGCCTTCCCTTTACCTAACTTAGACAACAAAGCTATCAACTGATTAAGACTCCCTACACTCACCAAACCCTCATTCTTTTCGCCAATTTCCCTAACCAAATCCCACAAAGCATAAGCATTTTTTCTTCTAAGCTCACTACTACATATAGAGGAAACAAGCACATCAATTGCACGAGTAGTAACGCTACGATCCTGTTTCTTCATCGCCCATTTAAAAAACCTAATCAAATTCTCTCCCAAAACATGCGAGGTCTCGAGCACTTTCACCACAAACTCCTCATGTAAATCCAAGCTAAAAGTATCAAGAGTTGACTCTAAAGACCCATCATCACTACTTTGCAACAGATGCAACACATTCTCTAACTTCTCAACATCTATCTCATAAGTCTCGCTCTCCACATTCTCTTCTCCAGCAAGACTGTCAACACTCACATCCCCCGAAGCACAAGTATCCATCCGGGCATCACCATTTTCACTAAAAGGCAGTGGAATTTGATCTGATAAACCCTCAAACTGGGTATCATTATGTTCCCCAGAAATAATTGAAGAATCTTCATTGGTAGGGGGGGAATGATCGTTTTCATTTGGGTTTGAAGAGAAATATGAGAGGAATCTAAGGTTTTCACTAGATTGAGAGGAAACCCATATGGAGATATGAGATTGAGAAGGATATACCTTGTTGCTGTTGTTGGAGTTTTTGGTTGCACCAAAGTTCCGTGCTACCACTCTGGATTTCGCTGCTATTGATCTCCACATCTCTCTCCCTCTCTCTATCTCCGTCGCAGCGTCTGCAGGCGAGCTAGCTCTGTGAAATTTGAACGACCCGTTTTTTGGCCAAAAACCCTAACTTTGGAGGGGTTTTGTTCATCCAATCTAAAAAGGACCCACTTAACTGCTCGGGTCCTGCTTTTTTTGTTTCCTCTTAATCCGGGTGCTGACCTGACCTGCTGGGTATTAATATTTGTTTTCACTTTTCACCTTCTCTTTTTTACAGAGTAACTATTTTTACCCGTTTGATGATGTGGAAAATTGGAAGGTAATTTAAATTTCTCCATACGGGAGAGCTTAAATGACCAAAAACTCTTGTATTTTTTTTTTTTGAATAACTATTGACACTTCTCTTGATTCTTACTAGTAGCCTCTAGACAAGGATAAGGAAATATGCCAACGTGGTGGGGTTAGGTGCCGTTAATAAATAATAAATGAACAAATTTTGAAATTTAAGATAATTTATCTTTCTTAATCCAATGAGGTAATTTTTTTTATTCACTAGATTTTAGTATATTAATCTAATATTACAAAATATACAAAAACATATAGGTATAACACTATAGTAATATACAATATCTATTTTTTTTCATTTTTATTCTCAAACTTTTATTTCAATTGCAGCCTTCTATATCTAAATTAATAATCAATTTATTAAAATTTATTTTGAAAAGAAATGATTTAACAAAAAAAATCAAAGTATAAAATAAAAGGAAATCTTATAATCAATTTTAAATTTGCTAGAAAACATTTTGTTTAATCTAACTATTTTTTTTCTCTTACTTTACAATTCCTTTTCAGCAACGAAACTTGTCTTATTAGGGATGATGAAATATTTAAAAAAAAAGATCGGGTTCTGTTTAGATATTTTTTATCTAGTTGATTTTTATTTTTTTAGTGATTTTCATAATGTTTTTAAAATTGATAAGTTATTTATAAAAGTTTTTTTAATTTTTTAGGTGAAAATAGGTTGTCTCCCACTGTAAGTGATGTATTGTATACTTAATAAAAAAAATATTTGGCAAAAAAAAAAACCATGTGCAAGCCTGAGCTTTTTATTTAATTAAGACTGGGTGTGGGTGTGTAAGCCTAGTTTATTAGCATCTAACACTCTCTTTTTATCTCTTTCCATTAATTGTTTCTATTGAATTAGCTTAGTTTTTCAAATAGGGATTGATTCTTATTTTACTTTTTTTTTTATTTGCGTGACATTTTAAAGAGATTAGTTTGTTTTGTCTTGAATCTTTTTTCCTCTTGTATTTTATATAAATTAGTTGTATTTGTATAAAATTTATATAAAACAAAAATAATTTGTTATTAACAACAACAATTAGCTACTAAGATAAAATGAATAAAAATATTTAAAATAAAAAAAGATAGTTGGTATAAACATTTACATATGCATCCGTCTTTCTTTTCTACCATGAAGATTAACTTTATATTTAATATTTAATGTTAACAATTATTTTTTATTTATCATTTCATATATTTCTTAATTTATTTTTTAAATCATAAAAAACATTTTTTTTTTATTTCTACAAGGTTAATTTGATCTCAAACAAATATCCTTAAATTGGGTTAGAACTCAATTTTTTGAGTGTTTATTTTTTTAACTAGAGTTAACCTGAGTCGATCCAATATATCATTGCCTTAATGTTTAAAAAAGATGTCATCTTGAAATCTTTTTTTAAATCCAACCATGTTTTTACTAGTTTTCTAAGTCAATTGAATCACGTTAGAACAACTCCAAAAAAATATAATTTAAAGTCTTTTTCAAAAAATAATAATAAAAATCTATTATGAGATTTTAAAATTAACTTGTTAGATAATAATATTGTCAAAAAATTTCTCACTACCTAAATATTCTTTTTCACATTATTTTTTTTGTCTGACCTATAATGTAATGCAAGCCACTTATCTAGGAATTATCTAAGACACAATTACAAGGATGGAGTTTAATGGTAGTAGCAAATAGAGGTTATCATATCCATGCAAATTGACATCGTTCTTTTTAAGAGTGATTCTTCATAAAACCACCTTGTTTTAATGTCTTTTAAAAAAAAATTTGTTAGATGGGACGCGACTGGCTACGAATAAAGAGGCTCTTTTTTATTTTTTTTCCTTTTAATTTTCTTCCTTTTTAATTAATTTTTACAAGATTTGACTCTTTGATAATCTATTCAAAAATTTTATGGAGAATTTTAAAGCTGTTAAAATAGTTTTTCTCCTTCTCTATGTCTCCTTTCATTAAAATGAATACATAAAATAATATTGATAGCAATCCATACATACTCTAAAGTTTCTAATTTTTTTATGCTAGCATTTAAGATTAAATAGGTGAGGAGATTGTAAAATTCATTAATATTATCTTCTTTTATTGAAAAGGAATACCTATTCATATCCCTAATAATAAAAGAAGTATATCTCAAAGAATAAAGATACCCATTTTTCCTTACATTTATGAAACATGAGTTCTTTTAAGTTAATAATAATAATAATAAATAAATAAATAAATAAAATAAGTTTACATTTAAATTTGGCAAATATTAAGGAAGTTATAATATAATAAACAAGGGATAATTACAAAAAAAATCTTATATATTTTGGTTTGTTTTTCATTTTAATCTAAGATTTGAGAAATTATGATTTGCTCCTTGAACTTTATACACATGCTAACACTTAACTTTTTTTAAAAAATCAACAAAAAATATTTGATTATTTACAGGTTTGTCATTATATCCATTTTAATGACTAAAGAGCTCTTTTAGCATCAAAATAATGAAATTGCCATTTATAATTTATAATTACAATAATATCATCTAGAATTCCATGAACACAAATCCTTTTAAGAACTTCATCAAATAATTTCTAAGTATCACACATGCTAATGACTTGAAACTGATCACCATTTCAAAGCATACAAACATGAGGGAGCTTGTGTGATTCTACAAAGTTAATTGATGAATCCTAAAATTCAAAATGCTTAAGATTAAGGCCGATGTGTTGGATAATTGATCGATATCTTAGTTCAAACAATCTGATTCATTCTCCATAGTCAATGTATTTGATGATTTGATATGGAAAGCCTAAAGGGTTCGTAACTAGTAACATGTGATAATTGGTAAGCTAATGACCGATAGTTGTGGTATTAGCAGGTGGTGTCTAGAAAGTAAATGTGACTAGTAGCTATAATAGTAGCAGGTGGTGCTTGGTAAAATAAATGACTGGCAACTGTGGTACTAACAAATGGTGTTAGGTAAGTCAGGTGACAGGTAGTTGTAAAAGGTCTCATTTAATGGACGTAAGAACTCTCTAATGGTAAAATCAGTAACTTTATATAGAGAAAACGTGCAATGATATTTTAGAGAGATAAACTCTAAAAATATGTATGATGAAAATGTTAAGAATAAAGAGATTATGAGCATTTGACTTGAAGGATTCATGATGTATTTATAGCCTATGAATTTTATCTTTTTTGGAGAGAAGGGATCCAATGTAATTTCACTCTTATGACATTTTGAGTTGTATTATACTCAAAACAATATGTATATGATTAATGAAAAATATTGAGTGACCTGTGTAGGGTCCCGAGAAAATTCCCTAACGAGTGTTGGGTTCGAGCAAGGTAATTAAGCCTATCATAGGTGAAAGTGGATCCACGTACGCTACATAGACCAAACACATTGGGCTCAAGCATGATAACTCGAACCCACAGGGGTGCTAGGGTATATGACCACCACCTTTAGAGCTGGGGTGCATGTTTAGCACCCTTAGTGCTAGGCGTATGCCCATTAGGTGCCCATGCACTGCATAGGCATATGCCTTGCATAGGTGTACACCTAGTACACGAGCGTACTCCTGGTGCGTGCGCCCATGTAAGGTATATGTGCTTAGGCTCTATGCCCTAGCCTACGTTTCTTGGGGTTTTTTTTTTGGGTTTGGACCTACCACTTTTTTAGATCCATCAGTAGCCCTTTAAATATTTATGGTATTAAAGACTTATAAAAACACCTGGTCACCATTAAATTTTCATCATATGAGAAGAGAGGTTGAAACCCCAGGTAATAAACCAGAGAACCCTTGTGTAGGGGCATGCACCAAATTTAGAAAAATTCTTAGAAGAGTAAAGTGAGATATAAAGGACTTCATTCTTAGAAAATTTTTCTAAAAGGTTAGGAAAACTTATGGAGAAGAAGCTCATACTTAGAAAAATTTATAAGTGGTTGGTAGAAATCCATGGAGGGTGAGCTTATACTTAGAAAATATTTTAAAGAGTTTTGAGGAACCCTAGAGGGTGACCTATGGCGACACTCGTACTTAGAAAAAATTTTAAAATGCGAAAAGGAGCGGACTTATGTTAATGCCTATACTTAGAAAATTTGCTAAGGGGTAATGAAGATAGATCCATAGAGGGTGGTTCTATTACATAAGAAAAACCAAGTTCATCCCCTGGAAAGTAGTCGTATTAAAGTATGAGAGGTGTGCGACCTCCCTAGGATGACATAAGATATGAGAGCCTCTCATTAGAGAGTGGTTCTAGTCCAAGACTGCATTTGAAAGGTGGGAGATCTAAGATCAATCTCTAGCAATTTGGTGAGAGGCCCTTTGACATCACTTGAAAAATGTATCAATCCGAGACTACAATGGAGAATGAGGGATTTTAGTTCAACCCCTTTGTGAATTAATGAGAGATCTTTTGACATCAATTGGAGAATATGTTTAGTATAAGACTACACTAGAGAGTGGGGGATCTGAGATCAACCCCTAGAGAATTAGTTAGAGGCCCTTTGGCATCACTTAGAGAATGTGTCAGTCTGAGACCGCACTAGAGAGTGAGGGATCTGAGATCAACACTTAGTGAATTAGTTAGAGACCCTTTGGCATCACTTAGAGAATATATCAGTCCAAGACTACACTAGAGAGTGAGGGATCTAAAATCATCCCCTGACGATTGTAGGGATATTGCTCTAGAGAGACCAAGTCAATTCACTTAAAAAAGAGTGGTTAAAAGCCCCCTCACTAGAGATTTGTAGTTAAGAAATATATGTTAGAAATACAATATTTTTATTTCAAAAATAAATTTACATTTCTATTAAGTATTAAGCATCATTAGGTGATTTGTTGGGCTTTAGGGAGCCTGTATAGTTTGGTGGAAAACAAAAGGTTGGTAATTAAGGTCCGTTTTGTGGTAGCCAGGGTGAGTGTGTCGAGAGTACCAACTATGTGCACGTGTATCGCAATGACGTGAGCGACCCCTAAAAGAACTTGAAGAGTATAGAGGCAAATACTCTCCTAGAGTTTATTCTACCTACACTCTTATGGGTAATGCAACATGTTACGACGCTAGGAGTAGATGATGATGGAGTCAAGTGTGTTACCATAATTGCTAAGACTTGTTGGGGTGGCAAGGACTAATTTTAACCTTGGGTTGGCAACACAGTCTAAGTGAAGAGTTACAACTAAATAGTGAATTGTTGAAGGTCTGGCTAGGTAGAAGTGTTCATGGTAACGAGTAGATTTATCTTGCATCCTGACCTAAGAGTGTCGTGATTGTGTGTCATGGAATGATTTGGAAATGTCAAAAATAAGTTATAGAAACTGATGGTCTTTTTATTAATTCCCCACAAACAACACCAATTGATGAGTCCTAAACTTTAAGATGCTTATGAATAAGTCTAATGTGTTAAATAATTGGTTGATTTTTTATGTCAAACAACTTGATCAATTCTCCATAGTCAATGTATCTGATGATTTGATATAGAAAGCCTATAGGGTTGGTAACTGGTAACAAGTGATGATTGGAAAGCCAGGTGATCGGTAGTTATGGTAGTAGCAGGTGTTGCCTAGTAAGTCAAGGTGATTGATAGTTGTGGTAGTAGTAGGAGGTGTCTGGTAAGTTAGGTGATCGTTAGCCATGGAAGTAGCAGGTGATGTCTAGTAAGTCAGATGACCAGTAGCTATAAAAGACCTTTTTTTTTTTATAGATGTGGGGACTCTTCAATGGTAAAGTTAGTAACTTTGTAGAGAGAGAAAATATGCAATGATATTTTAGAGAGATTCTAAAAATATAAATGTTAAAAATGTTAAGTATGAAGAGACTATGAACCTTTGGCTTGAAGAATTCATGGTGTATTTATAACCTATGAGTTTTGTCATTTTATAGAGAGGAGAGGCTGAATTGTAATTTCATTCATGTGATATTTTGAATTATATTATACTCAAATAATAAATATAAGATCAGTTAAAAACACTAAGGGACTTGTGTGGGGTCCCAGAAAAATTCTCTGATGAGTGTTGGGCTCGGGCAAGATGGCCAAAAGGTGAAAGTAGCTTTAAGTGCGTTGTTTGGACCCAAACATATTGGGTTCATAAGTGATAACCCAAGCCCACAAGAGTGTTGAGGTGTATGCCCAACATCTTTGGAGATGGGCAATATGCTCAGTGCATGTGCTGGGGTTATTTGCTCGAGTTCATATTCCTTGGGTTCTTTTATGCTTTTTAAGGGTTTTTTTTTTGCGTATCATTTTTTGGATCCATCATTAACAACTAAACAAATAGCCATAGGGTAGGAAAACTAAAGGCATATAACTTTAAGTGCTTTTATGCAACAAAAAAGGCACGTACTGTTGTATAGAAGCACGCACATCCATTATAAGCATTCCAAATGAGAAGTTCACAAAAAAGAGCTCCAAAAATATAGACATGTAGCGGTAAGAAAACCCATGAACTTTTGTTCAAGAATCCTTTAATTGAACTCATGGTAACCCTAATTTATCGGAGGTTTTCATGATTTCAAAAATGTTGAATAAAATAACACCAATAAAAAGTTTTTGGCTCCTAATACTTGCATGAATAGATTAAGTATAAAAAATAAAGATCTTGCTTCAGATCTAGTGTTTTTATGTGGGTGTGTCGTGTTTTAATAGAGAAAAAAAATTGTGTTTGAAAGAGAGAAAAGAGGTTTGTGAAGATTTTTTTTTATAGATTTACATTTATTATAATAAGGGCAAAAATATCTTTTTGTCCATTTTGATTTTTTCAGCTAACCATAAGGAAAATAATATTTTTAAATCTTAGATTGAAAATGAAAAGGATCAATGTATAAGAGTTTTTGTAATTATTCCAATGAACAATAAATTATTTTTTTAAAATGAACATATAGAAAATAATAATGAATAGATTATTTTTTGGAAATTCAAAAATACAACTTATTGTCTTATTTATTTATCATAGGAGATGTTGCATATATACACCGAAAGAGATTGAATTACTTAATTAAATTTATATCATACAAGGATATACATATTTATTTACATTAACTTTATATATATATATATATATATTATTTTCAAATATTGTTCATTAATAACTTTGCATTGCATTTACTCCTCTTTCATTCGCCACTATTGAAGAAGAATAGCATCTATGACCAATGATACAAGAGAAATATAATTTATATAATCAATTTACAAAATTTTATTTAATAAGTTTTTTTGGTTTTTAATATAATTTTGTTACTACTTAAAATAAATTTGTTCGTTTTCAACGTCACACATGTAAACTAGTTAAAACTAAACAAAAATTAAAGGGGTTTTACTAATATAATTAACCCTTTCTTAAATAAACTATTATTGTCCTAATATTTATGGAAATACTTATAAAAATAGAATTTCTTTAGCCGCTACCGTTTGGAAATCGCTTCAATCAAGAAAGAGAATTTATTAATAAATGTGTGATGTGTGGAATAGAAAGAGAAAAATTGTGAAATCAGCATGATTTTATACTTGATTGTGATGTGAGGAAATAAGATTATAAGAAAGATATGTGGTGGATGAATGGAGGGGAGTCAAAATTAACTTTTCCTTTAAAAAATTAAAATCATACTTTTGTTCTTTACTATATTTAAAAACCAAAGATGTTTTAACTATTTCACTTAAAGATATGGCTAAGGTATTGAAATTATTAACAAATATTCTATAAGAACTAGTCAAACCATGAAAACTTCTTTCTTCAATGATTGACTTAGAGGTAGACTATTCTTGGATAACCCAAATATTTTTCTCATTCATCTTAATACCTTTTATATCAATAAAATATCCAAGAAATATAATATTTTTCATGCAAAAGTCACACAACTAACTCGTCTATAAAATTCTTGCTATAAATCAAAACATAATCAAAATAAACCACACTAACTCGCCTATAAAATTACACCAAACATGGTTCATTAATCTCATGAAATAGAAGGTGCATTGGTAAGTCCAAAAGACATAATTAATCACTCATACAAATCATATTTAGTTTTAAATGCAGTTTCTCATTCATCTACCTCTTTCATTATCATTTGATAATATCCACTTTTCAAATCTTTCTTAGAAAACATACATGACCCATGCAGTTTATCTAACATATTATCAAATATAGGAATTATGTGTCTATATTTTACCATAATATTATTGATGGTACGACAATCAACACATATCCTTCAAGTCTCATCCTTTTTTGGTACTAACAACACTAGAATTGCACATAGACTCATGTTTTCTCTTATATACCTATTTTTCATCAATTTTTCCACTTGCCTTTGAAATTCATTTGTCTCCTCGAGATTAGTTTTATAGGCTAATCGATTTGGTATAGATGTTCTAGGTACAAGATCAATGTGTTGTTAAATTACCCTAATAGGTAGAACTCACCAGGAATTTCATCAGCAAAGATATCCTTAAAATCATGAAATATAGAAACACAAACACTAGAAATATAATGATCAAGGTTATTGGTGTTAAAATATGTCTTCTTATACACAAGTTAAATCATAGGCATGTCAGAAAAATAAACATTCTTAATCTCTCATAAAAATTAAAATATTTCTTTATTTTTTCCACACTCTATTCTTTTCTCATATTTCCTTTCTTCTCTCCTATTTTCTTCTTACTTCTCTTAATTGAATCCCCAATAATTCCTATTATGGTTAAATATAACCTTCTTATTTTTTGGCTCACTTTCACATTTTTTTTTGGCTCATTTTATTTTTACTTTTTCTCACATCCTCACATGGTTGATCTTTTTCTTTGGCTTCACTTTCTCCTTTCAATTTCAATTGGTCTTCATACACTTATCTAGGGGACAATAATACAAGTGTGAATGTCTTCCCATCTTTTTAAAAAGAATACATGTTCGTCAACTCATCACGCTTGGCTTTTCTCTAAAATTTCAAAGGTCTCCCCAACAATAAATAAGTAGCATGTATAGGCACAACATTGCATAAAACCTCATCCTATATTTTCCAGCAAAAAAAAAAAAACCAAAAGCTACCTAGTAATTCTTGCTTCTCCATAATCATTCAACCTTCTATAAGGACTTTCATGTTTAATAATATTCGGATTTAATTTTCTAACAAGTATAGTACTAACAATATTAGCATAACTCAAACACATGAAACACTTATATCACAATTACGATTAGGTGGGATCTCGATTTTACTTTTTGTTTTAATGGCTAAATCTTTCCTCCAAGGCTTAGATGCTTTGGCTTTATTGCCAATAATATTCAGCTTTAATATGGTAGCCATCTCTTTCTCTCTCTCTCCCTCCCTTCTATAATTTTGTTTTCAAGCTAAAAAGGAACTTAAATTATTTCTTTTATGTGTACTGCCTTTTCTCTTGATTTTTTTTTATCTTGAGAGCCATATGAATCATATCTTCAAGCTCAATATAGTGTTGCAACCCAACCATATTAGTTATCTCTTTATTTAATCAATTTAAGAACCTTGTCAGTATAACTTTTATATCCTCCACAATATTAACTCTAATCATGACAATCTTCATTTCCTTATGGCAATCCATCACACTCCTAGAACCCTAAGATAAACTCTGTAAGATTTGATATATTCCTTATAATAATGACTAGGAACAAACCTCTTTCTCATAACTATTTTCATCTCATCCCAAATATTTATGGGTCTCTCTCAATTCCTTCTCCTTTATAAGACAATGATCCCACCAAATAATAATGTAATTAGTACATTTAATAACAATAAGTTTTACTTTCTTTACCTCAAAGTAATGGTGATAGTAAAAAATCAACTCCATTTTGCCCCCACTCCAATCAAGCTTCCAAATTGTTTTTACCTTGAAAAGATAAAAACTTCATCTTAATATCGCCCAAATCTCTATCCAAATCATCCAAAAATCCATCCTTTTTATCTACTCTCCTATAGAGGAATTGGTCAAGTGGTCCAACTTCCCTAAGCCTTTGGTTTCTATATGTTGAAACCCATCATCATGGTTATCCTTAAAATCCTTGGCCTTTTCATTTGTATTTTCAGTTATAGATTCTTCTAGATGTGAATTAGTTCATCTCGTAGATTGTTTTCCTTCAAATCCCTACGATCTAGCCCATGTTGAAGACTAGCCATTTTAGTTTTTATACTAGTCATCCCACTCATTACTTTGATAAACCTTTTATTTATAAACTTTAATTGTTGTTGCATGACCAAATAACCCCATTTAAGGTTATTTGTATCTTTTGGTGGTGGTGATCCACTCTTAGTTGGCATTGTCAAGAGCTAAAAATTAAGTTAGTAACAAGTATGTATATGTATATGTGTGTGTGTATTCTCATCCACTCCCTCACGTGTTTACACTCAATAAATGTTACTCCTCTCGTGTTTCACATAAATTTTTGGCTTTTCATTCTAATATGTTCACCTTTTTCCTTTACCACTCAATTCTCAATATGCCAGTTCTTTAAGAAACTAGTTCACAACAAATTAAAGATTAATATCTTGATGGCTTAATGAAATAATGTAAAGACTTAAGAAGCAATAAAGACTAAAAATTATCAATACAAAATTAAAAATATAAGAACATGAATATTAATACGAATTCGTGCAAAATATAAATGATACTAAGATATATAAACTATAAAATTAAGAAACTATTGAAATAAAACTTAAAAAACTCAAAATAATAAGCATTTTTATTTTATTTTTATATATGATGGCTGAAACTAAAAAAAAAACAATGATTTAATAACTACCTGTATTTTTTTGTGATTAAAAAAAAAAAAACCTAACCAAGTAACCTGAAACATCACAAATCAAGATTTCTCTCAAAGAAACCCCTAGAAACAAGATTTATTTTTAGATTTAAAATAAGTGGCCGAACTTTATGTTTTTCTATATCAAGATTTATGACAAACCCTAAAAAAACTTTCTTGTAGTTTTCTTTGTTATTCTTTTTTTTATAAGACTTTATTTAATTAAGATCATAAATAATTTCTTTTTTTTAACTTAATGTCGTAACTAGTTTTAGAGAAGAAAAGGAATTTAGCAATAATGGAGTATGAAAAAACTTGAAGATGAAAGGGATATAACCTTATTTAAAGCCTTGTTCTGATACCAACTGATGTGAATCCCTTGAACATAAAGGTCTTGAAACTCATAGTCAAAATAACTCTTTCTAAGAAAGCTAAATTCAAGCTTGTGATTAAGTTTAACATAATAATAACCTGTATTGAGGCACCAAAATCATAAATAACCGAACCTCCACCCCAACGCTTATAAATAGATATGAACAAGAAGTATAGAAGATGCCATGAAGCTTAGTTAATTCTTTGATAAGTCATAGGAGTTTTACAAAGAACTATGAAAGAATGAGCAAAACCTCACACACAATAATAATTGTTGAAATCAAAGTCTATTAAAAACAACCAAAATACAATTTATATAAACCTATTTATAATAGGTAAAAACATAAATAATGCTAGAAAAATAATAACAGAGTTCTAAATAAAATAGGAAAAAAATCTTAAATTAACGAGGAAACTAATATAATTCCCATATAATAGCTTTAGACCTCATCACAAGACCTTCTAAAACTCTGATTGCCCTGAAAGTTTAATCCAATATAGAACAAGACCTTGAGAAATTTTTAGTTGAGTTTTAGTCTAATCCAACAGTCGAATAAAAATTATGTTTATTAAAGTAAAATCATGCATTAGAAAAATTAAGTCTCTAACTACTGAAATTAATTACCTCATGAAGGAGATAAACGATGCCCCTCTTATATATAGATTAAATCGACTAAGATCTAATCATCATTTTTTAAAGATGTAACCTGTTTGAAACTCACCTTGGCTTAAATATTCAAAATAAGTCTATTGAATGTATTTTTGAGATTCTTTACTCTTAATCTTGTAATTGACTCAATTGGAACTTGCAATGGATTTTTTTGGTGTAGTCTTGATTGTATCATTCCCTCTCTCCTAAAACATATTCATCTATGAATCATCATCTACATCAAATAAAGAGAGATAAAAAAATATTGAAAATAGCACTAACACTACACTTACCTAGTAAATCCACTTTATAAGCATTATCATTAATTCTTTCAAGAATTTTGGAATGATCCATATACTCTTGACATCAACTTAGATCTCCTTTGTTCAATGAGGAAATTGATAATAAGTAACATAATTGATTAGAAGATGGATGGTTGGTAAGTTGATTAGTTAACAATCAATCACATGATCATCTATTAGATGAACCCAATGGCATGCCAAATACGACAAGATTAAGTATTTCTTCCATTAACAAACAATTATGCACCAAAAAATAATTCTAGTAAACTTTTCATTGCAAAACTGGATGCACAGTCAATATAGGCCAATTTTCTAACAAAAAAGAACTTGATAATCCATCATCACCACAAGTCCTTATGGAACAACTAATATAAGACATGCTATAAGATGACTCTTTATTATCTAATAGTCTCTATAATATAAAATTACATATAAAAAAAACCCTAATATCCTTATGCATTCTCTCACATTCTTGTTATTCCCAATGATGACATCACAACTAACCATAAACAGGTATGTTGATACATTTATGCCTCAAACACTTCGCTATACATATCCCTTTTATAGGATAGATAATGTTGTTAAATGGTCATAACCAACTATGATGAACACTAAATAGCCAGCTAGTCAGCTATGGTTGATTCTAAAAAAAATCCTTGTATCAACTATTAAATCTCCCTAATATTGAAATAAGAGCTATCTAAATAGAGATAGAGAACACAATAAGCATGGCCTACCATAATAATATCATCATGGTCAATAAAAATATACAAGTTGTATTTGATCAATTGAATCAAATCCAAAGTGAGTTATACCAAAGTAAATTTAGAACTTTATGAGCTTATACACATGAAAAACAAGTCCTAGTAAATTTTGTAGTGATAACTACTCTTGAATGGGGTTTTGGAACCACGATGATCCATTTAAGGTCTTACATGTCACCGCATCAAGTGTTACAATAACAACATCCAAACCTAGGTATGGTCATATTTGATACATAAGTTGCCCTATAAGTATACAAGCAACTATACAACCCAACATCCTTATTACAAATCCTAACAACCTGTTATAGGGTGGTTTAATACCCCATACGTTATTTTCTAAAAGAAAACCCTAATCCTCTTACTCAACTAGCCTTAATTGTCGATCAACAAAAAGAAAAAAGGATAGACAAAGATGAACAAACCCAACACTTAAGAGAAATAAAGGTAGAAATTAAACAAACATCTAGGCATACATACACCATCGATATCCAAAGTGCATTGATAGGTTACAATCAATTCCTAAAAGAATAGAGATAGTTGATTTAAAACAAGAGGCAATAACTATAAGACCAAGTCAACATTTAACTCATGACCCATGATAAAGCCATATAAGCCTAATTTTACAATATAGTCAATTATTTTCAAATCATGGGTATTCATAGAAGAACCTTATATCATCTTGTAACCAAAAACA
>Ga0325411_1001556_pt1 | contig 25605 bp, 15 predicted proteins | sample PopdelMetagenome_13_FD_206181 | JGI IMG/M metagenome (GOLD analysis project Ga0325411, IMG submission 206181) | Populus deltoides microbial communities from Bellville, Georgia, United States - Xylem-PdIQD-R4 | ecosystem: Host-associated > Plants > Phyllosphere > Stem > Wood/Secondary xylem... | reverse complement strand
GTTTGTGTAAGATTCGCTTTTGAATGAACTGTTGATTGTATGGATTGTATTTTGATGATGTGAGGATTCAAGTTCTTTGATTACCGTCACCATGTGTATTAAATATATATATATATATATATAAAAAAAAAATTTTACTATTGTTTTGGGCTTAGAAAGCCGGGTTGTTACATCCTTTCTAAACATGCATTCACTTGAAAATTTACCCTAACATAGACAAATACCTCTGAAATCTTCAGGTAAAGTTTCAGCTTGATCCAACAGTTGGATTTGAAGTTATACTCAATAGCGTAAAATTGGATGGTATAAACTTTTAAGCCAAAATCCGAATTTGACCTTGCTTGGGTCGTATCAGAAGGTTGAACTGTATCATTCCCTCCCCATTCAAGAAGATTTTGCCCTCGAATCTTGAATAGGATTAGTAGCAACTTCATCAGCCTCTTGTTTAAGCCTTCAGAATTCCCTTATTGCTAACACCTTTCTCTAACAACACCATATGGAAGTAATGACTGACAAGAATTTCAAATAAGCACGTCGTACTAACCACTTGCGTACATACTTTTGAATGATAACAACAACGACTCTCCTTCATCTTTCATTTTTTTGGCGTTGTACCTCCTTTTCCCATGAAGCTTGAAGATCATAGAATAATCTTCTACATTTATCAACTTTTTATTTGAAACCCCCAAACCATGGCTTAGTTTTTTGCATCCTTGAGCTAGAATCCTCCTTCGTTCCCTCTTCCTTGCTGAATACATGACACAAATACAAAAAATAGAAGAAGATAAAGACACAACAAGAATAGAGTTTACGATAGGAAGAACACTGATTTAGACTTGAAATTATGAATCTGACTTTTATTTGGGCCAGAACTGATCGAAAACAAACAAATATGAAATTGATGAAAATGACTTAAACAATAGCCAAATATCCCAAATATGATGATAATATACTGGAAGGAACAAAATTAATACAAACAAAACAAGTTTTGAAAGATAACGCAAAATAGACCTTGTTTTGTAGCCTATCTCTGATACCAACTAATGCGAACCTCGTGGTCACGCAACCTACAATCAAGATTGGGATCTGATCTCGAAAAGCTGAAATAGGTCTGATAGGAGTGTGACACAATGAAAACTTACCTTAAGACACCAACACCATTGTAATGAGTAGAATGCTGCCACGAAACTAATTAATCTTCGATAAGTTAGATTCAGTTCATTCAAGAACTGAAAAAATACAAGAATCACTCTCAAACGTAAAAACTGAAAAATTCAAAAGTAATATTCATCAAAGGCTGTCGAAATTTAGGTTACATGTGTTCAAATAGTTCTTAAAAGTAACCCTAATGGATTTATCCTTGTGGGCTAAACTGACTGAAAACCAAGATGCCTAAATGCATGGCAAATGCCTCCTTTTATAGGCCAAAATTCAAAACTATTGATTTGATGACTAATTGTTGAGCGGGTGGCCACATCTTGACTTGGTGGTAATCCTTATCTTCTTGTCTTAACAAAACGACATTGCTAATATCAAAATTTGAAAAGATAGTCTTCATGAAAGTTCTAGGAAATTGTCTCAAGTTTCCAATAAAACAAGAATTAGTGTATTTGGACTTCTAGAACTCGAGATATGGGCTGAACATTGAACAGTGTCTGGGTTGCAGGATAGATTCCGACTTCTCCGTTGCTGCTACAATTTGAACTTGAAAACGACCTTTTTAAATCTTGGACTCTTCATGAAATTTTAGGCCTATGTCTTAGCTTTTCATCTATATAGACCAGACCTAAATCCAAGTACTAATCACACCCCCCAACCAGCTTATTACTAGTCTCTAGTAATCAAAGCGTTAAAATAGAAAAACAATTTGCAAGTTTCATAAAGCAAGACATTCATCATTCAACTTCCATTAATCTATCCAAATAAACAAACTCTCATTAAATTTATATATATGCTTCATATTTCTTAAACAAGATATTAATAAACCTTTCTTTTATGCTCAATATATCAACACATAGTTATGGGGCTTTACTTGAAGAAAACAAAATTTTGTTCTAATGTTTAAGGTTAACTTCCTTGGGTTGACATTATTATCTTTTTTTTTAATATATATACATATAACTTAAAACACAATGAATCTTTAACCCATGTAATGAGCTTTAGGCTAATGACTTCTAGACCAGTTGGCCTTAGGGTATTAGGTGTTGAGACACCCCTACGAGCTTAGTAACTCGGGTTGCAGATACTGATACGTAGATAGTGTAATGTTTGATTCCCTTAAGTTTTTCTCCTTAACCCATGTAACAAGCTTTGTGCCAATAGCTCCTAAATCAGTTGACTTTAGGGTATTAGGTGTTAAAACACCCCTTCAGGCTTAATTGCTTAGGTTAGGGAGGCTACAAAACCAAACTTATCTATGTTTTTATTATCATCAATATTATCAATTTTGATTTTGCAAATTATATACTATCCCTTTACCCTTAGTTGTTACCTTTAACAAAAGAACATAAATAATGTAATAATCCAATGTGCAACCCACAATTATATGTTAAAGTGTGTGTGTGAAAATGAAGGTTTAAGAATACTTGTTAAATGAGTATATGAGCAGAATCAAGTGATAACAATGCGAGAGTTTGTAAACCTGAATATTTCAAGAGAAGTATGTGATAGACTTTGTAATTAATATTGCAAATGACCATTGGAAAATGTTTACTAAGATGCGTCTCAAGAGTCAATAAAATTCTCCCTTACTCTGCCATCCTAGTAATAACAGTTTTGTCAAATGGTTTTATTAAAAACAAAAGCAGTTAATTGGTTAGTTAATTTTTTTTTGTCAACTACTACCCTTCCTCTAACCAAAACGAGACATTGTCTTCAATGTCATAAGGTAGAAAGATAGAGTATAGAAGACATCACCTGAAACAAAAAACACTGACAAATCTGAAACACACTTAAACAAATATAAGAAATAACAAAACAAAATAATATGCTATTAATAAAACCAAAAGACATAAGGTTTCACAAACGAAGGCTCAAATCCAATCTAAGCTTTTTACGGCTTTCCTTAGTTGACCAATTTATTCGACTCATGGAGAGATCAATTACAGGGATGAAAGATTGTAGTTGGTCAATCAATTGTTCAGTAGTAGCAGTAGAGATTATGATTTATCGTGCTGAAGATGTTAGAAATTGTTGTTCCATAGCTTGATCAAGAAAAGACAACAAATTATCATAAAAACCATTAACATTTAACAAACCTATAGGTTTATGGTGAATGTGCAGTTGGGCCCAAGAGGAAATATGAAAGATCTCTTCCAATGTGCCTAGACCACTTGGTAAGGCAATGAAGGCATCAGCATGGTTAAACATTGTATTCATTCGATCAGACATTATGTAGACTTGTAGTTCCTCTCCAATTGTTTTTCCAATGATGTCCCCTTTTGCTAAAGCTTTGGGGACGACCCCTAAAACTTGACTGCCTCCAAAAAATGCAGCTATTAACACACCCCCCATTAACCCAAAGCTGCCTCCCCCATACACGAAATGAATCTTTCTCTCAGCTAGTACCTGACCAAGATGATTTATTGATTCTAAAAACTTCTTTTCTTTTCCAGGACTGGATCCATCGAAAACACAAATATTTCTTATGTGATGACTTGAGGGACCTGCCATTTCTACACACTTCTATTTATGTTGAATGTATGGGTTGAGTAGAAATGAAGGGAAAGAAGAGAAGATTTTATAGATGAGAAATTGAAAATGCAATCATACCACTTAGATGTAGGCCAGCTGGAGTCTTACTCTCTTTCTCTCTCTATTGATTTATTTATTTATTTTGAAAAAGCATGTGTATGTATAGGTAGTTGTGTTTGTGGCTCATATCTTCCCTTGGTTTTACGTTTAAGAACGGCTTAAACGCCCTCTATGGGTCGGGATAGGCTTCCCATCCAGTTTTCTTAAAAACTAGTAAACAGGGTCTTTTATAGTCAGATTCCTAGGACTATACCAAACATGTTCTTTATGAAAATGGGGTCATAAGTTATGAAATGCACAATACACATTGCCATTAGGATATGTCCCAAAAGTCAATAAAAGATTATTTAAAAATTCCTTATGTTTTGAAATAAATCCTGACTTTTGACAATTTTCACAAGCTTTGCAGAACACATGTGTGTCTTTACACATGGTGGCCCAATAGAATCCATATTGTAAGATTTTTGCAGTCGTCTCTTTTGACGAGAAATGACTCCCGCATGCCTCAGAATGACAAAGTTTAATGACACTACTTACCTCATTGTCCGAAATGCATCTTCAAAATATTTGATCAGGATAATATTTGAATAAGTAAAGGTCATCCCAATAAAAGTTCTTCACTTCGTTCAAAAAATTTCCTTTTTCTTTGGTTCTCCAGTGAGCTGGCAAATCTCCTGTTGCAAGAAAATTGATATGATTAGTAAACCAAGGTATTGGATTAAGAGAAAGTAAGGATTCATCAGAAAAGTAATTATCGCTTGGTGTGATGTCGGATGTCAAATCTATTGTCATTCTTGACAAAAGATCGATATCAACATTTTTGGTGCCTTTCCTCTCCTCGATTTCTTCTTGAGAATAAATCATTTGCAAATCTGCATATTCGTCAAACTCTATTTTACTCACGGTGATTCAAATTGATCATAAACTAATTCTTCAATAACATCTACTTCCTGTGAATCATTATCATCTCCAGGTTGCTTTCAAATGTTAAAAATATTCATCTCCAATGTCATGTTTCTAAATGATAGCTTTATCAGTCCATTCCTACAATTAATCAATGCATTAGAAGTTGTAAGAAATGGATGTCCTAAAATAACAGGAAATGAATTACATACTTCAACAGGTTGTATATCCAAGACAATAAAATCCATATGATAAATGAATTTATCAACTTGTACTAACACATCTTCAACTATTCCTCTAGGCACTTTTACAAATCTATCAGCAAGTAAAAGAGTTATATAAGTTGGTTTTAACTCACCTAGATTGAGACTTTAAAAAACTGAATATGGAAGTAAATTCATACTAGCTCTAAGATCAAGTAAAGCTTTTTCAATTTTATATTCTCCAATAAAGCATGAAATTGGAGGACAACCGGGGTCTTTATATTTCAAAGCATTATTGTTTTGAAGAATAACACTTACTTGTTCGGCTAAAAAGGCTTTCTTTTTCACATTCATTTTTCTCTTCACGGTGCACAAGTCTTTTAAAAATGTAGCATAAAAAGGTACCTGTTTAATAACATCCAGCAAAGGTATATTGATTCTTACCTGTTTGAAAGTTTCAAAGATTTCAGAGTTGTGATTGTCTTTCCTTTGTTTGGTCATGGCATGAGGAAATGGAAGTGCTGGCGGGAAATCAGTTTTTTCTTTGCAATGTTCACATTCAACCCCTTTCTTACCCTCAGAGATTGACTCATCATCTTTCTCACAAGGTTCAAGAGTGTGTTTTTCAATAACCTTACCACTGTGAAGAGTGATGACTGATTTGACTTAATCCATGTGTTGGCTTTCGAAACTACTTGCATTTGCGTTATATTGCCCCTTTGAATTTTGCTGTGATTGAGATGGAAACTTACCTTTCTCTTGAAAAATGAGAGCATATGTGAATTTTGCAAGAGCATCTTTTAGATCTGCCATGGTTTGAGCATTTTGCATGTTGATTGTCTCCTGCTTTTCAATGAATGCGTGCAATGTTTTCTCAAGATTTCTTCTAGGAGGTGGAGCATAAGGAGGTGCATATCTGACATGACCAAAGAGTTGATGTCTTCTCCCCAAGTGCAAGAGTGTCGAAGTAATAAATAACCCGGCAAGACCAGGGTCGAACCACAGGGAAGTTAACTATATAAATTATAAATAATAATAATAACAATAATAATAACAATAACAATAATAATAAGTTGAAGAGAGCTTTGAGATATGATATTGATATAAGGATTAAACAATGATAAAAACAATTGTCAAGCTTAAAGGATCCACTAAAATGGTATTTCAAACAAGTATAGTATAAACTCTTATTACTCAACTGGAAACCACACACAAAAGAGGTTCCAATCGGATTGTAAATTGTTAACATGATTACATTAGTTATCTTATTCGAGTAATGCTAATATTTGTAAATGTTGTCAGGCATTCATGATTATAACTTAAGTTAACAACAAATCAAGTTCCTTTCATAGCACAGGTGTCGGTTATACCATACGGTTTGGGCTATGAAAGTGCCAAATATTTGTTGTACCAAGGGTTATACAACATAAATCTAGATTAACCATTTAACAAGCAAAGTATTAAAAGTGAACAAGATAACAAATATAAAACATGTTAGTATTAAACATTAAAGTCCATGTTGAGTTTACACTATACTTATTCTTACACCATTAGTGTAACCTTTTTACCTTGACATAATAAACTTAGCTAAACATAATGAAGAAGAAAACATAAATAAACAAGATAAGAACATAAATAAAATATAAGTTAACTAAGTAAAGGAAAGGAAATGAAAAGCATAAACAAGAGATTAATATAAACAAAACTTAAGCATTACAAAAATATAAAGAGAGAGAGCAAGAACATGATCTTGATCTGAAAACCAAGATGCCTAAATGCATGGCAAATACCTCCTTTTATAGGCCAAAATTCAGAACTATTGATTTGATGACTAATTGTTGAGTGGGTGACCACATCTTTACTTGGTGACAATCTTTATCTTCTTGTCTGCCAAAAACGTCATTGATAACGTTAGAATTTGAACAGACTTAAAATCATGAAAGTTCTAGAAAATTGTCTTAGCTTTCAAACAAAAAAACGAATCAGTGCATTTGAACTTCTAGAACTCGAGATATGGGCTCAACACTAAATAGTGTCTGGGCTGTAGGATAGATTCTGACTTCTCTATTGTTGCTAAGATTTGGACTTCCAAACAACAGAATTTAGTCTTGCACTCCACATGAATGTTTTAGGCATATATCTTAGCTTTCTAGCCATACAAACCAAATTAAAATCTAAGATCTACAGCTCCAGATATGACCCAATGACTGAACAGTGTTCTAGTTTAGACTGAACCAACATCTTTTTTCTAAGCTTAACCCTCTCTTTGTCTTCTCAATTTCAGTAGTTCAACCATCAATCAATCCTTTGATTTATGTGATAGACCTGCATTTAAGATGAACATTTACCATAAATTAAAGGTATCTTATAGTATCAGACTTGTTATTATAAAACTTGCTTTAGTTAAGGAGTTATTAATACTTCAAGTGCAAAATGATGATATAAAACCTTGATAAAAATGCACTTTTAAGTACTAATCAATATCCATGAGAATTTTAAAAATTATGGTGTGCTTGAAATGGTGGCTGTGAAGTTTGTGTATTATTGTTATCACTCTTCCAACTGAAATTTGGGTGATTTCTTCAACCAGGGTTATATATTTACGAGCATGGGTTATGATTGGGCCTTTGGAAACTGTTTAAAGCATGGGCTTGTTCATGGAGACATTCCTTAAAAGAAGGCGAAGTTGGACAGTCATTGGTTGAGTGTTCATTGGTTTCACAGATTTGACATACAATGTCTTGAACAGATTTTAATTGACCACTTTTTTTCAATTCTAGTGCCTCGACTTTTCTAGCTAAAGATGCAAACCTGGTTTGGAGGTCATGATCTTCCCTAAGGTTGTACATTCCTCCACAAGATGTATGAGGTTGAGTTTTACTTGGTGCCTCATAAGTGCTTGTAGTGTCCTAATTTTGAGCATTTTCAGCTACCAAGTCTAAGTATTCCATTGCTTCATCATGGTCTTTATCTTCAAAAGTTTAATTGCACATTAATTCCACCATTTGTCTATCTTTAGGTGTTAACCCTTCATAAAAATGTAAAACCAATCTCCATGTTTCAAAACCATGATGAGGGCAAGTATTAAGCAAGTCTCGATACCTATCCTAACATTGGTAAAATGTTTCCCCTGTTTTTTGAGTGAAAGTGGTGATTTGTCTTTTGAAAGAGTTTGTTCTGTGAGACGGGAAAAACTTCTTTAAAAATTGTTGTTGCATTTCATCCCAAGCACGAATAGATCCGGACCTAAGATTATGTAGCTATATTTTAGCTTTATCTTTTAATAAAAAGGAAAAAGTTTTAATCTGATGGTGTTCATGCTATAACTTAAGTCATTATAGGTGTTACAGACCTCCTTAAATTCCCTTAAATGCAAGTATGGATTTTCTAGTTCCAAGCAATGAAAAAAAGGTAAAAGTTGAATAATGTCTTGCTTAAAATTAAAATGTGATGCATCAAGGGGGGAAACTATACATGAGGGTGCACTTATTCTTGTGGAATTCATGTGCTTAAATGCAAGTATGGATTTTTTAGTTCCAAGCAATGAAAAAAAGGTAAAAGTTGAATAATATCTGGCTTAAAATTAAAATGTGATGCATCAAGGGGGAAACTATACATGAGGGTGCACTTATTCTTGTGGAATTTATGTGGTCTCTAAGTGTTCTAACACGGTTATTCTCATTATGAAGCGACTAGTTATCTTCTTCAGCCATATTTTCTGAAAATGATGAGGATACCCTACAAAGTCTACCACTTAATATATGTGACCAAACTCTCATGCACAGGTAGGAAGAGTATAAAATGAAAAAAAAAAGAAACAAAACAAAACAAAACAAACAAAAGTTAGATAAAATGAAAAGTGAAAAGTGAAAATAAAATAAATATTATAATTTATACAAGAATTTACCTCCCAGGCAACGGCGCCAAAAACTTGACACGACCAAAGAGTTGATGTCTTCTCCCAAGTGTAGGAGTGTCGAAGTAATAAATAACCCGGCAAGGCCCGGGTTGAACCATAGGGAGGAAAACTATATAAATTATAAATAATGATAATAATAATAATAATAATAAGTTGAAGAGAGCTTTGAGATATGATATTGATATAAGGATTAAACAATGATAAAAAAAAATTTGTCAAGGTTAGAGGATCCACTAATGGTATTTCAAACAAGTATAGTATAAACTCTTATTACTCAACTAGAAACCACACATAAAGGAGATTCCAATCGAATTACAAATTGTTAACATGATTACATTAGTTATCTTATTCGAGTAATGCTAATACTTATAAATGTTATTAGGCATTCATGATTATAACTTATATAAACAACAACTCAAGTTCCTTTCATAGCACAGGTGTTCGTTATACCATACGGTTTGGGTTATGAAAGTGCCAAGTATTTGATGTACCAAGGTTATAAAACATAAATCTAGATTAACCATTTAACAAGCAAAGTATTAAGAGTGAATAAGATAACAAATATAAAACATGTTAGGATCAAACATTAAAGTCCATATTGAGTTTATACTATACTTATTCTTACACCATTAATGTAACCTTTTCACCTTGACATAATAAACTTAGATAAACATAATGAAAGAGAGAAACATAAATAAACAAGATAACAATATATATGCGATATAAGTTAACTAAGTAAAGAAAAGGAAATGAAAAGTATAAACAAGAGATTAATATAAACAAAACTTAAGCATTACAAAAATATAAAGAGAGAGCAAGAACATGATCTTGATCTGAAAACTAAGATGCCTAAATGCATGGCAAAAGCCTCCTTTTATAGGTCAAAATTCAGAACTATTGATTTGATGACTAATTGTTGAATGGGTGGCCACATTTTGACTTGGTGACAATCCTTATCTTCTTGTTTGCCAAAAAGGTCATTGCTAACATCAGAATTTGAATAGATTTTTGTCATGAAAGTTCTAGGAAATTGGCTCAGGTTTCCAACAAAACAAGAATCGCGCATTTGAACTTCTAGAACTCGAGATATGGGCTGAACACTGAACAATGTCTGGGCTGCAGGACAGATTCCGACTTCTCCGTTGTTGCTACAATTTGAACTTGAAAACAACCATTTTGAATCTTGGACTCTTCATGAAATTTTTAGGCCTATGTCTTAGCTTTCCATCCATATAGACCAGACCTAAATCCAAGTTTTACTGCTCCAGGTATGATCCAATAACCGAATAGTATTCTAATTTGGACTGAACCAGCATCTCTTTACTAAGCTTGCCATTCTCTTTGTCTTCTCAATTTCAGTAGTTAAAACTCATAAATCAATCCTTTGATTTATGTGATAGGCCTGCATTTAAGATGCACATTTACGATAAATTAAAGGTATCTTATAGTATTAGACTTGTTATTATAAAACTTGCTTTAGTTAAGGAGTTATTGATACTTCAAGTGCCAAATGATTATATAAAACCTTGATAAAAATGCACTTTCAAGTACTAATCACTGACCCACATACAAAACTGACCTAAAAAACCCTAAACTGAAAAGCTCATAACCTGATCCAAACAAGCCTTGAATCTTATGTAAAAAAAAGTATTTATTAAGCCCAAACATGAAAGGAAATAATAAAAATAACTAATTTGCCATTAAATAACACTAGTCTTTCTTTCATTGTGTAGCTAGAATGAATAAGGAATCCTTAAAAGAAAAGGATTCTGAAACATTAATGAATCCTTCCACACTTGGAGATTATATTGCAGCTTATTAAAGATCCTTGTACAACTAGAAAATTCCCAAAACAAGCTCCCACATCCTTGTAGGAAAAGGATCTTTACCAAATATAAAGTCCACGAGTCAAAAGGAAGTAAATAACGGAATTCATATAGCCTATTCTGACCTATATCGCAAGTCTTTCCCAAACATGCATTCACTTGAAAATTTACCCCAACGTAGACAAATACCTCTGAAATCTTTTGGTAAAGTTTCAGCTTGATCCAACAGTTGGATTTGAAGTTATGCTCAATAACGTAAAACTAGACGGTATAAAACTTTACGCTAAAATACGAATCTAACCTTGCTTGGGTTGTATCACAAGGCTAAACTGTATCACATAAGTACTTTAAATATGAAGTAATGAAATTATTAATTCATTTTAAATATACTCAAAATCCTAATAAAAATGTTCTCCAATCTATGTCTATCCTGCAACCATAAGATAAAAGTGTTAGCGGGCTCAATAAACATGTACTATGACTCAAACTCTCCAACAAAATAATCATACACTATGGGCATATCAACATCATAATAATTGTCGCATGTCCCTGTGTGGCGTCTTGATGGCGATTTTCGGTTATTTGCTTGTTTGAGTCTTTGGAGTCGCCACCTAGTATTTCATTCTGGGCTACTAGGAAACCCGAGTGTACTGGTCGTTGTCAGAAATTTAAGGGTAAGAGACTGGATGTTGCTAGAGAAGGTATTAACACCCCTAGCGCACCCCACCTGAGGTAAGTTGCTTCGTGATTTGATGTGATTTAAAAAAATTCAAATATTAATCAAATTCTTAAGGCTTTAATAAATCAGCTATTAAATCCTAAAATATATGTAGAAACATGTTCTTACATTTTCACAGGAAATACAACATGATTTTATTTGTACTTTAGATACTTGACCATATACAAGTTAAAACATTAAATTTTTTTTTTTGCCTTTTTGATTTTATAATTCAATAACATACATAAAAAAAAGTACAAACACACACACACACATCACCTTTTTTACTGTAATATACTCACACACACCCATGACTAAATATTACAAAATAATCAATGTTCAAAATGCAACCATATTATTCGATAGTTTCACCCACATTTAACTAGTGTTTTGCCTATTTTTTATATATAAAATGCCTTGATATTTTTTTTTATGTTTCGAATGCACTTTTGGATGAAAGATGCAAAAAGGAGTAAATTGGAGGTAATTGGCAGATTTGACCTTCAGTTGATGTTTTGTACAGAGCGTGAGCTCTAGAGGTCAAAATGAAGTGATTCTAGTGGCATTAAAAAGCTAACATCCATAAATTTTTGGACATATAAGGCAAGAAAATAAAATAAGGAAGAGCATGAAAATCACAGCCTTCAAAGTCAAATCTCACAATCTGCCAATATTGACCTTCAGCCATTGCAACTTGAATATCTGGAGCTACAGAACTCTAATTGATGCAAACTTAATTTTGTTGGATTCCTGATTCAATGGCCTATCAAAGCTCCAAATAACATCCAAAAAAGATGTCATATGAGAGAGGTATGATTTTTCAAAGATGACAACTGAATTCTGCCACCAAACAAGTTTCGTGAAGAAACGAGCCCAAATTACGTTTCGAAGCATCTAACCCGATATCCAAGTTTTTATTTCAGCAATTTAGCTCCTTTAAGTCAAAGCTTGAAGATTTCATGGAAGGCTATTTCTTTTTTTTAAGGAAAATAGTTATTGAAGTACTTAAATGTAAAAAATCTACTTAATGGAGGACTATTTTGTAAAATAGAGACTAGGGTTTCCTAGAATATAAAAAGAATGAGAGAAGAGAAGGGGGGCAGCCAGCCAAAGGAGAAAAATGCCCTCGCTCCTCTAAGAAACCTAAAATCATGCATTCCTCCTTGTTTTTGATTAGTTGTTCAACAAACATGCAAGGCTAAACTCGTTTTCTTGGTTGCAAAGACACATAAACCTTCTAATTTTAAGAACTGTGAGATTTATTTTACCTTTTCTTTTCAGTTTATATGATGAGTATGTTTGTTCTCCTATGCTTATTTTTCCTATGATTGTTTATTTTAATTGCTAGAGCGGACTCTAAATTATTATTGTAAACAATCTATTGCTAAGTTTGATATCAAAACCGGAGTTGTGGTATATGAACTTGTGAAGCAACTGAGTTTAATGATTGTGGTGGATTTATGTTATTAATCTTAGGGAGAACATTCCATCAAATCAAACATAGACTGCAGACATTTATATTTTCTTGATTAATCAACTTATCTAGTTCTTAAGGCTGCCATTAAACTAAATTATTAGTGCGGACACTGTGGTTGTTTGATAGTTAGGGTTAGTTATACGTCAGATCCGTTAACTAATTAATGTTAAGAAGAGATAAATATTCAGAATATAAATTGATGTTTCATTTCCATGATCAATTTTGATTTACGTAGGTGGATGTGTGCTTGCAACCAAGGTTTGTTCTCTTGATAATTTTCTGATTATATTAAATTTTGTTTGATAGTTTTCTGTTTTCTTTTAATTTAGCCTAGATAATGTCCAAACCCCCTCTAAATTGCATATCATCGAGCATAAAAATCTGACTTAAACCTTCCTCGTGGAATCGACCCCTTGCTTGCTCTATTCTTGTGTGTTGTGTTTGAAGCTAGGATAATTAATTTGTGTGACCGCGACATCGCAACAATCTGAATAACACATGAAACAATTTAAATTTACAAAAAAAAAGGCCTATACTAAAATCATGAATAGTGCTGGAAGCCTTAAGTCACAGGAATAGTGTTGTGAAGCCTTTGGGTTGCCTGAACAACGGCGGCGTGTCTGCTCCACGCATGGCTGCCACTGGCGGCGCGTGGGTTCATGCGCTGCCACAAGAAACCAAGGGGACGGGGTGGATCTGGCTTTGCTTTCTCTTCTCTTCCCTTTCCTGCCGGCTGTGAGGACCACTAATACCTATAACAAAAGAAAACGCATAAGCAGTCAATTTTAGTTTTTTTCTTTGTTTTGCAGATCTATTTCCCTCTTGGTAGCTCCTTTTCTTTTTGTTTCCCCTTCTCTTCCCTTTCCTGTCGACTGTGAGGACCACTGATACCTACAATAAAAGAAAATGCATAAGCAGTCGATTTTAGTTTTTTTCTTTGTTTTGCAGATATGCTTCCCTCTTGGTAGCTCCTTTTCTTTTTGTTTCCCCTTCTTCTCTGTTTCAGTTGGCTGATAGTGTGACCAAGGGACTGTGACGAATGGATTTCTTTCGTGGCTATGAAGTTACTGGCGGCGGTTCAGGTATTGGCGAGGACGAGTGCCTACGGGTTGCTAGGCAACGTTCTCGGTGGTTGAGAGAAGGGTCGATCAGATATGAGGAAGAGAGGTCGGGCGGTGGTCTAATGGTGTTGTGGCCGGGCGAGGCTGGTTGAAGGAGATGAAGAGGTTGCTGGCTAGTGGTGTTTGGCCTCCGCTGGGGGCCGAATGGAGGAGAGACCTAGCGATGGAGATGAGAGAGTGAGGGGATTCTTTTCTATCAAAGAGAAAGGGGGAGCAAAGGCTTCTCTTTGGTCTTGGCTAGATGCTCTAAGTCGGCTGAGACAAGGGAAGAAAGGCTTGTGTCCAGGCATGTGTGGGAAGAGTAGGTGGCAGTCAGTTTAGGTTTTTTCAAGGGAAGGGAGGGCTGTGGCTCCTTTGATAGAAAGGATAGCGTTAGGGTTTTTTTTGTTTGCCCTATATTGTTTTCTCTGAATTGTCTCCCCCTCTTTTCCTATAAATTTTATCTCTGAATTTATAGGTAAAATGTTGTTAGGTTTCCAAACTGGTCCCTCAACTTTTTCTTTTTCCTTTTCTTTTCTTTTTTTTTTTTGCAAATTTTGATTTTTCTTATTTTTTTTGTATTTTGATTTTTTTTAAAACAAGTCATATCAATGTCGACTCAATAAGGAAAATCAGTGATTGTAAAATTTACGCGTTAAAAGTTGAACGCGTTCAAAATACCTTTGAAAATTTAAATTCTTTTGAGATGTCATTGAAAATGCTAAAAACAATGCAAATATATCAAGAATGCATTTTTTGGGGTTTTTGTTGTTTTTTTTTGCTATTTTTGTTTTTTGTTTTTGAAAATTTATCAAAAACATGGGTAAAAAATTAGGTAGCAACAATATTTATGTCCTTTATGAGAAGAAGAAGACATGTCACCTCACATGCATAACATCCTATGTAATAATACCCGTGTATAATATGAAATTCAATTAGTTTAATATTATTAGTAAACAACAAAAACATCATGATGTTTAAAGCAATAAGAAAATATGTTTTAAATGTATCAACAAATATATGTTGTTGGACATGACATTTTTTTTTATGGCTTGTCTCATTGCATATAACATATCTATAATGTGCATGACCTTCTTTTGCATTCATCTCGTTGTGCAAATGAGAATCAATTCATCGACCATGCTCAAGTTTTCATCTAAATGAGTCTGCTTCTAATTGAAGTCCAGTGTAATCACTTCATTCTAACTTGTTTGGTTAAAAACAGAATGCCAAGCCATATGATGATCTATAGCTCTGCATAATGTAATGATCATCAATAAACTACGTAAAGTCTAAGTCATTCTTAGCACCACATATAAGAACATGTGAACATTGATGAAATAATGTCTACTATTTATCACACATACAAGTTCAGTCATTCAATCTGACTACCATTTGACTTCTTCGACAACACCTAGTTTTATTAGGGTGTTGATATGGAAAAGATGTTATTCAACATCGAACAATATTTTAGTTTAACCTCTTAATCTATCCCTCCTAATTGTTAATTTAACTCGAATTGTCAACGGTCAAATTATTCCACGTTGAATAAAGTCATTTGATTTACGTCTACATTTGACCCAATAACTATTACATTTATAGAGTGTCAATTACACTAAAGCAAAAACAAGTATTGGATGAGCACATTTCAGAACATGATTAAATGATTTTGATAGATTGGTTGTCATATTATCATACCAGTGACTACCATAAACAAAATACCCATTTTTCTTTTGGTTTTCACTCAAATCATTCTTGATATGCCAAGTTTAACTTGCATTTTTCTCATACCACAAATCAAATTTGCACTTTGAAGATTTATAACATATCCTTATCAAATCTTTCTTTGTATGTATTTGAATTCATTATTGAAGTTGCTAACAAAATATTAGGTATAGTACCGATTGTTTCTTAGATGTTCATGTTAAATTTCTACTTCTCCATTCTTAATGCCTACATGTCTATCTAATATAATACAAATGCATGTTCATTCACCAGTAATGTATATTTGTAAGCAAAGTAAAAACTATCTCTAATTATAATTATTTTCTTTATTAACAAGTACAAAAGTCAAAGAAAATATCTCATTATTTGTATCAAAAGCATATGTAATCAATAATTTTCCATCATATCACCCATACAAATGTGTGCCATCAATATTGATTATATTAGATACAAGTCTTGAACCCTTCAATATAAGGTCCAAATGACCAAAGAATTCTCCCAAATACCATTATACTATCATTACGATTTTCTTTGTGCTTCTAGGCAATAGGCATTCTAGGATTTGATTCTTTTATTTCCAATAATAATCTTGGCAACTTTTCAAATGACTCCTCATATGAACCAAAAAGATGCTCAAACATTTTTTGCTTTGTAACCCATACCTTGTCATATAAGATTTTATAATTGTAATACAATTTTATTTTATCTTGAATGTTCATAACCATCATAAAAAGGTTATTCATTACAACGGTTGAAATTAAATTAACAATAAAATTTGTATCGAGTTAGTGATAGTTCTTTTGGACAAAGGTCAGGTACATATGCGTGGCCCTTTTAACTTTTCTATCTCAAATAAATCTAATCTTTTATGGTAACCTTTATGTAAATACTACAAACATTTCGATGCTTACATACATTGTAATTGAATAAAGATCAAGGTTGATCATTGAATTTGATTGAAGATATTCAATTAAATGTGAAATGTGATACCGTTTAACTGCATTAACTAAATCACTTTTACTGTAGAATGTTTGTCCAACCTTTAAATTAGAACCTCCTAGTAAAATGTCTATAACTAAATGCTAAAACATGGCAAATAATAAATGTAGACCTAAAAGCATCTCTAAATTCAGGAATAAACGATATTATTCATCATCAACATTATCAACAACATCAATTGTCATATTCAGATACAATATCTCATCATCCTTATTGTCACAGGCTTAGAATAATCATATATATGTTAATCAACAAATGGATTGTTAAATAATTGTATCATCACTCTTCTATAGCAAATCATCCGACCAACCTAAAGTGTTTTGCCCTCTACTAACTAACCTTGAAGGACCGACGATTGTGACGCTCTTATATCTATTCGACCATAAGTTGGGACAAACAAATGAGTTGGTTGACTACCCACATACAATATCATCATGTTCAATCCATTTTGAATAAAAGAATCCATAATTATCTTAAAACTATCATCACACACAATTAGTACATGATAATGCTAATGTTCTCTAACTTGACACCTCCAAGTTATATCAACTTCAATATCATTATAATTTCACTCAAGTCCATGACATATAGTTTTTTTTTTCATTTCCGCATATGACATGCCTAAATTAGTATTTAACAATATGCTGCTCCCACCATTGTATGTGATACTACTATTTACATCAAGAATAATAGTACCACTATAATGACATAACATAAGCCGTTATAATACATTACGTAAAAAAAAGTATTAATTGCGGTCAATTAGATATAATTTAAACTAAATTACATGAAATCAACCCTAACTACCTAAATTCACGGCAAATTCAAACAAATTCTCAAAATTTTGAAACAAATTCACAGAAAATTCTAAATTCGATAACTTATTCAAAATCCAACGCAACATATAATTCATTAAAATTCAACCTAATTGATTTTATTTTCATGCTCATCTACATCAAATCAACTCTAATTAATGACATTCATAGGCTAATTTTTTGATAATTCAAAATACCCTAAATTTGACTTAAGCCCTAAACAATAATCTAATTTAAACTAAACCCATCATAAGTTAAATATAAAACTCACATAATTAATAGCAATGTAGCATGTTTGACTTACTTGTAGGACTAAGAAGTGGTGGCAATGGTGACAATGACTGATTTTGAAGAGGAAAACGTCCTATACATATTGCGACTTGTTATAGCTTCTTCCCTAGCTCACAAAACATGTTTTGAGACTTGTTATTCATCTTAGCGCTTGAGAATAACAACATTTAATACATATTGCGATTTGAAGCCCGACAAGTTTAAACTGTATTATTTTACTAAAAAAAATTTAAATTCTGTGTGAATTTTGATTTTAGTGTGCTAATTGTTTTAATAAACAAAATATCACCGAAATTAATGGCTATGAAGTATCTAATTGTTTTAATTAATTTCTATCTAAAAACAATTAAGAAAAGTGTTGGCCCTTTGGTTTGACGCAAGTCAAGTTTCCAACATAGCCAGACAAAGTATTTACTATTCGAAGCATAAATAGGTTTATCTCAAGTCTCAACCTAGTTGTCTACAAGTCCAGGCAGAAAGTCCTGGTCAAAATTGCCCAAAACAGGCAAGAAACTTAAAGTTTGTTGCCCCCCTGTCAGTTTGACAGGTTTCATGGGGTTTCAATTCCATCTAGACAGGAAAATAAAGACAAGTTAAGGATTAGTTTCTTCCTGCCTTCAATCTCTTTTCTGTTTTATTCTTCTTTAGCCAGACTTAACCTGTGGTGGTATTGGAGATCCTGACTCCGATTTTTCGTAATTATTATATTATATAATATCTAATTCGAGTGGCATCAACATTCCTAAATGGCTTCCAATGCCACTGCTGATTCCCTCTTCAACGCCACTTCTGTAGCCATCGACAAAGATAAGAACAGCCAGCATGCTGTTCGCTGGGCTGTCGATAATCTCGCAAGCAATAACTCGGTTCTTGTCCTAATTCATGTCAAGCACAAAAACCATCAATATCGTAGGCACCCTCTTTCATTTCTCATTTTAGAAATGAGTGCAGGTTTTTGGTATTGTTTTTCTCTGATTATTTTGTTTTATCTGTTGAGATTCATCCAGAAGTTGCTAATGGTCAGGATGGTGATGATGCTGATGAGGCGCATCAGCTTTTCACTCCCTACCGTGGATATTGCGCCCGTAAAGGGGTAAGCAAAGTTCATGCCATACATGTAGAATCCAGCATTGTATGGTTCAGATAACTACATTAAAATGGAAATTATAACACCACTACATTAAAATGGAAATTATAACACCATATTGCATTGCCAAATTCAGGTTCGTTTGAAGGAGGTTGTGCTTGATGACATTGATGTTGCTCGGGCAGTTGCGGACTACATCAACATCAATTTAATTGGAAATATTGTGTTTGGTGCATCGGGAAGAAATGTTCTTACAAGGTCTCTCTCTCAAAATATTGAACTAGAAAAACCTTTGGTTTATAGAAAGTAGTTGAGAAATTAAAATTATCATGTCCAGTACTAAGATATCTCATGTTATGAGTGCCCAGGAAATTCAAAAACCAAGATGTGCCAACTAGCTTTATGAAAATTGCCCCAGATTTTTGTTCTGTTTATGTAATCACCAAGGGAAAGATCCTCTCCACCCAAAAAGCACAACGGACGCCTACTTGTAATGTCCCACAGAAGACAGCATCCATGCCAGTAATTCCATCTCAAAGTCTACAGGATAATGCTGAACTAGATTTGGATGGAGTTAGGTAAGACTTTCACTGCACATTTCATTTCTTGCTAATGAATGCATGGTTTAATGTTTCTCTTTTCCCCCCTTAAACTAGGGCACAGTCCGAGAAAGGAGGGTGGAGAAGTGCCGAAGCAGGTGGATTTCCTTTGGACAAGGTCAATGATCCCATGAGAGGATCACAACCTGAGAGAGGCAGAAATTCCATCTCTAATTTCTCTATGGACAGCACTTACCTTCCCTCGTCCTGCGGAAGACCATCAACTTCCCGTGTTTCTACATCTGATGGATCTGAATTTTCAGGATTATTCGCAACATCAATCATGGACAGCTCAGCCCAAAGTTCAGATTTCTCTGTTGCTTCAGCCTCTAATCTGAATGAGTCAAATGTGGTAAGTGCAAAGTGGTGTTCAGTTGATACCAGTAGGCTTCTTTAGGATGAACTTTTTGTATATGCAATAAGAATTGCTGCATTATCAAAAATGGATATCAATAATCGTAGTATCGTTGGATTATGCATTGCAGGACCATTTAGAAGTTGAGATGAGAAGGCTGAGGCTTGAGTTGAAGCAGACCATGGAAATGTATAGCACAGCTTGCAAAGAAGCACTCTCAGCCAAACAGAAGGTAGTTTATACCATCGTTTTATGCTCCAAAAACTCGAAAGAACTTAGCTATCATTGATCTTAATCCTGCCTTCGAACATTCAGCAGTTTTCAGACTCAGTTGGCTACTGAATACCTGGAAAGAACTTAATTGATAAATTATAAAGAAAATGATATGAGACACCAAAACTAAATGCACCATTAACAAATGAATGTCTTTTGAATTGGCTCAAATGGTTTAATTCTGAATGCTTTGAATTTAGGCTAGTGAACTTAATCAATGGAAGATTGACGAGGTTCGTAAATTTGAGGAAGCCAAGCTCGCAGGAGAGGCAGCCCTTGCCGTGGCAGAGTTGGAGAAGGCTAAGTGCAAAGTTGCCATTGAAGCAGCTGAGAAATCACAGAAACTAGCAGAGTTTGAAGGACAGAAAAGAAAACATGCAGAGAAGAAAGCTGAGCGAGAGACAGAGGAGAAGAATCGTGCTTTAAATGCTTTGGCACATAATGATGTGCGGTACAGAAGATACACAATTGAAGAGATTGAAGAAGCCACGGATAAATTCTCACCATCAAATAAAATTGGTGAAGGAGGATATGGACCTGTGTATAAAGGCAAACTTGATCATACCCCAGTTGCAATCAAGGCTTTAAGACCGGATGCTGCTCAAGGAAAGAAGCAGTTCCAACAGGAGGTACGGTTCCAAAATAATTTTGTCAGGATTGTAAATGTGATTTTTTGCACAATCTAATCAAGCCATTCATCTTTAAATAGTGTGTTTTTCCCGTAAAACCATTAACCATTGGTGAGAAGTCTAACAACTGTTTAAGTTTGAAGTTGAATAAATTCACGACTGTTTTAGCATTCTTAGCAATGTGATCTTTCATAGGTTGAGGTTCTCAGCTGCATTAGACACCCACACATGGTCCTTCTTCTTGGTGCCTGCCCTGAGTATGGAATCTTGGTATATGAATACATGGACAACGGAAGCTTGGAAGACAGGCTACTTCAAAAACACAACACCCCTCCAATTCCATGGGGCATACGATTCAAGATAGCTGCTGAGATTGCGACCGCACTTCTGTTCCTCCACCAAGCAAAGCCAGAGCCCCTCGTCCATCGGGACCTTAAACCAGCAAACATTCTTTTGGACAGCAACTATGTGTGCAAAATTAGTGATGTTGGCCTCGCTCGGTTAGTCCCTCTTTCTGTAGCTGATAGTGTCACACAATACCACATGACCTCTGCTGCAGGAACGTTTTGTTATATAGATCCCGAGTATCAACAAACAGGAATGTTAACTACAAGATCAGACATATACTCGTTGGGAATAATGTTTCTCCAAATCATCACAGCCAAGCCTCCGATGGGTCTTGCTCATCAGGTGGGGAGGGCCATTGAAAGAGGAAAATTTGCAGACATGCTTGACCAAACAGTACCAGACTGGCCTGTGGAAGAGGCGTTAAGATTTGCTGCACTGGCATTGAAGTGTGCTGAATTAAGGAAGAAAGATAGGCCAAGTCTTGCCACGGTTATAGTGCCAGAGCTTAACCGGTTGAGAGACCTAGGAATGAACACGGAGCAGCAAAGAAGCAAAGATAAACACCAGAGCCGAGAAGTCAACAGCAGGGGTCGTAGTCGCAGTCCCCTTTCACATCCTCTGTCAACTTCACAGGGAAGGATGCCAAATGCTACTCAGGTTGGTCAATATTGACTCATCATATAGAGACCAAAAGTTGATGAATTTTCAACTTCTTAAAACTCGGTAGTTTGGGATTAAGGTGCTAGGCTGGAAGACAAATAGTGGCAACATTTGGAGGAATAGGGAGGACAAATTAAGGGACCTTTTGATGCAAAAAAATAATAATACAGGTCATGAAACTTGAGAAGTTCAACTTCATCAACCACAATCACTTAATTAACTACAAAGGATTCGTTTTACTGTTCATTCTCCGTATTAAGCCATAGCATGCGTTAGTTGAACCATCTGTTTTCTAATGTGCTGTTTTGTTGTTAATGAAGCAGGAGAACGCATATAGGTCTTATGGAAAGAGAAGTAAGCATGGCTCTAATCAAGAAAGCGGATGACAGCAAAGAAAGTTAAATGGCCGACTTGCTTGAACCAAAACCAGAAAGCTACTTGCTGATAGAAAAGAATCACAGTGTTGATAAACTAAAGAGACATCGAAAATTGAAAGATGTATGTAGTTCGAGGTCTGAATTATTTTGCTATGAGAACAAGATGAAACAAGAGACATATATCAGAAATGATGGGAAGTAATATCTGTGTATCTTCACTCTCTTGTGAAAGTGGCTCCGGTATTTCAATAATTGCTTTTGTTCTTACACCACAATAAACAGTAAGTTTTGTTGATAATGTTTTAATTACACACTATTAAGAAGATAATTAAAGGAAGCTTGCGTAGTTATACCTCCTTTAATCTAACCTCTCTCCTGCAAAAAATCATCATCATCATCATCATCATCATCATCATCATCATCAAACTGAAGTAAAAAAAAAGTCAAAGAAAAATTATTATCTTTTCTCTAACTTGGATATCAGTTTTATGTAATCTCTGCTGATAATAATTTGTATCTCAACTGTGTTAAGACATTGGCTACAAAACAGTGTTCCTTCAAGTGATATTGAACACACATACAAATTAAGGAGTATGATTATTCCATCCTTATCTCAGCTTCAAAGATTGAGAAGACTGAACAAAGCTACAAAACAACATAAAGAACCACCTCATTATTAATGAACAAAGCATAGCAAAAATGATACAATTTAGGTTTATCCTTGGATTCCTTATAATACATATTCAACTATGTGTTTGAGATTGGTTGTTGATACGGTTCAGTATATAGTTCAGTCTTGGGCTTTCATAATGGGTCTTTACCTAGGAATGTATTTGGTCAAATTAAAGTTCTTATGAATGATGTGTTCGATCTAATTCTTTTGGTAGGTCATTTAACCATATCAGGATAGGCTATGCATGAGATATTTTTAGGCATTAAAGAAAGTTTATTTGGAGTGTATTTTGAGTGTCATAACCCAATTTGTGACCTATTTTAATTATTATCATTTACTGAAAAAAATTGATGATGGAAAAAAATAATAATAATGATAGAAAAATAAGTAAAATGAAATAAATGAAGAATGAATTAAAATTTGGGTTAAGGGCAATATGATGGGAAGTTTTGGGGTTTAATTAAACTTTAGAATTAATCTAATTAATCCAATCAAGGGTTTAATTGGAGAATTAATAAAGTTTTGAGACTTAATTGGCTTGGAATTAATTTAATTAATGAAATCATGGACTTAATTGAAAAAATATCAAAGTTTGGGGTTTAATTGGGGTCCAAATTGAAAAAATTAAATCCAAGGACCAGCTTGAAAATGGCGCGGAAATGCAAGGATCCAATTACATTTTAACCAGGGGTCTGATTGCAAAAGCACAAAACTTCAAGGACCAAAACACAAATGGCCATTAACAATCAAACGGCGTCGTTTCAAAGAGAACCCATCATCTTCTTCTGTTCACCAAACCAGAAAAACGGATGTCCAACGATGCATCACCATTACACCTGCAATTATCACAATTGATGGCTTGAAGAAACGGTTTTGTTCTCTGGCTATAAAAGCCAGAGATAGTCCATGCACAAGGGGGACGAATTGGACTGAAACGAGAGAGGAATTGGACTGAAATGAGGGAGGAAAAAAGGAGAAGACAGGGAGAAAACAGAGCAAGACAAGAGAAAAACGGAGCAAGACAAAGGGAAGAAACCTAGCAAAAGAAATCCAGAAAAACACAGAAAAAACCCAGTACACAGAGCATAAAGAAATACAAATGCAAGCAGGAAATCCAGGAGGCACAAAGAACAAACACAGACGAAGGAAAAAGAAAACAGAGAGGGGGGGCAAGACCAAGAGAAAAACAGGGCAAACCAACACAGAAAACAGGGAAGCAAAACAAAGAAGAAACAAAGAAGAAACCGGAGGGACAAGCAAACATAGACCGAACGAAAAGAGAAGAACCGTTCGCAGAATCACAAGAACAAAGAAGAAGAAGGGGCAGAGAAGAGGAGGCAAGGTCTCCATCGCCTCCAGCAGACCAGGTAAGAGTTTCTCCTTCTCGTATTGTTTTGATTGAGTAGCATTTACACTGTGCAAGTGAATTTTAATTCACTTGCACAGTGTAGCAACACGCGTGCGTTAGCGCACGCGTGCTGCTGAGCCCAGCCCATGTGGGCTGAGCTGGGCCCAGCCCAAAAAAAATATATAAAAATATATATAAAAATAGAAAGTGTAGATATAAAAATTTTGCATGTCTTAGAAAATTATATTTTTTTCTCTCAATTTATTCACTTATATCAGGATCATGAATAAAAAAGGAAAAAGAAAAAGAAAATATACTAATTTTTTGGTGACTACGAATTTTTACCAACGCCAGAGTTGGAATTATTTGTAGTAGAATTTTTACCAACGCCAGAGTTGGAATTATTCGGGGTGGAATTTTTACCAACGCCAGAGTTGGAATTATTCGCGATCGAATATTCACTGGCGCCAGAGTCAGGAATATTATAAACAAATCATCATAGCATAAGCGAAATAAATGTTTAGCAATTTAAGACAAAACCAGCAATGCAGTCTGCCTTAGGCAGAACGTTTAAGGGGTGATAATATCTTCCCTTTTACGTAACCAGTCCCGTACCATAGAATCCCTGTTGACCAGTTAGGGTTCCTAGTGACCATAATACTAGATGGCGACTCCTTAAACAAGACCTTTTCCCTAAAAGAACCAGATGCCAGAAATCTGTTCTTTTCCAAAGATTTTAATTTTTTTAAGGCCGCCGCGATGTCGGGTGCGACAGAATGGCGACTCCACTGGGGACTAATGGACTAAGCTTTGCCTTTTGTTTGTCAATTGCTATAATGTTTGTTATGTTGTGTTTATTTGTTTATTTTTCTTGTATTTACTGCTTTAGCATGCATCCATGTTTATATTGTCATGCATCACGTTAAAAGCACACACCTTAAAATCTAGGATAAGTGGGGGAGTAACGGTACCCCAATGGCTTTAGCCTGGGTAAGACTCGTGAAACCATCCAACTCTCGCTTGATTGTTTACTTGGAAGTGGTTGATATGCCAAACTGATATTACTCAGGGCCTCTATCTTCACACTACTTGTAAGCCTCATATCGACCTTTCATGGACGATCACTGAGCATGCGAGAGACCCTTTGAAACTAGATAATGACCAACCCCTTGATGCACTCAACAATTATGATCTTCCTACTAGGTTGTCACCCCGTGAAGGGCAAGTTTGCATTTCATAAGCATTTTTTTTTTATTATCAACATCTTTGCATAAATTGTATGATTTACATTTACAGGTTGAAATATAGGTTCCCCATTGAAACCTACATATAATAATCATTTGAAAAAAAAAAGACAAATGGAAAACGAAGAAAGAGCCCAGTTGGAAGCCCAACATCAAAAAGAGGTGGACAATCTTAAGGAAGAAGTCACAAGGATTACTAGTCTACTCGAGCAGGTCTTGAGAAATAAATCCGGAAAAGCAACACTTATAGCTCAGCCTGAAGATATGCATGTAACTCATTTCG
>Ga0325411_1001554_pt1 | contig 25608 bp, 16 predicted proteins | sample PopdelMetagenome_13_FD_206181 | JGI IMG/M metagenome (GOLD analysis project Ga0325411, IMG submission 206181) | Populus deltoides microbial communities from Bellville, Georgia, United States - Xylem-PdIQD-R4 | ecosystem: Host-associated > Plants > Phyllosphere > Stem > Wood/Secondary xylem... | reverse complement strand
AATCATATATGAGCCATCAACCATATGAAAAACGATTTATAATGTCCTTGAGAAGGGTTTGCAATAATTTTATAAAATAGAGCTTTACCTGTGATTAATCCAGTAATTTATTGATGTTAAACATAACTCAAATAAGATTTTATACTGAATATGATGAGAATTGATTTGATTAAAGCTAAGTAGTAAATTAATATGTGACCCAATTAAAATAGAAGAGAAATTCAGTTTTTTTTTTTTAATATCATTTTAATTAATACATCCAACACATGACCCGATGAAAGATTGAATTTGATAGCCATGTTGAACAAGACTTTGTTTTGTAATTGGCTACTTGTGATGAGTAACATCAATTGTAGTTTTCATTCATTTACTGCCTTTAGTTGGTGCAAAATAGTCAGTGGACTCGTTACCTAGATATTTATGAACGTGTGGCCACTACTTGATGTAAGAGAAAAACAAATTATACGAAGAAAGGTTACACCAGCCAAACACACCCTACCATATCAATTATTATTATCATTATTTATTTCACAGCAAAAAAAAAAAAATTTGTCGATTTTCAGCCAAAGTATCAATTTTATATAATAAGCCTTGAGATGTAGATTAACCTTGATTGACAAACATGTTACATGTTTTACTGGCTATTTAGGTTGTGCTTTACTGCGGGTCGGATCTAACAAAAGTTAACGTATATGTGCAAGTGTTTGTGATGTGTTCTTTTACATTAAAAAAATTAATTGTAAATTAAAAGACCGATGTATGCATTTAATTAAATAAATCAAGAATTATTTGGGTTAAAAAAAATCATTAATGATAACCACAAATTGAACTAGAAAGTTGAAAGATTGATGTAGATAACAATAAAAGCTTTCATACATAAAATCTTCCTAAACTGGTCCTATTCCATCTCTTGAACATAGAAAAACTTGCAATCCTACGAAGACCAACCACAAATATGGATATTTTTGTTGGGTTTTCTAATACACATACAAGCAATGAAAAATATAAATTCAAAATCTTTTAGGTGTCCTAAGATCCCATTAGATGGATCAAGAGTTGTTTATGAATTATACAAAAATTACTTGAAGATCAAATATTCGTTTTAACTTTGACACAAGTCATCCAAGTATCCAATCTCTAACACTAATCTATATGAACTATCATTGAGAAATATCTTAAACCTTTTTAGAAGAGAGTTATTGTTAAGGAGAAAGAGATTGTTATATTTTTTAGTGCTAACTCTTTTCTTTTATGTTTTTCAGGAGTTCTATATTGTACTGTGTATTGTTAAATAATACATTTAGTATTGTTTTATTTATTAATGGTAGAATAGTATTTTCAATTTAACCTATATATAATCTCTTTGTATTTAGGTTAACTCAAACACTTTAGGATAAATAGATTAATAAGAATTCCTAGTTCCTTCTTTTTTATGTTCGTTTTTGTTTATGTTAATCTGAATTAATTTATTATGGTATCAGAGTTGATTTTATAGAACAAGGTTAATCCCAAACATAGCTTTTGTAGATCCAACTTTTTATTCTAAAATTATTTTGGAATGATATTTTGTCTTTCGCTTCTGCAAAATTTGGTATTTTGTCTTTCCTTCAGCTTTTGCAATTTGATATTTGCATTCGGTTTTTGAAATTTGTGTTGTGTTTTGGAGTAATCGTATCATTTCGAGAAGATATTTGTTTAGTTTTTGTGATATTTGTTCAGTTTCTGCAATCTAGTACTTTGTCTTTCATTGCTTTTGCATTTTGGTTCTTTTTTGTTTGTTAATTATGGCTACTAAAAGAGATGTTTCGCTTCAGTCTGTGGGTATGAGGTTGGATGGAAATAATTATTCACACTGGAGTTATGTAATGAGAAATTTTCTTAAGGGTAGTAAGATATGAGGATATGTTAGTGGAACTTATGTGATACCCAAAAATACTGAGGAGAAGGATGTTATTTTGATAGATACATGGAAAGTAAACAATGCAAAGATTAGTACTTGGATCAACAATTCTGTTGAGCATTTCATAGGTACGCAGTTAGCGAAATATGAGACAACAAAGGAGGTTTGAGATCATCTGCAAAGGTTATTTACATAATCAAATTTTACAAAGTAGTATCAGTTAGAGAATGACATACGGGCTCTTCATTAGAAGAATATAAGTATTCAAGAGGTTTATTCTGCTCTGAAAAATCTTTGGGATTAATTGGCTCTTACAAAATCAGTAGAATTAAAGGCATGTGATGCCTATATTGAGCGTAGCGAGCAGCAATAATTTGTATAGTTTTTAATCGCACTTCGTAGTGATTTTGAAGGACTTAGAGGTTCAATTTTGCATCGTTCTCCACTGCTTTATGTTGACTCTGTTGTTAGTGAGTTATTGCCTAAAGAAATACGTCTTCAGTCTTATTCTGAAAAGAGAATTCTTTCTGCTTCGAATCCTTCTATACTAGCAGTACCTTTTAAGTCATTCTCTAATCATCAAAATAAGCCTTACACAAGAGTTGGCTTCAATAAGTGCAATTTCTGTAAGCAAAAAGGGCATTGAAAAGCCTAGTGTCCCAAGTTGAAACAACATAATCAAGCTTGAAAGTATGACAACCAGTCACAATCTAATGCTCATAGACCACCTTAGGGTTATAAACTACCACACCACAATACTGCAGTAGTAACTTCATGAGGCTCTATTACCTATTTTAGTACTCTAGCTAAGCAATTTCAGAATTTTCTCTCCTTACAGCCACAAGCAATGTCCGCTTCTCCTTCCATAGGTCAGTTGCCTCATATTTCCTTAGGTATTTCATATTCTGAATAGGTCTTAGATTTTAGTGCTTCACATCATATGTCTCGAGATTCTTCATATTTTACCTTTGTGTCCTCTTCGCCCTTCATACATGTTATGACTAATGATGACACTCTCATTCCCTTAGTAGGTGTTGGTTCTGTTATTACACCTCACTTGTCTCTCCCTAATGTTTATCTCATTTTGAAACTCAAATTAAATCTTGCTTTCATTGGTCAATTATGTGATTCTGGTGATTATTTAGTCATATTTTCTTCTTTTTTTTGTTGTGTACATGATCTGCAGTCTCAAAAGCTGATTGGGACAGGTCGTAGGGAAAATAAACTATATATTTTGGATGAGTTAAAGGTGTCAGTTGTCGCTGTTGCTGTTACTACTATTTATTCGTCTTTTTTTCGTTTAAGTCCTTCATCTTCTAGTTTTTATTTATGGTATTCTCGTCTAGGTCATGTTTCATCTTCTCGTTTGAGATTTTTGACATCCATAAGAGCTTTAGAAAATTTGCAAATGTATGGTGTTTCTGATTGTAGTAGATGTAAACTGACAAAATTTTCTGCTTTACCTTTTAATCGAAGTATTTCTGTTTCTTCTTCACCATTTAACTTGATTCATTCTGATGTATAGAGACCTTTTCTTGTTGCCATAAAAAGAGGGTCTCGATATTATATTTCATTTATTGATGATCATACTCGTTATTGTTGGGTTTATTTAATGAAACATCGTTATGAATTCTTTAAGATGTATACAGCCTTTCAATCTCTTATTAAAACTCAACATTTTGCTATAATCAAATGTTTTAGGTGTGATTTGGGTGGAGAATACACCTCTAATAAATTTTGTTAGTTGTTTGCCTTAGATGGAACCATTCACCAAACTTCATGTATAGATACTCTTGAGCAAAATGGAGTTGCTGAAAGAAAACATAGGCAAGTTGTTGAAACTACTCGTTCTCTCTTATTGTCTGCTTCTATTCCTAGTGAGTTTAAGGGAGAAGCTATCCTTACTGCTGTAATTTTGATTAATATCATTGTATCGCCTCATAGTTCGGGTTTGTCTCCTTTTGAAAAGTTATATAGATGTATCCCTGATTATTCCTCATTTAGAGTTTTTAGTTGTACTTGTTTCCTTTTTTGTCTTTCATCTTCATGTAGAACGCAGTAAGTTGTCCTCCCGATCTGTTATTTGTGTCTTTCTAGGTTATGGTGAAGGTAAAAAAGGGTATCATTGTTTTGACTCGATAACTTAAAAATTTTATGCGTCTCGTCATGTTGTCTTTCTCGAACATATACCTTTCTTTTCTATTCCATCCACTACTTATAACTTGACTAGACCTGGTCTTGTTCGTATAGATCCTTTTTATGAGGATTCTGATAGTTTATCATCTTAAGTTCCTAGTACCTCAGATACTCATCTCCATGTTCAACCAATTTGTACTCATAATTCTGCAGGTACTGACACTTTACTCTCCAGCACACCTAAAGCTTCATTCTTATTTACAACTTCTCAAGCTTTATATGAGATTGTGGATCCATCTCTATCTCAAATCATACGCATTTGTAAGTCCACAAAACTATCATATTTTGCTTATTCTTGTTATTCTTCATCATTTACTTTCTTTTTAGCTTATATTCATTGTTTATTTGAGCCCTCTTCCTATAAAAAGGCAATTATCGATCCTCTTTGGCAGCGGGCTATGGATGAGGAACTTTCTGTTTTGCATAAGATAGATACTTGGGATCTGGTTCCTCTACCTCTTAGTAAGAGTATTGTTGGTTGTTGTTGGGTGTATAAGATCAAGACTAATTTTGATGGGTCTATTGAGCGATACAAAGCTAGGTTGGTTGCGAAAAGGATACTCTTCATAGTATAGTATGGATTATGATAAGACATTTGCCCCTGTTGTAAGAATAACTACTATTTGTACTCTTATTGTAGTAGCTTCGATTCGTCAGTGGTATGCCTCTCAACTTGATGTTAAAAATGCCTTCTTGAATGGAGATCTTCAAGAAAAAGTTTATATGGCGCCCCCACCTGGTGTTTCACATGACTCTGGGTATGTTTGTAAGCTTAAGAAAGCATTATATGGTCTCAAACAAGCACCTCGTGCTTGGTTTGAGAAATTCTCTATTGTGATCTCGTCTTTTGGATTTGTTTCTAATAGTCATGATTATGCTCTTTTTATTAAGTGCATTGATGTAACTCATCAACAATATTATGGTTTAGATATTATCATGAAGTGTGTTTACTCTGTCAAATCATGTTTATTCTCAATACCATAGTCATTAATTCTTTGAATAAGATTTCATATATTTTTTTATTATATCTTCATCAACAATATTATGGTTTAGATATTATCATGAAGTGTGTTTACTCTGTCAAATCATGTTTATTCTCAATACCATAGTCATTAATTCTTTGAATAAGATTTCATATATTTTTTTTAAATTTCATTCCATCTTGCAATCAATACTATTTGAGAACATGTAAATCATTTTTTCCAATTCATCTAGGGTAATGAATTACCTCATGATCACTCAAATAATTTCATATAGTTCATGTTATACCCAATATTTGCTTGTTTGTTATCCTTGGTTAGGATAATGTATAGTCATGATCAAAGCATCACATGTCCTATATAAAATAACTTAGTGATATCAAGTCCAATGATCACTTACACAACTGTCAAGTGAGCCTTTCCATAGACATAGGTGATCTCCCTATATGGAATTCTTATGCGAGTCAGTTCAGTACTGTATATGTCATCTAACAGGTATCTACATATTAGTTTTAGGTATTCCTCGTACATCAGCTCATGAGAACAATTGTTTCTTTTTATAAAGGAAATAAGATAATATGTATAGGTCTCAACAACTTTAGTTAATTTCTATTCTTAATAAAGCATTGAATAGAAACATGTAGGAATAATGCTTTGATGCAATAAGAATCTCGTTATTATAATGAATTTATAATTTTCTTTACAAAATATTTTTTTGTCCCAAATGCTTTATCTTTACTCTAGATTCATTAATCAAATATTAGATTTATTATATTTGATGAATATTAAAGATAAATAAAGACTTTATTAAAATAAATATATTTATATGAACAAAGATAATTAATATAATATGTAACTAACCAATTATCAACAATGCATATACACTAACAATTTTCACTTGTTAGTGTCCTAAGGTTTTGTGTAGATCTTGACACTGTTATCCCATGTTAAATATTTTTCATGCATTAAATGACTAGTACTTGACATTATTATATATCCCATGTTAAATAATTTTCACGCATTATTAACTAGTACTTAAGAGCTTTCAATGTCATGAAAAATGATTTGGTTTAGTTATACACCACTACACCATTAAACAGTTTTATCGAAAGATTCATTCCGTCGGTGTAAGGCACGCAATTCATTGGTAAAATTCTTACCGACGGCATCACCGATGGAATATCGATCGTCGGTAATTCCCCGTTTCGTCGCTAACTCTGTCGGAAATAAAAAAAAACACTGACGATCTTACAAACGGCAAAACGCGCCAAAAATAAATAAATTTCCCACGAGAACTTTACCAACAAAATAATTCTGTCTATATTTTCAACGGCAATCACCGACGAAATGGCCGTCAATGATTGTGGCATAGGCGGTAAATATTTCAGAACTCTATGTATACTACCGACGGATATATTTAATTGGTAATAACGATGGTAAACACCGATGGAAGATATCCGTCAGTGATTATGGCATGAGTGGTAATTGTTTTGCAACTCTCGGTTAAATACCGACGACCTAGTGGTGTTTGTAAGGCCGTCAATATTTATTTAAAATATTTTTTTTAAAAAATATTTATTAATAGTAAAAAAACTAATTAATCAAATAAATAACCAAATATTGTATTAAACATTAAAAATATAAAAATAATGTTAAATAATATTCATCCAAATATTCATTACAAATTTAATGTATTTCAAAAACAAAATTAAACTAGAATAACAGCGAAGCTGGAGGAGGAGGAGGAGGAGGCTGGTTGTTTTTGGGACCGTACAACCAAAAAGGGGCTGCACATGTATCATCACCCATCCTTATTCTCATCTCCATGACCATTTGACGGAGCTGATCATAATCCGTCAAGAGTCGTTCATATTGTTGTTTCAAGGCTATGAACTCCTTAGACTGGGTGCTTGATACTGATGGAGAGCTCCCAACGGTTGAGACACTACGGGTCAACTGCAAGTTTTTGGCCGTAGTGTTGGAGAGCCCATAAACCTGATTTTTTTCAGGTCCACCAGACGATCCTACCTCCATCCATAAATCCGGATCGAAATTCAGATAGGTCGAATGATCATCCTCATATCTCTCCTTCAACCAGCTATTATAGGTCTCCTGATTTTTTTTTTTAAATCATCATATTCAAGTCAAGAAACTAATAACTTACGAAATAAAATGATTAAACAAAAATACCACGAAGTGCTGAGCATGGTTGTCCACGAACTACTGCATCCCTTTTTGGCGGTCTTGACTCCGCACGTGCGTCTCTACAGACAGCTCCATTGGGCTCGGCTCACGTCCAAGAGACGTAGCCTGTAAGGAAAAAAAAGGTTGCAAGTTAAATATATTTATAAGCAATAACAAATTAATTAACGATATATTTCATTTAAATTAATCTTACCATCCGCTTTGCATGTGCACTAAATGAGATGGAGTCGTCGGTGTGCGTGGTCACCGAACCATGAATTTATCGGTGCTGGTTGTCGGCACCTGATTGTGAGCGTCGTGTGAACCGCTCAGACGTCACGTGTTCAATATATGTCGTCCATATATCCCCGAGATGAACGGCGGTTTAAATTCTCGCTAAACCGCCGCCTCATTCCATCCTTCAAGACCGTTATCTCTCGCATATCTTTTTGCTTTTTTTTGTATCATATTAAAAATCACACAACCTATTTCCACAGTAACAAATTAGAATTTAGAACATAAAATTATAAAATAAGAATAAATATTACTTTCGATGTTACCTAGTTGCTGCGTGATTCTTCCATACCCTCCTCACAACATTGTTGTCCACGCTATCCCACTCAAATTTATGTTGTGTATATAAATAATTCATTTAAAATAAAAATAGTACAAGATATAAAATTATAAAAATAATTTATTAAAAATAATCTGGAAATTAAAAGTTAACACCTACCTGAAATCGTCGAAACCATGTATCGATATTAGGTCTCCACTCAGGATGTCTGGAAACCTGACTCCATTGAAATAATGGAATCTCCATCGACAATTTAAACACTGATGTTATTGTCCAGGCAACCTTAATATTTGTGAACCTGAAATTAAATAAAAATAATAAAATATTAATTAGTTGTTCATAAATTATGTTATAAGTATAAAAAAAAACTAAAACCTAAACAAACTGACATTGAAAGGTCATCTTTTCATTGTGCTTGGTACTTGCGGGTGAATTGACTCCGCTGTGAAGGTACATCGCCTCTGCGCTGTGAAACCACGCTAGAAGAGGTAGCATCACAAATTAGCGCAGATTCCTCACTGTGATCAGCACCTAAAGATACGTCCTCCTCGCTGTTAAAAGAACTAGCTGCAACCATCTGTTGACGACATGCTGTAGATTTCATTCTACGCATCTACACAAATTTATATGAATAATTACATAATTAACTTCGATTATTTAAAAAAAATTCTGCAGCATCTACCCTATATTGGAGACTACCCACGGTTTTCAAACCTGCAAATCTTTACAATAACCACAAACCAATTGACTCCATTGGAAAATCTTATATACAACCTAACATCTATAGAAAGTCAACATCTATATATTTTCAACTAACATCTATAGAAATGCATAAAGTATTTTCATGCTTTGCCGTCAGAAGGATGCACCATCACTCCATCAACCACATGATGTGATTGGTGCCATGTCATATGCTCAGCAGTCCTTGGTTACATGAATAACCTCTGCAGTTTAGGTGTGATTGAGAAGTATCTAAGTTTTTTATATGCCACGAGAGTCTTTCCCCTACCAATTCTGGGTTTGTAACGAGAATGCCCACATGTCATGCACTTAGTCAGCTCAGTATTTTCAAGGTAGTATAACATGCAGAAGTTAGGGCACATGTCAATTTTCTGCTATCCTAAACCGAGGGGTTTCATCATGGACTTTACAGCATAAAAGTTCTCTTTCAGCCTGTTCCCTTTAGGTAAAATGCTTATCGCCCATTCGATAATCTTGTCATAACCAGCCTCACTCAACCAGTGATCTGACTTGATGGTGAACACCTGTGCTACGGCGGATAATTTATTGTGGTTCATGTAGTCATCCCATAATGGTTCGTTAGAATCTTTCAACAGATCAAAAAACCTTGCTGCATCTGCATTATATTCTTCTTCTACGATTGGACATTCACTGACATTACCTTCACTCATTCTCATTGCATCCATAACCATATTCCTGTAAGGATTACTGTTGTCATTTCCAACTTCATGCACGTTGCTAGCACTAGAAGTTGACCCAACCACCCTTTTTACCATGCTCTCATTAGGAATAAATAGTTCTCCGTGTACATAACAATACAAGAAATCCTCCATGAACCCTTTGGTTAGAAGATGCATCGTTACAACATCTTGATACAGAAACTTTTTATTTTTACACTTCATGCATGGACACCTAATACCGCCATCAGTAAAATTCCTCGAAATAGATGTTGCGAAATTAATAAAACCCTGAACCCCGTTACAATAATCCATCCTCCATAATCCTTGGGGTGAGTCCCGATACATCCATGAACGATCATCCATGACTTCTATCAAACCTCTATAAAACTATGACGACAACATTTATTAATTAACTATGTTATGTAAATAAATTTATAAAAATATTGGTTTGCCCCGACATTATCCAACAAACTAAAAAAACACTTATGTTAAATATTCATTATCAATTATCAACGTCCATATAAATTTATATATATATAAATTTACAGAAATCACAACTTCGTAATAGAATTGATAAAAATTAAAACGGACCCGTTAAACAAGCAATTATTTATTTTATCACAACACATCTAATTCGGTGTAATTCAAACAAAGTTTCAACAATTTACAAACAAATACAATTTGACAAAATCTAAAACAAACTATAACAACTACAAATTTTTCTTTGACAAAAAAATCAAACAAGTACATACGTTAACAAAATATATATACTAAAAAAACAATAAAAAACAATAAAATTGATGTTTAAATGTTAAAACTAAAAAGGATAGATTTACTTACAAAAAACGATAAAATCCACAATAAATTGCTCGAAGAACGAATGTTGTGACCACATACAAAAGTATAAGAAACTTGAGTGCTTGTGTTGAGAAGAGGAGGAGAGTTGGAATGGGTGGTTGGCTGTAGTTTGGGAGGGGAGAGTTGGGATGGGAAAGAAGAAGGAGAAATAGAGGAAGAGATTGTCGGCACAGTGGGTATATATTGGCTTTTACTGATGGATTTACCGACGGACACATTCCATCGGTATACCCGTCGGTGAGTCCGCCGGTGACTATGCCACGTCACTGTAGGGAGATCCTGGTTTGAATCCCTCGGTCATTTCGTCGGTAAAACCGTTGAAAAAAAAATCAACGTCATCACAACGTTACAACTTTTCAAAAAAACTATATAATCCATCGGCGATACGGTCGGTATATATAATGACGAACGTATTTCATCGGTATATACCGACCGTATCTCCGACAGGTATTGTCTGTCGGTATATACCGACAAAAGTAGAGACAAAATTATTTATGTCGGTAATTCTGTTGGTTTTCGCTGCTTTTCTGGTAGTGCACTGAGTAAATACAACATGTGTTTGCATAACCAAAACAAGTATGGATACAATCCATACTTTCATGGTTATTGTATATGTAATAAAAAAGAGAAGTTTGTTGAACTCTTTGATGAAGAGTAAATGAGTAGTAAATTGTGATTTCTAGGTTAGGAATAGAGAGTAGACATCAGTTCTAAATAAGAAGGCTTTTATAAGAGTGATGAACTCTTGATGATACTACAGTACTTCAGCGATGACTATTGTATTTTTTAAAAAAATTTGTTGAAGGAAGAGTTGTAATTGAAAAGGATGAACTTATATATGAGAGGGAGATTTTAAATATATATATGTGAGTAATAACTATCTTATATTAAAAAATAATGAAAAAAAATGATATGCTTGTGCACATAAAATTAAACCCCAACACAGTAATTTAGGGTTTTATGTTAGAGTAATGTCCATACGTAGAACTTATACATACAAGTGACGACTTCCTATTGGTCGTTTTAACAAATAAAATTACTATATATGTTTGAAACCGAGAAGAAAACAAAATCTAACCACGTGCAACACGACGTCGAGGGACCCATCATCCCCTTATAAAAACAAGCCTTTGTCATGGACATTGCCTACGTACAATATCTGAAGACACACCACTCATTCCCTTGCGCTCTCAACTCACACGTTCCACCATGTCTTCTCTTCCTTACCCTTCCAAGCAATCATCTGCAAGCGATCATAGGCTTAATTATCAGTCAACATCTTTGCGTTATAACCACGAAATTAAGGCCACACTAGAAGTAAACACTGTTGTTCCACCGCCAAGCAGTAGGGGAGGAGGAGAAGGTGCAGCCACTGATCATAATGGTGTTTTCTTGACTTGGGAGGATTTGTGGGTGACTGTTTCCAATGGGAAAAAAGGCAGTAAATCAATCCTTCAGGGCTTAACTGGTTATGCTCAGCCTGGAGAGCTTTTGGCTATAATGGGTCCTTCAGGCTGTGGCAAGTCAACACTTCTTGATACATTGGCAGGTAACTAATTAGATAGTACTCAGCTTTTGGAGTATGCACATCACAACATATCTGATCCTCTCTGCTAAAGTTGAACAAATCTTAAAAAGCTCCCATACATTATAAGATCACAATAACACTAATCAAGCTGATCTGCATAATCTTTCTTGACAGCTATTTTATGTGTTTCAAATGTTATAGTTTGACTTGAGTTTCTGTTGCAGGGAGACTGGGTTCAAACACACGACAAACAGGAGACATACTAATCAATGGCCACAAACAAAGGCTGGCTTATGGTACATCGGTAAGGAAAAACAAATTGAAGAAAATGATGAAAACATTAGGAATTTTATATCATAAACTATAATATTTGAATAATCATCGACAAATATTTTCTAAAAGGTTTTTTTTTTTTCATTGATGCATACAGGCTTATGTAACTCAAGATGAAACCTTAATCACAACATTAACAGTCAAAGAAGCTGTGTACTACTCAGCTCAGCTCCAATTGCCAGACTCAATGTCAAGGGCAGAAAAGAAAGAGAGAGCAGAGGTGACAATAAGAGAAATGGGGCTGCAAGATGCCATGAATACAAGAATTGGAGGATGGGGATCTAAAGGACTTAGTGGTGGTCAAAAGAGGAGAGTGAGCATTTGCATAGAGATACTAACACATCCGAAACTTCTCTTTCTTGATGAACCCACAAGTGGGCTTGATAGTGCAGCATCATATTATGTCATGAGCCGAATTGTTAGATTTGACCGCAAGGATGAAAATAGAAGAACTGTAATTGCATCCATTCATCAGCCTAGTGGTGAAGTCTTTCAGCTTTTCGACAGTCTTTGCCTGCTCAGTGCTGGTAAAGTAGTGTATTTTGGCCCAGCTTCTCAAGCAAATGAGGTATTTGAGCATCAAAATTTTGTAGGCTTAGTTGATCTAATATATGTAGATCATATAGGAATTAACAACTTGACTAATCCTCATCTTTATTTTGTTTCAATATAGTTTTTTGCCTTAAATGGCTTTCCTTGCCCGACTCTCCAGAACCCATCTGATCATTTCCTGAAAACCATAAACAAAGATTTCGAAACGGTATGTTGTCTTATCCAAGGTCTGGCTTTGCGGTATCTTTGGTTAATTAGTATATCAGGATAGAAGAGACGGAGACAATTAAGTATTGATTGGTTGAACACCAATGTAGACAATGGTGGCTTAAAGATTCATCTTAAAATGTTCATAAAAATTATGATTATGTCCTTCACAGGATCCTGAACAAGGTTTAGAAGATGCAATTACCGCAGAGGTAGCGATTAATACTCTGACAAAGGCGTATAAATCATCAGACCATTATCAACAGGTTAAAAGACTAGTCACAGAAATATGTGAAAAGGTATACTCTAATTCCCTCGCAGTTTTCTAAGTGATAAATTCTTGATGTTACAGTCATTGAAAGGGATGATTAACAGTCAGATGGATACAGGATTGTGGGACATTAGAGGAAAGAAGCCATTCTAGCTTCCTTACTCAGTGTCTTGTGCTTACAAGAAGATCTTTCGTAAACATGTATCGAGATCTTGGGTACTATTGGTTGCGGGTCGCCATCTATGTCGCATTAGCATTAGGCCTTGCCACTTTGTTTTACAATCTTGGATCTGATAATGATTCAATTCAGGTATGACATAATATACAACTCAACCGGCCTTGATTTGATTTTATTAATTACAACTTAATTAACATGGAGCCTAAAAAATCAATATGGTTTCAGGATAGAGGTTCTCTGCTAATGTTCATAGCTTCTTTCTTAACGTTCATGACAATCGGAGGATTCCCTTCTTTTGTGGAAGATATGAAGGTATAGACATAAATCAGTGCACATATTTTTTGTTCCAAATTGTATGTTTATTTCTAAATGTTTTTCCCCTCTTGAATCCAGATATTTGGAAGAGAAAGGTTAAATGGGCACTATGGTGCCACTGCTTTTGTTTTTGGCAACACATTCTCCTCCTTTCCATACCTGTTACTGATATCAGTAATTCCTGGAGCAATAACTTATTACCTTCCTGGACTTCACAAGGGATATGAACAGTTCATATACTTTGTTTTAGTATTGTTTGCTTGCATGATGTTGGTGGAGAGCTTAATGATGACCGTTGCGAGTATTGTGCCAAATTTTCTGATGGGAATAATAACAGGAGCTGGGATTCAAGCTTTCATGGTTCTAGGTGGGGGGTTCTTTAGATTGCCAAATGATCTCCCTCAGCCATTCTGGAAGTATCCCATGTACTACATTGCCTTCCATAAGTATGCCTACCAAGGAATGTTCAAGAACGAATTTGAAGGACTAACATTTCCTAGCAATCAAGCCGGAGGGCCACGGACGATTCCCGGTGAACAAATTCTGAGAGATCGATGGCAAGTGGACATGGGTGTCTCCAAGTGGGTTGATCTTGCCATTTTGCTTGGAATGGTGGTTCTATATAGAATTTTGTTCTTGGTTATTATCAAGACCACAGAGAAGATAAAACCTATTATTACAGCTATTGTATCGGTACCTCTCAAGCAAACAACACAAATCATGGAAATCCCCTTAACTACACCTTCGCATGGGGATCAATCTGTAGTCTAGGAAGATCAAATCGCTTGTGTTAGCGAGCATTGAAGAGTAAATTTACTCTGCTTGCTACACAGTACTTAAGCTAGTATCATGCTCAGCACCTTTTCCTTTATTAATGTCTTGGCTAATAAAATTCTGTTGCGAGCTCTCAATTTGTTCTCTAATATTAGGTTTACAAAGTTGCAGACGAGACCAATATGGGAGCTCAAAGGCTAGCTTCTTTCAAGAAGCTATGCTTGGAGCTTTTAATCCAACCTCTTAAAGACAATGTAGAGGTTTAGTGTATTGTTAAGGTCTTGACTGATTGCGCTTAATATATAAATAACAAATATATATATATATAAAAGACAGAAAATTTAAATCGATGTTAACGTTGCTATTTGATATTGTTATTAAAAATTAATTTAGTAAGTTAATTTTAAAAATTTTCAATTTAAATTTTTATGCAACTTGAATTTAAAATTAAATTATATAAAAATTATTTTAATATAACATAGTCTACCTGATCAGTTTAAAGACAATCCGACCAACTAATTAAAAAAATCTAATGATGAAATTGATAGATAAAACCTCTCAACTCGACTTCTTGTCTAGTTTAAATTTAAAATTAAATCATGTAAGAGTTGCGTTTATATAATTAATTTGACTTGATTAATTTAAAGATAACTCAATTATTAATAAAATTTTAAGGATGAAATTAAATGTAATAAATGTTTTATTTAAAATTATTCACAATTTTTAATTGAACCTCGCTTGACCTTAAACATCAATCTTTTCTTATGCAATATTGAGCGTATAGATTGGGTGACCACAAACCTAGTGACATCACATTCTTCATGCCTTCATAAATTTTCCAAAAATAAAAATTGAAGTGAGGATGGTCGGTCAAGGGATTATTTAATCATAGAGATTCATTAATTAATTTTTACAAACTATAGAAACTAAATAAATTATAATTAACTTATAAGAAAATCTTGTGTTTTATACCTATATGTAATTTCATTTCTTTTTGGCAATGAAAAATTATTTACAATTTATGTAATAAATTAGGTGTATATACCATGATTGTAAATTTTGAATCAACTTGGAGGGTTAACCCTAAATTTGGATTGATCCATTAAAAACATAGAAAATAAATCTAGTTAACCTAGTTAAAAATTTAAGTTAATTTATTGATCTAGTTACACTTTACCTGACCTGATTAAAAATCGATTCTAAACTTGTTAAGATAATTTTTTTTAAAATAGTAAAAATAATATTATTTTTGATATATTTTTTTAAAAAAATTTAAAAATCATGTTAAACCCTTTCAATCTATTATCAAGATTCCCAAGTTAAGTTTTACAACTATAAAATAAACGATTTATCATGTCTTTCATGTCCATACACACATATAAACAAAACTATTAAAATGAAGATAGTCAACGACAGTCAAGAGATTATTTAACAAATTTTAAACTACAGATACTGATTAATACGTTTTGAGAAATTACAGGGACTAAAATTCAATAAACTTGAAAGAAAATCCCGTGCTGTGTATGACATGTCGTTGCATTTCCTTTTTTGCAAGTGAAAGAATTAACAGTGGAGAGATTGGTAGTGTTAACTACATTTTGGCATCAAGAATTGTGTGTCGCTCGCATTCTTCACCGAGAGAACTCGAGAAGGAGGGAGGCAGAATGGACGGTGACGATGTGGACATGTCCGCTGCAGAGACCAACGAATCTGTACCAGTATTTTTTTCTGGTTTTTTTTTTATCGATTTTTAGTTTTTGATTGATATAAAACACAAAAACCTTAATGGGATTTCAATTAAGATCAAAAAGAGAAATCTAATTTTGGGTTATGGTTAAAATTGTAGGAACTTGATGATATGAAGAAGAGACTAAAGGAAATAGAAGATGAAGCTGCTGCTCTTCTTGAGATGCAGGCCAAGGTTGAGAAGGAAATGGGCTCTGTACAAGGTTGAACTTTGGGTGTTTTTTGGGTATATGCAATTATGGTCTAATGGATTTTTGTTATTTTTTATGGGTTTGTGGTTTTTTTCTGTGTTTTTTTTTTAATCTGTTAGGATTTTTGCTTTTAATCAGTGTTGTGGTAGGGATGATGGGTTTATTGGAGATTGGGGGATAATGGAGCATTGTGGTGAGGATGGACTTGTTAGTGTGAGTTTAGAAGTGATTTCTTTGTGTGTGTTTGTGTGGCTTTAGGGTGAGGTAGTTTGTGTTCCCTGGTACTGGCCTTAGATTGGTGAATGTTTTGTAATATATGTTGGTTTCATGTTGTTATAGATTTTTGTAATACTGGCCTTTGATTGAGATGTTTCCTGAAGTTAGTTGAGTGCTAGAAATGCAATAGATTTATGGTTTCGGAGAACTTCCGTTATCGAGATGAGAATGTTCTGTAGACTTTTAAGGGCAAGAAAGATTTTAGGGCTTAGGACTTTTATGTCATTGATTTTATAGCTTCACGCTAATGAAGATTTAACAGGGGCATTCCACATTGGTCATTTGTATCAAGCACTTGCATTTGACTGAATGGTTATTCTATTTGTTTACCATTTTCTATTTTCTCAATCGATAACGCTCCTAAGTCTTGGCCCTTAAGTTAACAAGAGAGATGCATCACATGTCAAATTCCTATGCTTAAGATATTATATTATGTGTCCCTTCATTGGTTAATGGAAGTGATTAGGAATAGTAACTGCAATGATTGATTTTTGTTTTTGCATATCTTCCTCCTTCTTACTATTTCTATGTGCAATTAGATCCTAGTGCTTCAGCTGCTGCATCCCAAGCAAATAGAGAGGAAGTAGATTCTCGATCAGTGTTTGTTGGTAATGTGAGGCCTCTTTTCCTTGTTATATGATTTGCCTTCAAAGAGTTATTTTAGTGTCAAAAACTTGTAGTGTGGATTTTTTTGGCTGGTTTGCATGTGTTACATATGTTATCAAAATGATTTCTTGACCTGGGGATAGAATCAATATTCTACCTGCCCTACTTTTTTTTTTTTGGTTTACTGTAAGAATAAAGTAAATGAAATTGTTAAAGCCATACATGCATGATCGAGACATTGGGATAAGTGCTTTTTGAGATTGAACTTTTAGTGTTGGCATATGACAATGGGATAAGGGATTTAAGATGTTCTTGCAAACTAAAACGTTGGCATGGGCAAAAGCGTGGCTATCTATAAGAAGCAACACAGATTCCCCTGCCTTGCTCACCTTTTTCTTATAGCACTATAAGATTTTTATTCTTAACATGGTTGCAGGTGGACTATTCATGCACCCCTGAAGAAGTGCAGCAGCATTTTCAGGCATGTGGGACAATAAATAGGGTCACTATCCGTTCTGACAAGTATGGCCAACCAAAGGGTTATGCATATGTCGAATTCCTTGAACCAGAGACTGTGCAGGAGGCTCTCCTTCTGAACGAGTCTGAGTTACATGGCCGCCAATTGAAGGTAAAGAAACTGTATTTTTCTCCCTATCTAATTGCAATCTTCAGTCCCTTAACCTTGATAACCTTAGGTTCTATTCTTTCTTTTCTCTATACTATTTCTCAACCACAAATTGGTTTGTTCTGTGCTTTTGCAGGTAACTGTTAAGCGGACCAATCTACCTGGGATGAAGCAGTTTCGCGCGCGTCGACCCAGCCCATATATGGGGTTTCCACCCAGGGGCGCTCCTATGCCTCCTTATCTCTTTTCTCCTTATGGATATGGGTACACTATCCAAGAAGTGCAATAAATTTCTTAATGAATACACTTTTACTTCTTGCTTTTTCTGTCTTGATCTATAAGGAGCAATGATGGTCATTTAGCATATTTTCTTTGCACTGCAGGAAGGTTCTGAGATACAGAATGCCAATGCGTTACAGCCCCTATGGCTGAAATACTATTTTGTTTGAGGCAGCATTGCCAGCAGAGAGATACATCTAACAAAATTTGTACTCTCTTTTCTTCTCACATGTTTTAATCATTGGGAAATATGAACAGAAGATTTTTCCCTGCTTGGGTTGACGCGTTGAAATGTGAGAATTGGAGCTTTATGTTGTTCATGGTAGACAATGAAATCAAAATGCCTGCTTCTTCTGTACTGCCTAAAAATATTCATGCTTGAGCTATCTTGAAAGCTTCCTCTGGTTGCAATATTATAGTTTTTGTCAGGTACATTGCTGCCTCTGTGTCTTTGCTTAAATTAAGCCTGCTTTCTTTCTGTGGAACTTTTCTGTTTGAGATGTCAACTGATGCAGCAATTGTTATCTTGACTGCTTTTCAGACATCAATTGTTTTTACCCTAAAGAGAGTACCATCCGCCTAAAAGCTTAGTGCTTGTTTTTGCGGTTGAACATGTTTTTCAGAGTGCTTTTCTCTTGAAAAGTATTAAATTTATTTTTTTAGATGCTTTTAATGATGTGATGTCAAAAATTAAAAAAAAAATCTGAAAAAAAAATTATTTTGATATAATTGAAAAGCACTCTTTACCAATGAACTATGTTAGTGGGCCATGAGTATGATTTTATGGGGTATTTTTCAAGGCCTGTGATCTTGCAGGTGCAAGGAGCTTACTACTACTAAGCCATGCCTATTGATTTCCAACTCTAGATTCTGTTTGTGAGCTTTTTGTCGTTTAAATTGTGTTGGCTTGAAGTATTTGTATATGAGATAGCATTACTGAATGACTCGAGCATTGGCAACGCAAACGAATTCTTCCTCAGTTACCAACAATCTAGAATCTTATCCGAATGTAAAACCCAAATGGGTCTTGTGTTTATTAAGATGATTATAAAACTGAAAATTAAGTTGCTGCCATTACATATGATGCATAAATGTTAGATTTGTTAATGGATGATTGATACAACTTTGACCCACTTTGCCTAGTTACAAGACTCGGTCAGGTGGGCAATGGATGACAGGTGCCATTCATGACTTGCTTAATGAGTTGACAAAACCTTGGCTGCTTCTGAACTTGCAGCTGATAATCCAATCATGACCGCAAAACGAGTGCTTGCTCTTACCTGTGGGCATTAGCTTGCCAAAAAAATTGTGGGTTTCAGCCTTTTACTTTCCTCTTGAGCTGGTTTACTTGCTTAGTGAGCTATGAGACTTTGTACTGTAGGCCTCTGTCAGATTGCTGGTAGATGTGAATTAAGCTTGCCCATGTATAGTTATGGCTGATGATTATTAGACCATCCTTCCTACCCGCTCTTCATGGCACAAGGCACAGAGTGCTTCGTGATTTCCACAGCTTGCGTCGCTATGACCAGAAGTTAAGACAAAGAGGCCAGCATCATGGCCATGTGTGACCCAGACTGTTTTGATTGCACGTAAGCATGTTTGCTTCTACACAAATATAGGAGTTGGTTACGAGGCTTTTCTTTTCTTCCATGTACAATGGATATATAGAGATGGTGTGTTGGAGAATGCACTAAAGTCATTGGTACTGCAAATATGTACTGTTTAGTACCAATCTTTGTACGGTTAGGGCAAAGACATGGAATTTAAAGAACATATTTCACATGGTTGAAAAGCAGGCAAGTGTTTTTTGATTACTTTCCGAGAACCAATCAATCTGACAGGACGAATCCAATGAAAAAAAAAGAGAGTCACCGATGGTTTTACGACTGGAGTGAAAGCATGACAGATTAGTTCATCTCAAGTTACAGCACGCAGCAATTTTACCTCAAGAAAATGAATAGGTTAAAATTTCAGGAAGAATCCAAGGGAGGCATGAAGTCACAGGTGTTGAAATTGCTTGATCTTATCCTCTCATGTCATGACATGATCCTGAGCTAATTAATGGTCCCTACAAAATCATTGATGGCCAAACCCCATAATATAGTGAAATGCACCTCATCATTCCCCTAAAGCTGTCATTATGGTCTCCTAGCCTCCAGCATCATTCATGCATTGCAGGCACACCCCCTTCGGCTTTCATTACCCCCATCTTTCCTAGAAACCAAACAGAATTACCACTTTGAATCCTACAAATTAATCCATACAAATCCCACTTTACACATCAACTGTTTTTTTTTTATTATAATATTTATATCTTTTCTGCATTTTTCATAAGGAGAATTTACATGTCACCCAAAAGGACAAACTAGTCCATCATCATCAAGTCTAAGAAAGAGAGAGAAAAGAAAAAACCAGGACCCGATTTCTTTTACACAAGTGTCTTGCAGGCACTTGATTTTGGGTCCCACATAGCAGGCAACATATACTTCCTTCCATTGACACCATAAGCATTGTAGCTAGCACCCGTGACCTTATCAACCAGGACCCGACCCGGATAACCTGGATAGGACCCTGACCCGAAGATCCCAGTACAAGCCGAAACAGCCTCCAAAGGAGCAGTGGGTGGACCCTGAAAGTACCCACTGTTGAACGGATTGGTAACGGTGTTAGCCAACAAAGTAGCCAGGTTGATGATCATTCCGTCAACTCCAACGTCTCCGTTAGGTGCCACCAAGGGTGGTGTCTGTGGGCCATAGAGTGGCTGGTGAAACGGCCAAGCACACTGGCCCGGACACTGAACGTCCGAGTTACCAACCCAAATGTAGGTTCCCCGACCCGACCCGGATTTTGCTGACCCGTGAGTCCCACACCTGCTCATGCAAAACCCATCAACGGCAACATCTTTTGCCGTCAGAACAACGTTGATGGAGTTAAAGGTGAAATGGGTTTTCGAAGCCAGAGCTATCAAATGTTGGCTCTTCAAGATTTTGCCTAGTGTTAACTCTTCATGAAGTATTTGATGGCCTACGGTGAGTGAGGATGAACCACCACGGTACATCTCAGTTGTCTTCCACCATGAAGAGGTGGAAGGAAGTGGGGCCCCTTTGGAGTTCAAAGAGTTGATGAAGTCAACGATTATAGACCGTTGGATAGGTGTAAACTCGCCATACCAGATTAGATTAACTGTGATGTTTCCTTTCAAGAGGATGCCGTTGTGGTACTTCAGCACCAAAGGTTGTTCTTGAACCAAAGCTGAGAGTGAAGGGCTAATGAAACAGAAGAGGAAAGCAAGAGTGGCAAGGTAGTAATTAGAAGCCATCGGTGGGGGTACGGAACGGAAACTGAGGGTTTCTTGAAGAGGGAAGGTGGTATGGGACTGGCTTATGGAGGAAGAAGAGGGCGATGGGCTATTTATAAGAGGGAGAAGAGTAAGGAAGACAGCTGGTGAGGGAACTGTGTCAATATCAAGGGAAGGACACATGGAATAGTGTGATTGGGAGGGAAGTGTGAAGAGGAGTCTCTGCCAGGCTGTAAGGTTCCTTGGTGGTGACGTGGTGGTGGTATGTGGAAGGGTGCGTTTGGTTTTTTATTAGAAGGCGTGATGATAACTTTTGGGTTTTCGGAGTTTTCATGCATGAAATGGAAGCAGAGAAAAGGGCTGCTGATGAGATTAATCATAGTTTAATAACTATGTGAAACCAGATAAATGGAAAATATTTCAATGTCTAAATGTAGTATATTTACAATTTCACAGGTTATAATTGAAAAAAAAAAGAAATAAGTAATATAATATAGATATGATGTTTTCTATAAAAAGAAATCTTATTTATTAGTTATTTAGTATCAAATAGAATAACTCAATGTGATAGAAATAGTAGCTAGAAAGGGAATAAGTGCAAGGAACGAAGTTTTTTTATTAGATTATGGTAGATAATAAAACTTAATTAGCTTTTTAAACATGATTAAGGTATGTGATGCAGCTTCTCAGTCAATTATTGGTCTTAATCGTAAAACAGTGTATCTTTTTACTAATATTTTATATGCTAAAACTAAATTCACTTTATGTTCTTCTTAAAGAAAAATCATTCATGTTTATAGCAAAATATTCATTATTAATGACAAGGAAAGAAATACCCTTTTTCATTAACCAATAGAAGTGAAAAATTGGTTAAAATGATATTATTTTATTTTTATTTAAAAAAAACATTATAAATTATGTTGATCTGATAACCAAACTCTCAAAAAAATAAAATAAAATCATAATATATATATATCATCATTGATTCTAAAGCCCTACCCTCGTCAAATCAAACCTCTCTATATATATAAATCATGGATCCATGGCATCAGAAACCAAGGGACCACAAATTGTAAAATCATCTTCTTTAAGGTGGTAGACACTGCAGAGGCTAAGGAGCTAAGGTCTGGTGCTCGACTACCAGAGCTAGCTCCTACTGCGTAAATGGAGACGTGGCCCACAGTCTCTGAGCTTTGATGACATCAAGCATTTGGACACTACTGTAAGCTTGTTGCAGACTTCGATGGTAGTGTTTCAGTGCCCTTTTCTTAAATAAGCATTTATTTAAATTTGTTTTTAATATTCTGCTGCTGAATACACGCATGATCTTTATTATATTCAGTGGGGTCCTTAGGCTCAGTTCCCCATGCTTGCTCAAGGGCTATGGCCATGGATGATGGACCCTTGCCCCCTTCGAAAGGTGTGGCCATGCTTGTTTTGTGTTCTTCTTTCTTCCTCCAAGAGAAAGATCTTTATTACATCTGTATTACAAAGATTTTTCTTAAAAGAAAAATACTAATGTCATTTGAATTAGATTTGATGAAGTATTTGATAAGATTTTTATCGTAAAAAATTATTAATGTGCTTATAAAAAAAGATTAAAATTAGTATTTAATCATCCAAGTAACCTAGGAGGTCAACTTACAATCAATATGAGAATTTTTTTTTTTTTTATCTACCACCAGTTGGATTATGACTCAATTATGCAATACATGAACTTGAATGATGGATTCTCAATGCATCAAGATATCTCACTTGATTTTGTTACTGACAGACGTGTTCAATCTACTTTATGATTAAACTGAATTAAAGGTTTGAGTTGCCTGAATTAATCATAAAACAATATTATTTTAACAGTTTTTAAAATTAAAATAATGATATTTTATATTAAAATTAAAGAGATTTTTTTAATTTGACCCGATCATATCTCATATTAATTGCAAGTTGACCTGCTAAGTTAGATTTAACCAAATTAATGTCCAAAATTATTTATAAACAAACTCAGTCAGAAATAGACTCCTAATTAACGGGTTATTAGGTCAATCCGGATTCAAGCTTCGTTTAACTTTGTGGTTTTCAACAGCATAAAAAAAAAAAATCAGCAATGAAACATGGTTCCAATCACCTAACCAAAACCGCTTAACCAAACACAATAATTTTGTGAAAGGAGTAGGAAAGCTAGAGAACAAGAAAGGTGGGGTTCGGTTCTGGGTGGGGGTTGGTTCGTGGCCTGGAAACAAGAGGAGGCAAAAGTTGTGGCCGTCCCAATAGGGTTTTTGAAATTCTCCGAAGACAGCCTTTTTGCTTTCTGAGCAAATGCAATATTGCATTCCCATTTGCCCGAGCATGCCCTGCCCAAATGGGGCCGGTGCCGACTCTCTGTGCTGCCACACTTGACTTCTTTCTACTTTACATGTTTTGCAAATATTGCTGGCATGCATTTCAACACCGTCATATTCCTTCAGTTCTTCTTACTATCATATCATGAGAAAAAATATCTTGTTGTTTAAAAATCAAACAATAAAATACCCTTTAATGCTAGCATGCAGATGATAAGATAATTTAAGATAAACTAAAAGATAATTAATCCCATTAAATAATTTAATTTCTTCTATGGGATTACTATATATTTTGTTCCTGAAAGACAACATTGATTACAAAAGAATACGTACCATATATGGTGTTGGGTTCTAAATGGAGATGGGACAAAATTTAAAATCTTTTACATCACAATTTTTTTACTCCACCTGATACCAACTATTAATTATGGACGATTAAATTTAATTAATTTACATTACAAATGGAAGAAATTCTGGTAGAGGACGACCTGTATACATTATAAAACCTAAAAACCATTGAATTTTCTGGCGAAACAACGTGGAAATATCATAAAGTGTGCTTGCTCAATTCTTTGGATTCGAGACTCAGATATAAGCTGATTCTAATTATTTATAATTAATCCGACTATTGCTTGACACTTGAAGTGACCTAGCTCTTTTAATTAATTAATTGATTGATTGTAACGAGAAAGGCACAATACTACCATCCAAAAATCTAAGACCTAAAGAAGATTGAGGTAAATTAAATTATGACTGAAAAACTTTGATGCTATAGGGAGAAATTAATATTATTATTAATTTTTTAAAAAAATGAGTTAAGGTAATTAAAGTTTTATTATTGTTTCAAGACTAAGATAACATAGGCAATGAGAATAAAAATATATTTTGTTAAAAAAAAATTTTAAAAAATTATATCTTTATGATAGTTTTGAAGTAAAAAAAATTATTCCTTTAAAATTAAGCTAGTAGAACTATGGAAAATCCATGTAAAACTCTTTTTTTTTCCTCCATTGTTATAAATTGTGTACAAGAAACATAACTCATGGAAACAAATACATAAAATATGTTATATATATATATATATATATGATACAAAGAAACTCAATTATTTATTTAAGCTCTACATTCCATTAACTTAATCATCCAACTTCTTTTCAGTGGTCAATGAAAACAACTTTAGGTATAATTATTAAACAAAAACAAATCAAACAAAAATCCAAACTCCCTCATATCTTAATGTTTCAATCGCCAAGTTGTGATGTAAAAAGAAGAGTAAATGGAAAGAAGAGAGAATAACTCCAAAAGGTAGCAAAAGCTAAGGTGGTGATTTTACAAAGCTATGTTTCACGTGCAAAAACCAACACACAAGGTGACAATTTCGTAGTCAAAAATGGCCAGCTGATTTGCGATGCACGGAGGACCAGACAGACCCAGATTGCCCGTGGTACCTCTCTTTTCTTGATTCCAATGGATGGATGGGTAAAAGCAGATATGATCCTGGTTCCTGAACCTGCAGATTCTTGAAGACATGGTAATCTTTGGAGGGTTAATTTTATTATTTGGTCCATTTGTTCTTGATATTCTCTTAATATGGTCCCCTTACTCCTTTTGTGCTACGTTGGTCCCTATAAACAACCAGATTTCTTAACATGACCCTTTCATCAAATTAAGGAATTCATGTGAAATTGGTTGAAGGAACAAACAGATCGACTACATAAAGAAAAAAGATGAGTAGAAGGCCTACATCAAGAGTATATCAAGAGTGCAATGACCAAATTTACAGTAAATCCAATCAAAAGTTTTAGGATTTATGAACCACACCAAGAACCGAATTTAAGAGAGGACAAGCATGTCTCCAAAAAGTTGTACCAATAAATTTTGAAGAACACCCAGACCTTTTTTTTCTCTTTTTTTGACTTTTACTTTGCCATTATATGAAAAAAGTTTGAAGGACTTTTAGCTCCTCTCTCTCTCTCT
>Ga0325411_1001549_pt1 | contig 25650 bp, 15 predicted proteins | sample PopdelMetagenome_13_FD_206181 | JGI IMG/M metagenome (GOLD analysis project Ga0325411, IMG submission 206181) | Populus deltoides microbial communities from Bellville, Georgia, United States - Xylem-PdIQD-R4 | ecosystem: Host-associated > Plants > Phyllosphere > Stem > Wood/Secondary xylem... | reverse complement strand
TAATCCTTACGTTAATCTTGCAACTCAAAGTTCTCATCAACTTCTTCTTCTTCTTCTTTATTATTATTATTATTATTACTACTATTATTGTTGTTGTTATTGTGTTGTTGTTAACTATAATTTATATAATTAACCTCTCTGTGGTTCGACCCCGGTCTTGCCGGGTTATTTATTACTTCGACACTCCTGCACTTGGAAGAAGACATCAATCTTTTGGTCGTGTCAGGACCCAATTTTTTTTGGTCCAGCATCAGGATCCAAGGGAAAGGGTCTTGCGTTCAGATCCAAGACTCATGGGTCCCTACCTAGCCCAAGACATTTGGGTCAGGCATCCGGACCCAAGGCAAATGGGTCCATATCAGGACCTAGGGCTAATGGGTTCTCTGTCCTAACCCAAGTCTAATGTATCTTCCGTTGAGTCAGATCCATGGCTATTGGGTCTGACATTTCAGAGGGGCCTAAAGCTCTTGGGTTTGGTGTTGTAGTTAAATACAGTTAAATTTGGGTAAATGGAACTTATTATTAATATTAAAAATATTAATATTTGTGTTATAAATATTGTTTTTTTTGTTATAATTAATATTCTTAATATTAAAAATATTATTATGTGTATTATAATTAATATTATTGTTTGTATTATAATTATTGTTATTTTTATTAAAAATATTATTATTTTTCTTAGAAATGTTGTTATTTTTTATCATAATTAATATTGTTAATATTAAAAATATTATTATTTGTTTATAAATTTTATTATTTTAATTATAATTAACTTTATTAATATCATAATTAAGAAATTTCAAAATATATCTTTAATTTCAAAAAACAATCATAGATTTGATTTGAAGGATAAAATTATTATTATTATTATTACTACTACTACTACTTTCGAAGAAAAATATTATTATTATAGAAGAAAAACAATGAGTTTTATTTGAAGTGGTTGAAAGCTATAAAAACTTAGGCCAGACAAGTTTAATATATATTATTAATATCATAAATATTATTAAATTTAAAATAAATTGTATTACTATAAAAAAGAACATAGATTTGATATGAAGGTTAAAATCAATTATTATTATTATTGTTGCTGTTATTGTTGTTTTATTATTGTTATTATTATTGTTATTGTTATTAACTTGAGTCTGACATATCCTTCTATACCAAAGAAACTTGGGCTTAGAAAGGCGCACCTGACTCAAGTTGATTGAGAGTGGTAGAAGCGCGGATCCAAGTTGATAGGGTCATGTCCGCACTTCGAGGTGTCTTTAGACCCACACTTGGGGTCTATAGACCCCTTAGGGTGGCACACCCGTGCGACTGAGTTTGCAGACGCTGTAGAGAAAACAAATGAAAAAAAAATATAATATCAATTATTATTATTATTGTTATCGTTAATATTTATTAATATGATAAATATTGTTGTTTGTATTCTAAATATTATTATTTTTATTATTATTAAAATTATTTATATTAAAAATATTGTAATTAATAAATTACCATTATTTTTATTTTTTTATTATAATTAATATAAAAATTACCATTATTTTTATTATAATTTTTATTATAATTAATATAAATATTACCATTATTTTTATTATAATTAATATTATTCATATAATAATTAATAAATTTGTAGAAAATATTATTAATATTAAAAAACAATAATATATTTGATTTGAAGGGTAAAATTAAGAATTATTATTATTATTATTGTTATTTAAAAAAACAATAAATGTTTTTATAAAATTATTATTGTCATCAAAGGAAACTATAATTTTTTAAAAAAAGATTGAAAAATATAAGAACTTGGGTAGACAAGTTAAATATTATTATTATTATCATAAATATTATTAAATTCATTAATATTATGAAAATTAAAAAAAAAATACTATTGAAAAAAAAGAAATCAATTATTATTATTCTTATTAACTTGGGTCAGGCATCCTCTTCTAGACCCAAAAAAATTAGGGCACTAAAAGTGTGTGTCACCCAAGTTGCTGAGTGTGGCCCGACCCTACCTACCCAAGGCTCAGGGCTCCAGTGTCCAAACCCAAGGTTGTTGGATCCCGCATCTAGATCTAGACCCATAAGTAGTGCGTCCACTCAGACCAAGTATAATGGATCCATCATCGAGACTCAATTCAGTTGGGTCCTGCATCAAGATCCAAGGATAATAGGGTCGTCGTCTGGACCCAATTTTCTTGGGTCCTACCTCAGGATCCAAGGCTCATGGGTCGTGATGGGTCCTCCCTCAGAACCCAAGGCTCATGGGTTTCGACTTAGGACCCAATATTATTTTTATTGTAATTAAAAGTATTCATATTAAAAATATCATTATTTGTATTAAACATATTATTATTTGTATTATAATTAATATTATTAATATTAAAAATAAAATTATTTATAATAATTATTAAATTTGAAAAAAAAATATTATTAATATTGAAATACAAAAATAAATTTCATTTAAAGGGTAAAATTAAAAGTTGTTGTTATTGTTGTTGTTGTTATTAAATTAAAAAAAAACTATTAATACTATCAAAGACAAACCATAAATATTTTTTTAAAAAAAATAAAAAATATAAGAACTTGGACAAACAAGATAAATATTATTATTAGTATTATTAAATGTTTTAGAAAAAATATTATTACTATAAAAAAAAAACTAGAATTGATTTGAAGGGTAAAAGCAATTACAACAACTACTATTATTATTATTAACTTGGGTCAGGCACCCTCTTCCAGACCCAAGAAATTAGGGTCTTGAAACGTGCATCTCACCCAAGTTGCTTGGGTGTGGCAGAGTGCAAACCCAAACCCTTTTTTTCGTACGTCCTACCTGACCCAAGACTAATGGGTCCTGTGTTAAGATGTAATTCGCTTTGGTGCGGCGTCCAGATCCAATTATGTTGAGTGCTGCGCAGGATCCAATGCACTTGGATCAGTCATTAAATGGGTCCTGACATAGGACCCAAAAGAATTGGGTCCACCGTCAGGACCCCATTCTCTTGATTTAGCCCAGGACCCAATTCGTTTGAATTAGCGGCAGGACCTAAGGCTAAGGGGTCATGCCTCCATGACCCAAGGTTAATGGGTCATGCGACATGACCCAATTCTCTTAGGTCCGCACTAGGACTCAAATCTCTTGGGTCCGGTGTCTCGAACCAAGGCTAATGGTCTTTTGGTCACGACCCAAGTCTAATGGGTCCCGTGATAGGACCCAAAGCCTTGAGTCCAAATGCCTGACCCATGAGCCTTGGGTCCAAATGTCTAACCCAAGAGATTTTCATCATGCATCAGGACCTAGTTCTCTTGAATCTTTGATTTTTATGATAATAAAAGGTGAGCCCGCAGCCTAGTATGGGCCACCTAACTAGTAGTGCAAAATATAAAAGCGTCTTGATAGGTTTCTCTTATATATTGGATTGTTCACAAATTTCATCTTACTACTTTTGATAATTTTCATAATATACGCCTTCTCTTTTTCAAATTTATCTGATCTCTCAATTATTTTTTTTTTAAATGTAGCTACTCCATTAAGTATCAATTCCAATTTCTATTAACTTATACCATATGGATGGACGTTGGTATTTTTTCCAAAAAAAATAGATTTTTAAAAAATCAAAATAGCTGAAATCTTGGAAAAAAATAATTTTTAATTTTTTTATAATTGTCAGAAATTCAAAAGTTAAACTAAAGGAAATTAGCCTAACACATGTTTATATTTTACACCCATCCTCCAATCTATCCGTATAAGTCTAATTGTTGTGAATTTATTAATAAATGCAATATTATTCTTTTATTAGATATTCTTATCTAAATTGTCAAAGATACCCTCAAGTGAAAAACTCATGCCTAACATAAATTATTTAAAAATGACTTTTAACACCACATTATAATTATTTTTTTAATAAATTATGTGAGGTATGAGTTTTTCTCGTGAGAGTATTTTTTTTTATGAATTTGCATATAAATATGAATTAGAACTTGGAAAAAACAATAAAGTAAAAGACATCAAACCTAGGAATTAAGCGTCGGACATGTAAGGATGCGGTGGCACGCGTTCACCACTAATATTATTATATCAAAATAACTCAATACAAGTACATATTCACTATTTGTATTTTATATAGTTTAACATTGATCTTCCGGCCAAAGCAGGCAACCCATACCTTTGTCAATTCACTGGTCCGACTGATTATGAATGATAAAAATACCCTACATGATACTCAACATAAAACTAATCCTATACAAATACTAGCCAAGCCCAACCTAGAAAGAAAATAACGAAGGAAACAAAAATGGCATTGTCTTTTTAGAGCCCTAAAATGACTCTCTCTCTCCCTCCTTCCCTTCCCCTCACTCGTGCCTTGTCCAACCAAAACCAGAACAAACTACCCTTTTTCACGCAAATGTTGCCCTTAACATGGTCTGCCATGCTACTCCTTAAAGCAACAAGTCTTGTGCAATCCTGCCAAATCATACCTGAATATTTGACACGACCAAAAGATTGATGTCTTCTCCCAAGTGTAGGAGTGTCAAAGTAATAACCCATCAATACCAGGGTTGAACCACAAGGAGGTAAACTATATAAATTATAAATAATATATATTTAATAAAACAAAGAGTTTATGAGAATTTTATGGGATATTGATGTAAGGATAAAATAAGGATAAAATAATTGTCAAGTTTAGAGGATCCACTAATGATATTTCAAATCAGTATATTATAAACTCTTTTTATTACTCAACTGGAAACCACACACAAAGGAGGCTCCAATCGGATTATAAATTGTTAACATGATTATATTAGTTATCATATTTGAATAATGTTAATACTTGTAAATGTTGTCAGGTATTCATGATGATAGCTTATGTTAACAACAAATCAAGTTCCTTTCATAACACAGGTGTCGGTTATACCATACAGTTGGGTTATGAAAGTGTCAAGTATTTGTTGTACCAAGGGTTATACAACATAAATCTAATTAACCATTTAACAAGTAAAGTATTAAAAGTGAATAAGATAACAAATACAAAACATGTTAGTATCAAACATTAAAGTTCCTATTGAGTTTATACTATATTTATTCTTACACTATTAGAGTAACATTTTCACCTTAACATAATAAACTTAACTAAACATAATGAAAGACAGAAACATAAATAAACAAGATAAGAACATAAATAAGATATAAGTTAACTAAGTAAAGGAAAGGAAATGAAAGCATAAACAAGAGATTAATGAAAGCAAAACTTAAGCATTACAAAAATATAAAGAGAGAGAGCAAGAACATGATCTTGATCTGAAAACCAAAATACCTAAATACGTGTCAAATACCTCCTTTTATATGTCAAAATTTGAAACTATTGATTTGATAACTAATTGTTAAGTGGGTGGCCACCTCTTGACTTGGTAACCATCTTTATCTTCTTGTTTGCAGAAAATATCATTGCTAACATCAGAATTTGAATAGATAGTCTTCATGAAAGTTCTGGGGAATTGTCTCAGCTTTCCAACAAAACAAGAATGAGGTCATTTGGACATTTAGAACTCGAGATATGGGCTGAACATTGAACAGTATTTAGGTTGCAGGACAGATTCCGACTTCTCTATTGTTGCTACAATTTGAACTTGAAAACGGTCCTTTTAAATCTTGGACTCTTCATGAATGTCTTAGCTTTCTATCCATATAAACTAGACCTAAATCCCAATTCTACAGCTCCAGTTATGATCCAATAACCGAATGGTGTTCCAATTTGAATTCAACCAGCATCTCTTTTCTAAGCTTAGCCCTCTCTTTTTCTTCTCAATTTTAATGGTTTAACTCATCAATTAATCATTTGATTTATGTGATAAGCCTGCATTTAAAAATAAACATTTATCATAAATTAAAGGTATCTTATATTATCAGACTTGTTATTATAAAACATACTCTAGTTCAGGAGTTATTGATACTTTAAATGCAAAATAATGATATAAAACCTTGATAAAAAATGCATTTTTAAGTACTAATCAATATTATACCCCAACCCTCAAAGAAACCAAACTAAATTCCCTACTAGATTCCATCCCTACACATATAATGAGTATAAGGATGTTAGTTGACTTTAAAGTAAAAGGGTAATGGAGGATTCAGATTTATAGAAAACGAATAGAGGGTAAGGATTTGGCCATAAAATAAGGTCCTAGCTTGTTGTATGTGGTTTATAAATGGCGCAACAATGAGTCAAGAAATGGGGCCTTTTAGGTTTCTTTCTTTCTATAGAAAAAGCATTAGAGAAGATTGAAAAAAAAAAGGCAGTGAGTTAGAAAGAAATAGAGAAGTAAAATATAAATTAAAATAAAAAAGAAAAGAAACGAGGGGAGGGGAGGGGAGGGGAGGGGAGGAATTTTGAAAGGAAGAAAAGGAGAAAATTAGGAAGAAAAGGTTCTAACGTAGAAAAATTGAGAGTTATTGGAATTAAGTGTTTCCCATTTTTAGGATACTGTTTTTCTTATTTAGAAAGAGATGATGAATTAAAATTAATTTTTAGGAAAGGACTTTCTCTTCAAGAGTGGTTAGAAGAGCTTTAAGAATATTATTCTTAGTCCTACTTAAATGATATAAAACTTTAAGAGAGGATTCTTGGTTCAATATTGAAGCAATACTTGAGGACTTGTAATGAAGAAGTTAAGGAAGATACATACGAGGGAACTCTAGGCCCAAAGATGTTATTTTGAAACCCCTCTCTTGATTTAGGTATGTGACTACGTTGGGGTTACTTGTATTTTGATGTTTGATTCGTCATGTATTAAGCCAGGTTCATGCCACCATTGTCTCCTTTTCACTCAACACATTAGCTAGCTAGATACCTTGATATAAATGGTCATAATATGTATTTCATATCAATGTTAAAAGTTAAAGTTGTTGGCTCAAGGCTATTCATTGCTTTTAATTTTGATCGAATCAAACTATTAATTAGTAGGTTATTGTTGTAACCTAATTTTTGATATCTCATATATATATATATATATATATGTCTTAAATAAATAAATAAATAAGTGTATTAAAAAAGAGAAAATTGAAAAAAATGCAATTAGAAATCAAATTATGAAGAAAAAAAATGAGAAAATGATTAAAATTGGCTTATTAAAAAACCAAGCATTGAATTTGAAAATGAAGAGAAGTTTAGGAGTCATTTTAAATATAATCAGGTATGAAATTGAGAAGAAGTTGAGGAAAAGAAGCTATAATTGGCTAAAAATTAGAACACCAATGATTAAATTGGAAAAAAGCATCAATATTGAAAGATCATTTTAAATGCAATCATGGAAAATATTGAAAGAAATATTAAGAAAATAGTTGAAATTAGCCAAAAATTAGAGAATTGAAAAAAAAGACGAAAATGAAAAAGGCATAGAAATTGAAAGACTTATTTGAGAATTCAAAACTTTCATTTTAAACCCAAAATAACATCATTTCAAAAACAAAATTAAAAAAAAATAAATGAGATGACATGTGTTGGGAAAAATGACGTTGTTCCTTTAATAAAAAAAATAATAATAGCCCAAGATTGTTGTTTTGCTCATGCATGACCCCAAATAGTTCTTCTTCTTCCTATGGCTATTGTGTAATTTTGTTTTCTTTTCCTTTTCTTCATAACTTTGATTGTATCTTTGACCTTTTGCTTCTCTCTCACGCCTCTTATAAATGCCGAGAAACAGATCGCTCGTCTCACATGCATGTGTACTATATGTTAAGCCCAAGAAACATAATTTTGATCCTCTTAAGGTTGCATTTGTTTTGCAACCGCTTTTGTGTTTGCGGTGCAACAAACGCGGTAAAGTGTTTGGTAACAAATCAAACTGCGTTTTGTATTGCGGGATCCACTAAAAAATTGAGTTTGAAACACAGTTTTTATGAAAGCAGGTTTTACATGCTTTGTTAATTGAGTTTCGTAAAACCCTGTTTGTTTTTGCATTTCAAAAGCGCTTTTGAAAAAATTTAAAATTTTTTTATTTTTTTCTTTACTTCAAATTAATTTTTTTTTTTTTGTGTTTTCAAATTATTTTAATGCGCTGATATCAAAAATATTTTTTTAAAAAAGAATATTTTGATGCATTTCCAAGTAAAAAATATTTTGAAAAGCAACCACAACCACACTTCCAAACACAACTACCAAACATATTGGTAACATGTTTTTTGCTACACATAAACCTTAACCATAATTTTTATCAAACATGTATCTAAATGCAATTAACCACACCTAACCATGTTTTTTTTAAACTTATTTTTTTAAAACCACAACCACAAAAGTTACCTAAATGCTGTAAGAAAACTAGTGCGAAAAGGGCAATTCAAGCATGCTTCGACAAAAGTGGCAATTATGTTGAAAGGTTGGCATTAATCCAAAGGGATCAATGTCCATGATCATACCATTAAAAAAAGGTTTCAGAACCTTCATCATTGCCCATAAATAGAGATCCAAAGAAAAAAAACTAAGGGATTCAAGTTAGAGAAAGAAAATACAAAAAAACAAGAAGAAGAAATAAAAGAGTTTTAAGCTAAGAATGAGAGTTATTTGAGGTAGAAAGTAATAGATGGGAGAAAAGAAGAAAAGAGAAAGTAAAAAGAAAAAAAAACTCGTATAGAGAAAAAACCAAACCAACTGCCATCTCTATCACTATTAAACACCATAGTAGCTCCTCCCTTATATAGCACTAGCCTTAAAGTAAGACCCTAGTTCTTTGCCTTTTTTTTTACCTTAGGTTCTTAAATACAGGCTACTATTCACTTGATTTTTTTTGTTTTATTTTGGTTTTATCTTATTTATAACAACTTTATAATACCATTATATTCATTTCACAAAACTATGTTTTCACCTTTTTAATTAGGATGTGTGTGAAAAAAAAATCATTTTTAAAAATCATCAATTTTTTATTGATGCTTTTTTTGTATTTGCTTTTACTTTTACTAGCTTTACAATAGCATTAGCTTCATTTTATAAAACTATATTTTCACCTTTTTACATATACATATATATAGAAAATATTTATTTTTAAATAAGAATAAAGATTGCATTGACAACTTTTTATCAAGTTTGCGTCATGTTTTGATCAAAGCTTGGTTTTTAAACAAATAGCTTAACGTGTCTCTTAATTTTTAAGGATCAAAGTAGGACTAACATGACCTAGTTCATGTGTATTTGGTATTGTGGTAACTTTTATGGTTGTGGTTTAAAAAAATTGATTTATAAAAAAGTACTTTTAGTTGAGGTTAGTTTGATATTTATATATGTTTAGTTGAAATTGAGGTTGAATAAAAAGTAATTTAATATATTTGGTTAAACATACTTTTCAAATTGAGGTTATAAAATAACTAAAAAAGATATATATTAATATTGATAGTTTTTAATTTAAATATTGTAGATTTAACTACCACTATTACATCATTAAATAAATAATTTTTTTATCAAATATTTTTTATTATTCCATTAACTTACCTTATTTTATCACGTATGAAATTCATCCGATAAGGACTATAGTTTCCATGGTATTTTAAGCGTGCAACAAAATCGGGTAAAATATCATCAAAAACAAAATTAGAATTGCGATCAAATTTTACAAATGCTAAGTCATCATGCGATGTCCTTCTAATTTATATAGTGTTATTGAATAATATTAAACACTAGTTTTTCGAGTAAAATATAATTTTTAAAAAAAATTTACTGGGTCGGACGCGGTCTAATGAATAGTTGAGACAATGTTTACGTAAGCAGCACCCAAGTGAATTACTTCACCTGGCATAGACGCGACCGCGTGAGAAGCAGCTGAGAGCTACTTCTCACGAACCAGTGATTTCAACGGGCCCCTCATACACAATAATTTGAGTTTTAATGTTACCAAACGAATTGTTTACGCGGTTTGCTTTAAAAGCTGTCGTTGCCGCGTAAACAAACGGTCTCTTCATCCTTATAGTCCCGACATAATAGGAAACTCAAACAATAACATGCGCGCATACTTAATCCAACCTTTTGCACTTATTTATACATTTTTTAAAATTCTTTTTTGTACATATACATATCAAATAAGAGAGGAAAAACTACAGGTCATCCTATAAAAGTTCAACTTCCCCCTAGAATCCACAACACTAGATCTAGACAAAGAAAATTAAAAACAAAGAGAGATCACATCTAAAACAAAACATTAAAAAAAAAGTCTAAAAAGAGAAGTTACTAGGCTCACTAACCTACTTGAGTGAGCACTACAAGCTATATCATCTAGAAAATAGACCTCTTACCAGGGGCAAATACAAATATAAATGTTATTTCTTTCTACTAACTAGTTAGTGTGTAAATTCAATCAAGGCCATCCAATTTTTTGCCACCAAACTAGAGGTCACTAAGTGCTTCTCTTGAGTTTTAATTCATAGCACATTTTTTATTTGTGAGCTTTATATAAGCACCACGAGCCTAGGTTGCTCTAAAGAAACCTAGAGAGTCGAGATGGCAAAAAAGCTTGACAATGAAAAGTTATATGTAATAAAAGAATACCTTTGAGAGATAGAATACAAAGACCTTTATGACCCAATAAATGCAGTTAAAATGTATCTTATGTCTGACATCATAATACCTAAAAAGTTTAAGGTGTTTGAGTTTATCAAATATATCGCGCACCCGACATCGCGAAAATGTTTAAAAATTAAATTTCACAGAAAAAATAGATTTCTGACATCTCGTTTTTAGATGAGAAAGGTCTTATTTAAAGAGTTGTTATCTAGTACTATGGTCACTAGAAACTCTAACTGATCAACAGAGATTCTATAGTGCGAGACTAATTACACAAAAAATAAAATATTATTAACCTTTAAGCGTCCTACCTGATGTGGGCTGCATTGCTGGTTTTGTCTTAAATTGCTAAGAGTTTGTTAGATTATGCTACCGATGGCCTCCTTGTAATATTCCTAACTCTAGCTCTAATGAATATTCAGATACGAATATTTTTAACTCTGGTGTTGGTAAATATTACGTAAGAAAAAAAACATGGTATTCTTGACTCTAGTGTCAATGAATAAACCGGTAAAAATTGAATTTAAAACAAAGCATACATATTTTTATATTTTTTTGTTATTTTTTATATTAAAAAAAAAACATGTATCGTATGCTAGATTCACATTTCACAGTAAAAATCCACGGATTAATTATATAGTGAAATCATTAAAAAAAAAACATAAGGAACTCACAAATAAATTCAGAAAGGCTTAAGAATTTTTCTGGAATTTTTTTGATATAAAAAAAGAATTTATTTGAAATAAAATAAAGGAGATTAGACATAAAAGTGTGTTTTGCCAAACACACATTTGACCCAAAATAAATTAGGCCGGCTGGCCTGAAACCAGCCTTAGCTTTTCTGTGTTTTTTTTTTATCTGAAGGGGTGGGATTTAGCTCTATCAACCTTGAAATCTAGACCCAGCCGGCCAGCCTCGTCATTGCCCAAGCCAGTGACCCGACTGGGCAGTAGACACACTGGTGAACTGATTCACGCGTGCATGCATAAACCGGTGAATTATATTTGCATGCACAGTGACAAGTTAATTAAATTTGCAAAAGCAGGGTAGAGAAGAACTTACCCGCTGGAGATGAAGACGTGAGGTTGCTTGATGCACTCTCTCCTCTGTTTCTTCTTCTCTTCTTCTGCTCTTTCTTCTTTGTCTTTCTGTCCTCGTTCTCAGTCTGTTTCTGCTCTTTTTCTGTGTGTTGTCCGCGTTTTTTTTTCTCTGCTTTGTTTGCCCACTGTGTTTGTGTTCTGGAGATGAAGGCGAAGCTGGGGTACGTTGGCTTTCTGTTCTTTTCCCCTATTTCTGTCTCGTTTCTTCTCTCTAATCGTCCCCTTCTCTCTCTACTGCTTTTTTTCTTGTTCACCCTCTTTTCGTTCTTGGTGTTTCTGTTTTTCTCTCCCCTCTTTGTTCTCCCTGTCCTGTGCTTCCCCCCGTCCTCTCTGTTTTTTCACCCGTTTTCTGCTTTTTCGTCCCCTGGTCTTCCTTTTCGTCCCCCATATTCTGTGGCCTTTCTCTGGCTTTTATAAAGCCAGAGAACTCCATACGTCCATGCCTCAGTAACTGCCTGCATCGTGGGGGCGAGAGAGATCGTGGGCAGCTGAGACGCAAGGGAGATGAGCAGTTCGTCTAGAAACGGCGCCGTTTTGAAATATGGCCATTTTCATTTTGGTCACTGAAGTTTTGAAATTATGTAAGCAAGCCCCTGGGTAAATTGTAATTGGACCCTTTCATTTTAGCGCCATTTACAAAATGGTTCTTGAACTTTAATTTCCTGCAATGTTAACCCGAATATGCCCCAAACTTTGATATTTCTTCAATTAAGCCCCTGATTTCATTAATTAAACTAATTCAAAGTTCAATTAAGTCTCCAAACTTATCAATTCTTCAATTAATCTCCTGATTTCATTAATTAAACTAATCCAAAGTTTAAATAAAATCCCCAAACTTTCAATCTATGTTGTCTTGACCAAAATTTCAATTTATTTTTCATTTATTCATTTTTATTTTTATTTTTTAAAAGTTAAAAAATTAGGTTATGACAAAATACAATGGAAAATAATATCTCATGACATATCTACTAATATATTATAACAAAATGGCAAAAGGAGTCCATGACAAGAAAGTTCTGATTCACTTTTTTATAAGAGTTTAAGCAAAGCAGCACTCAGTTAGTACATGAATTTCGACAATAACAAAATCTAAAAGTGGAGGGATTTGGTAAATTCTCTTGTGACATGTGTACGGGTATATTACAGTAAAATGGCTGAACTAGTCCATAACAAGAAACTTCTCATCTGTTTTTTTCATGAGTTTAAACATTACAATACTAAGTTGATAAATGCATGTGGACAATATCAAGATTCGGGGATGAAGGGATTTGGTAGATGTTTTCATAAAGAAGTACAAGTTCAATATGTATGTGGATTCAAAATGTTTCAATAATAAACGTATTCTTTATCTTTAATATTTATTTAAGTGTGATTAATGAGCTTAGAGTGAAGATAAAGTCCTTCATACAAAAATATTTCACAAGAGAAATTTAAAGTGATTATAATTATAAGGATTTGTGTTGCATCAAAGCATTATTTATAAATATTTTTGGTCAATGCTCTATCAAGACTGAATATTAATTAGAGCTTTTAAGATCGGTACATATTATGTTTTTTTACTTTATGAAATGAAATAATTGTTTTCATAAATTAAGGTATAAAAGATACTTTAAACTATCATGTAAGTGCTTATTAATAATAAGTACATTGAACTGAACCATATTAGGATTTCATATAAAGATATTACTTATTTCTATGAAAAAACTTACAAGAAAGTTGTATAAATGATCTTTAAATTTGAGATCATTAAGTTATTTTATATAGAATGTCACGGTGACCATCCTTCAAGATTAGGATCTTCAAGTGTGGGTGAAAAAAATATGAAATTCTTATCTTTTATCAGTTAAAAAGGTTTGGAGTTACCACCTAGTACTTTGATCATCAGGAATCCTAATTGGTTTTCAGAGTCTAATTAAGAGCACTGGTTGTGTATAGGAAGGACAATATAAACCCTAGTACACTCTACCTAAAATAAGTTGCATTGCAATTTGTCTTATTATTAAGGTAATGTTATGTTTTTTCCAACCATTTGTTTGTCTATTGGTTAAAAGTCGATTTACTCTAGTAGAGTGCATCATGACTTAATGGGTTATATTTAACCATTCTAAAGTCCAAACATAGTTTTTTTTTTTTTTGTGTTTTTGTTTCTTTTGATGTTTAGAAATATACCTTACATATAAGTTCATAATCCTTGATATTAAAATAAACAAATTGATTTTTTTTGGTGTTTTTAAAATATAAGCCAAGTTCTTATGGATTTAATAAACTTGTTATCAAATCCAAATATGCATGCAAAGTTATATAAAAACTATTTTTTTAATTTTGGAATTTTTAAAAAATGCTAAATCATGCCGTGTATTTTTTTAATGCAAATATGATATTTATTTGATAGACTTGGTCATATGTAATAAAAAATAAAATCGTATTTTTTTAAGGAAAGATTCTTTTTTTTTTTGTATTTTATATTTTAAAGAAAACTAGTTTATTTAATACCTTAATAGCATTTCATGTGCATGTAACAATCCCAAATATTAAATAATAAGGAGCAAAATAAAGGAAACATAAAAAATTATTGCGAATAAGTCACTTAAAGACATGAAATTGAGTTAATTAAAAAAACAAGGGTCATGTTTGGTAAACACTTAAAAAGGAAAAGAAATAAAGCTCGAGAAATCAGTAGAGTGTGTTTGCCAAACATACCCTTAGCTAAAAGTCAGAGGTTAAAAGTTTTTTCTTAAGACCATGTTTGACAAACACGTTTTAGAAACATAAAAATGCAAGTTTTCCTTTCGAAAACTTTTGGTATGCACTCTTAACCCTATTGGACTCAACCTAAAAATGTGGTTTGGCTTCCCAACTTGAAGCCCAGAGCCCAAAAAAAGACCCATGCATAGAAAATAAAGAATAAAGATCAAAAGAATTTTTTTTTTTAAATCTCGTTGAGAACACAAAGAACAAGTGAAGAAACCCAAAAACCAAACTGTAAATTTTGACCAAATCTTGTAAAATCAAAGGCACAAACATGGAGTATAGAATTTTATAACATAATGATATATTAAATAAGAAAAACAAACCAAGAATGACTTGAAATCAAACCTGACAGCTAAGAACATAACCTTGATATTCAAACTTTTAATGATCAATTAGCCCAAACCAAGTAGTTAATGGATAAAAAAAAGGGAAAAGAATAATACATATAAGTTTAGGCTTCAATCGAAGCAAATTAGAAAGGCCAGAAAAATCAAAGCATAAGAAATCAAGAAAAAAAACTCAATAACATTCAAAGGGCAAGAACCTAGAAATTCAATAAGAACCCATAAAAAGTCCTAAAACCTAAAAAAAAAAAAGAAGCTAAATCCCCATAAACAAGTCTTAAACTTACCTCAAACATGCTTATGCTGGCCTACTAAAACTAAAAGAAATCAGGTACAAGAAAGAAATCAAGAACTTATCCACATTACCAATAAAAATTCAAAAGTAAACTTCTGAGATCCTTGAACACTATTACATAGTTTTAGCATTTTTTTTCATCATCTATAATATTTATCAAAGCTAGAATAACCCTAACATTATGCCAAAGAGTAAAACGATTCATAATTTAGGCAAATCAAACATCAATGCATTTAACCAAAATAAAACCAAGTGATCAACCTAAACTTCAAAACATCAAAATTAACATTCTAACATACTAATTACATGTTTTTAATAATCCAAGGACATCAAGTTATATACTTAAAATTGTCTTGAACTTACTTTTCTTACAAATGCATATTAAATCTAAAAACGATAATATACTAAACACAAATTCTATATTGAAATGAAATCAACAAAATCAATTAAAGAAACAAAATATAAACATGGAAGACATTAAAGGAGAGGTGTGCCTATTGGGCAACCTTATTTCACCAAAGTTTTAGGTATGCCTTCTTAAATAATGCATTTTTTTTATTTTGTTGTTTCTTTCCCTTTATTCTCACTTTAAATCCTTAACTTGTATGGACCTTTTCTCTCTATTTACTCGAGAATTCTTCTATATTTTCTATATTTTTTCCTCCTTATTTTCTCTTTATAATTTTCTTCTCTCATGGACCTACCTCTTGCTCAAGAGCAATTACTTTTGTATAAGCAAACGAAAATTAAAAGTTGTAAAACCATGATGGTTTCACCAAGAGGTTTTATGGAAGATTCTTATGATTTTGTATGGTGCCTAGTCTCCTTTTTATCCTCTTATAAACTAAAATCAAGCATAAAAAATAGCGTTGGAGCTATTTCTTTCATGGTGATTTTGTTTTTCAGTCATAATTGATTAGGTTGGGTACCTTGTCAAACTCATTGTAGGGATTGGGATATAAACAAACCATTAATAATCCTAAATCATGTAGAGGGGATGTAGATTTACTCTTAAGAACAAAACACACTCGATTTGGAGTTTTGGAACTCCACATTCATTGATCGGAAGGTTAGCCCTCGATCAATTTGAATCCACCAATACAAAGGAGGCTAACCATGGATTAGATGTTGTCATGTTCATCATGCCAAAAAAGATAGAAATGTTTGATGAGGATAGTTGATTTTTATAGAGAAAGAGTTTCTCAATCAATTAGTGCCAATTAAAGTCTTTAAGTGGTCAGAAAAGCCATATTTATACGCTCAAAAGTGGCATATCAATCAACCCTTTGACTGAACAAGAAGAAGAGATAATGACTGAATAACGTGTAATTTATCTTCTTGATTAAAGTTCGAGTGACACGTTGCTTGTCTAAACTCTAAAAATTAGGGTTTTTAAATAGGATTTTGAAAATTTTCAATTTGGTCCATATCTTTTCAATTTTAGCATATGCATATTTAATTGACCTAAAAACTTCTCAATTTTTGCAATTGCATCCCTAGAAACATTGATTGAGATATTTTAATTCTCATGCCTTTTAGAAATTACTCCTTGGTTTCCAAATTATTCAATTTGACCCATGTTTCTCATCAAACTTTCAAATTGTTCCAAATTAACCCCTGATTTAATAAATTTCATTCTCTGGATTTCCACGCCTTTTGCATCTTGGTCCTTGATCTTAAGATACTTTAATTTGGCCCTTAATCAACCTTTAAACTTCAAATTTCTTTCAATTAAACCTCTTATTGCACCAATTTAGTTTTTTAAAGTTTTAATCTAGTCCCTTTTCTTCTAATTATTTTGGATTAACCTGAACTAGGCCTTCAAAACCTTTTAGAAGTTTAATTAAGTCCTTACACTTAATTAATTCCTTTAAATTTTGTCAAATTAACTTTCAAACTTATTTTTTTCCAATTAAATCTTTAAATAATTTAATTAAACCTGTTAGAAGTTTAATTAAATCCTTAAACTTAATCATTTCTTCCAATTTTGGTCAAGTTTAGATTTCAGCCTCAATTTTCTTTTTATTAAGTCTTTCTTTTCTTTAGCCTATCTTGTTAAAATATCATAACTTAACTATTCTTTTAGCATTTTGATTTGTTGCAGATCGAGAGCTTATCTTCTCATGTCCTGAAAATATTTTTGAATTTTAAATTTCTGATTTTTTAAAAAAATTTAATAAAACAAAGAAAAATACGTATTTTTTTATAAAATAATTTTGGGGAATCCAAAATTGGGTTATGACATCGAAAATGTTATATTTTGATCTTGAGTATACATTACATTTATCAAAGATGATAAATAGGTAGATATTAGATATAATATAAACTATTTAAAGGTATTTTAGTAATTAAAAGAGGGGGAAAGATCTAAAACTTATAAAAAAATTGTCACCTAGTATTATGATCAGTAAGAATCCTAATGGTCATTCAGATTTCTAAGGTAAGGAATTGGTTATACTAGATGGAAGATACTCACTCTCAAATATCATACCTAAGATATTCATTGTTACTTGTCTTTTATTCTTAATGGTATGTTGTGCTTAATATCATTGGTCTGTCTATATGGGTGATAATAAGTTTATTACAATGAGTTCAACCTTGGGTGTACAAGCTCAAGCTTATCCTTTATAGGATCAAATCATTTTGTCATTCTCAATTAATTGGTGAATTGACATATCTATAATCAACTACTTTTGATCAAGACATATGACCATTAATAGTCTATTAGGAAATAATGGTGAATAATTGGATGAGTCTATATTGGACTTAGTTAACCTAAATCGAATCATAAGAAGAATTGTTGCTAAATATATGTTTAAGCAATCATGGTTCATGGATAACGATCAATGAAGGTTCATATATCATAGGGTGTGTTGTTATTAACAGTCACATTGATTATTTAGCTTTAGGCCCCGTTTATTTGCTGGAAAGTAGTTTCTTTTTGAAAAGTGAATTCCAGGAAAGTGAATTATTTTCTGATGTTTGGTAGTGTAATGGAAAATAAGTTGGAAAACACTTTCTAGTGTTTGGTTATGTCATGGAAAATGAGCTGAAAAATAACTTATTAATATTTTATTTTTCTCAAGTTTGTTATAATAATGAGGAAAAAATCTTCCAAATTAAAAAGTTGAATGAGAATGAAATTGAAAAAAAAATAATTTCATAAATTATCTCAAATAAAATAAATAATAATCAAAATAATAGAGATCAAGTCTAAAAAATAAAATAAATAAAATTTGAAGAAATTAAAATAATAATAATTAACATTTCATAAATTATTTCAAATAAAATAAGTAACAATCAAAAGAATGAGGATCAAATTTGATAGATAAAAAATTTCAATAAAAAAATGATAAGGAAAAAGTAAATAGCAATTATAAATATGAGGACTAAAGTTAATATAAAAATTAAATTTTAAGAGATGAAATTGAAAAATAAATATTCAAAACAAAATATATATAACAATCAAAAGTTTGATAACCAAATTTGATATAATCAGTAAATAATATGACATCTCTAAATTTTTCACAACTTCTGGAAAGTGTTTTCCGCCCAAATTTTCCTCTGACTGGAAAGTGTTTTCCGTTGACCAACTTTTCTAATGGCAAACAAATACAGGAAAGTTTGGAAAGTAGTTTCCCGGAAACCACTTTCTGGAAAACAAACATGGCCTTAGAATGTTGCCCCTAATTAATATTTATGCACACCATTCGATGAAGACTCGTGTTTGCATAACTATTGTCAATGGACAATTGTTCAAGGTTAAGATGTTTACATCACGCATGAATGTGTCACCTTGATACCCCAATTGACACCTAAGAGTAATGACCTTTAAGAGTTCATTTATGTTAGGGATTATTGATGGGTATTTGACTTATGCATTTTAAAAGAAGGTTTGGGCTTGAAAAAAAAACAAATATAAGATGAAGGTGTTACTCTTAATCAATGACTTATTATTGTTTATTTACTTTAAATATTGTCTATGAATAACATATTAACATTGAAACTTTTCTCAGGAAAGTAAACAGGCAAGATTTATAACGAAGAAAGGATTTGTTAAAATATTTGAATGTCGGCCCTTTGAAAGTCTTTTAATATGGGTCAAATCCTTAATGAGTTTTATAAATAAGTTATAAAAACTAATAAAAATACATGTATGAGTGTGAACATTATAAGAACACAAACTTATGTATGAATAGCATAAAAGAATGATAAATAACATAAATATAAACAAGATTCAAGCTTAAAGGATTTGGCCTAGATGCTCTAAAATCAAAAGACTTCGAAAACATATTGAATACATTTACAATGCACTTTCATCCACAAACACATCATGTGAAAAAACACATAAACAAATTCAAATGTCCACATACATATGCAATCAATCTTAAAGCTTATTCAATCTAAAACATCTCATCACAATACACATCCAAGTCAACCATAAAAAATCATTAAAAAGATATTTAGGGTTTAGAATAGACCTTCTAAAGTGGCTAAAACCAGGCTAAAAAGGTTGGAATAGTGGTTGAAGGCTGGTGGACAAGGTTGGAAAATTTAGTGATGATAACGCGAATTGTGTGGCGTTATTGAAGTAAATTGTGAGTAGAGGAAACATGTGGCTTATTTCAAATGAAACACCACTTCTTCCTTTTCTCAATAGTAGTGGTGGTGTCGATCATCGCCAACAATAAACGGAGATCTGATCGTTCAAAGTTTGGTCTTTTTTCCTTTTAATTTTGTTTTTTTTCCTAAACATCTTAGATTGTAACACACAATTAAGCTTAGTGGTGGGAAGGGGAGGTGTATGTCCTAGTTTAAAAGAATCACCATTTTTTCCTAATGGCAGTGACGGTGTAAATCACCATCAGTTGGTGAGAGAGATTCAGCGCTTGAGAGTTTTGTCTGACTACTATTTGTTTCTCTATAAGCTTCTTTTTTTTTAGGTTTTTTTTACAAGAAAAAAGTAGTAAAATTATTCGGAAAGATGAGTGAGAGGTTATGATTGTTGTTGTGGTGGATGAAATTGTTATGGTTGGCTGAAATCCAGTGAGGTAGGTTGAGAAGATGTTAGGGATTTTGTGTGGTTGCTTTCTCAAATTTCAGCTTCTTGGTGCCTAGGTTGTCAACTGGAGAGGATTAGGGTGTTTTTTACTTTTCTTTTATTTCTCTCTTTCTCTTTGTTTTTCTCTCCATATATTGGCTAAGATTTCCTACACATTTTCCCTTTTATTTATACTACTCTTCTTAAAGATATGTTTATTTTCGATTATTTATTCTAAGAATATCCTTATTGTATATTTTTAGTCCTTTAATGATCTTGTTTTGCATTTTCAACCACTTGTCAATTTTGCCCCTGTTTTGATTTTATAAATTTTTATATTTTGATTTTTTTTCTAATAACAAATTTAACATCATTTTTTTAATGGATGCGTTAATAGCTAATTACATCTAAAGCATATTATTGAATTTTGATTTTTTAAAAAGACATTGAAAATTACTAAATGGGCACAAATGTCTCGAAAACATATTTTTAAATTTTTAAATTTTTTTATTTTTTTGAGAAGACATCAACAAGAGAAAAACTAAGTGGAAATTACAAAATGAGCATATTAATGGCCAAAATGCATTGAAAACACATTGTTTTAGATTTTTTTAAAAAAGTTTTTGTAAATATTTTGGAATTGAGGGTCAAAATTGGGTTATGACATATACATCTATCAAATCAAATATTTGAAAGGACATAATTATGAAAACATCTAACCTTTGTAAGTATTGTTTTAAAAAAATTAATTAATATAAATTTTGAAGTATAGTTTACCTTTCTATAAGTGTAACATCGTTACATTGATAAATAATAATCACATTGGCTATAATAGCATGATGTTAATAAAATAAAATAAATCGATTACAAAATATAATGTAACATAATGGAAAGCAAATTTCTATAAAGTAAGTGTCACGTTATGTAATGCCCATTTTTTAAAACCTCGGTGTTTGTTTGATTGCTTTTTCTGAGTGTGTTAGCTCTATTAGGTTCAAAACACACAAAATTGCACAAAATTTATTACCAATATACAATGATGCATGGCTAATATTTTTCATAACTAGAACCTTTATGTGACTATTTATTGATCAATTACATGTTTATTTGTTATTGTTAATTTCCTCTCTTGCTAGTTTTGATATTTTTTTGTTATTTTTTTTAAATTTTTCAGAGTCCAAAGATATCACAAGGCCATAATTCTCCAAGATAGGGATTTTATGTTTTTTTATAGCTCTGAAATGCATGTTATGTGTTTTAAAAACTCTTTTGCATGTGCTTAACATATTTTATTTAAGTTGTATATTAGCCATATTTTTATTTATTTATCATGTCATTATATGAATCTACTTGTTCATTTAAACATATACATTCATTATTTTAAGATTAACTCATTTTTAAGGTCATATAAAGAGCATTCGCATAGTTTTAACATCAAAACATGGCCATGATCTTCTTTTTTTGGCACATTTTTCAATGTTGAAATGATGAAAGTGCATTATTGTAAGAAAAAAAAGAGGTTGAATTTTTCTTCAGGTTGTGGTGGATCATTAAACTGTATTTTTCATACTAAAATTGCATTAATATAGAAAGAGCTAAACAAATAATTATATATTTGATCATTTTCCTAACTTTTAGATCATTAATATGCATATTTTAATATTGGTTTTCATGGTCAAAATTGCATGAAACAAGTCTTTTAAGTAATAAAATCATAACTATAACCTTTGTACACATTTTAATTCATCGCAATTTCTAATTTTTGAGAATAAAATACATCATCTCATGTAATCTCATAAGTGTTCTAGTTGCTGTATTTTTTGTTAACACTCATTTGTTCGATTAAATAAGGTTATGGTTAGGTGCATTAGATCCTCTTATAGCTTTATATGGTTTGGGCTTGTTCCATTCTTTTAAGTTACTAATGCTTTAGTTTTATTTTGTGTATGTGAGGGTTTGATCTGAACTAATACATATGAAATCTTTACTTTCATTGAAAGCTTGCTTTCTACTTTAAAGAATCTAATGGGAAAACCTAACCCTCCATTGTAATTGTACAACTTGGTTGAGTTTAATATAGCTTACACTAAAACTATAAGGCATTGTCATGTGATATGAGTAAATCTCTTATCAAAATCCAGATTCTAATATTCATTGTGGTATTTATTTTCACCAATGAGTGACATGAATAGTCAATAGATCACTTGAAACTTATAATTATACTAAGGTAATTTAAAATAGGTATAAATAAAAAGATATTTCATAGTTAGCGGGTCCAAGGGATTTTATTATACTCAAATGTATGCAATTTATAGTTGATGGCACTAAATAATGGCTCAATTATTGAATTAAGTTAAGTTCTAATGTCAATGTTACATTTGGTGAAAAGTACGACAATATCAATATGGTTTTGAAAGTACTAATTCAAAATGAAGCTATTACGATCTTGTTAGAGTTTTGGGACCTTGTTTGTAAATGTTTTGCTAGGTTTTTTTGAAACATATACATTTATAAATTTAAAAAATTACGGGAGTCCAAGAATCCTGTTAGACAATTTAGGATCTTTTAGGGTTTATGCGAAGATTACCTAAAGATTAAATCTTCTTTTAAGGTTTGATCAACTTCTTCAATGATGGGTTATTGTAAACCAAAGTCATCCAAGTATCTGGCTTCTAACAATAATCAACACGAACCACCAATCAAAAATCTCTTAAAATCTTTTTTTAAAGAAAGAGATTATTATGTCAATGAGTGCTAGCTCTTTTTGTTCTATAACTTATCTAATTTCTCTCTATTAAGAAAATATAAGACATAACATTCTATTTATAGGAAAACCCAATAACCACATAAATGATAAAATATCAATTTTCCTCATTGAATAATATCAAATATATTATTTCAAGATAATTTTTATAATTTTATTTAGTTATGTCCTACTTGATTATTCTAGGTCTATAACTTTAATTCATTGTCATTTTAGTTCTTAATTTCTAAAATTTATATACAATCAACACACTGTTACGTGAGTTTTTTCATAAACACATGTAATCTTTCCATATGAAATCCTATGTGAGTCAATTCAATATACATATCATGTGACAAACACCTATATATTAGTTTCAGGTATTTCTCATACCTTAACTTATAAAAATAAATGCTTCTTTTCATAAAAAAAAATATGATATGTATCAGTTTCAACGACTCTAATTAATGTCAAATTTTAATAGAGCATCCATTAACATTTACGAATAATATTTTGATACAATTGGAATCTCATAATTATAACAACTTTATAATTTTCTTTGTAAAATATTTTTGTCCCAAAATTTCATCTTTACTCTAAATTTATTAATCAAATATTAATTTCAAAATCAAACACATAAGAATATTAAAGATAAAGAAAACATTTATTAATAATAAATATATTTTTACATAAACAAAGTCAAATATTAAACATATTACAATATATTAAACACAAAAGAATTTTGAATATATTTTTTAGTATGAATGCAATTAAAAAGAGATTCAAATATTAAACATATAAAATAGCTATACAAGAAACATATTACACTAATAACAATGGTTCATAAGTAAACATAAAAAAAACTTCTAAGTTGTTTGAGAAAATAATATCTATTTATGTAAAAAAAAAACTTGACCGATATCATTTAATTTCAAGAAATATTTTAGGATTTAGTTTTTCCCCATATGCTTATATATGTTAGATATTGATTTTTATCAAATCAATATCATAAAATTTTCAATTTAAAAATAAATATGATAAAACTAATAATTTAAGAGGTTTCAATGTACCATCCTATATAAATATTTTGTTAAAAAAAACCATATTATATTTATATGAAAAGTGCACTTACATAACCTACCACGTCAAATTATAAAACATTTTATAAGAATTCTACAATTTCTTACTTAGTTCATCCATCTCTCAAGTTTTTAAACTTTTAATTTTTTATATACATTTATACCCCATAAAAATTTGAAAAAAATTAAGAATTTTAAATCTCAAAAGAGCCAAACCCTTCTTATCCAAAAAAGAATAATCAAAATCTTTATTTTTGATTTAAAATCTTATATAGTAATTGATACTTGGTTAAAATTTTTTCTTAATTGATATAAGATTAAATATTACTTAGTTATAAGATGGTTAAATAAATATTCAATAATGCTATTTCATGAGGAAAAAAACAACAAGAATAAATGATGAGAAAATTATAAGCCATTAGATTTAGGAACCCAACACTAACTTCCATGTTGATTGCATTATCCAATTATCCAATACCTCTTGACTTCTTTTCTAATATAATTTTGCTTATTGTTTATGAAATAGAATTGTTCATAAATCTTTTGACCTCATTGTTCTTTTCCTTACCGAAATAATTTTCAAACTCCTAACTAAAAAAATTTCTTTATATCATATAATAAAATTGGTATTAATAACTATCCTTAATCCATCTCTTATAAAGTTATGAAGCATAAGAACGACTAGTGGTCAGTTACAACCAAACTCAATATTTTTAATATAAAAAAAACTTGGTGTTTTGATGGTTACATTGGTGTTTTGATGTTTTTAGCAAAACCTCATGATTATTTCTTTCTAGTTTTAAATAACATGATTAATTGGTCAAACTCTAGTTAGCCAACAATGGATCTTTTTGAAGGTATGTTTCTTTATTAGAACTTAAATCTATCTAACACTGATTTGAGGGTTATTTAACTAGAAATAAAAGATACAACTAACACTACTTACCATAATAATATTGTGTTAGTCAATAAGATCACGTAGGTTATAACTGATTAGCTCAAACATATGTAGAACAATCTCAGGTAGAGTTGATCAAAAACTCTTTTTGGTCAATTTCCTAGAGAGCATGCCCTTGGATATATTTCAATAACAAACACTCTATTTGAAGTGTTTGGAAGTTCTTAAACACATTTTAAGTATCATATGTGCATACAACAAACACCACAACAAGCTCAATCTAATTTGGACATAATTGTATAAAATGTCTCATCTATCCCACAAGTATATAGGTATTCTTAAGCCAATTATATGACCCAACCATCTTATTTACAATCAACTCAACCTATGCTTGAACAATTTAGTGCTTCTCAGATTGCTTTCTATTAAGGCAATCTCAATACTTAGTATGTTGTGGATCAACAAACAAGCGAAGAAAAATAAAATTGAATTAACCCAATAATTAACATTTAAAGAACGAGCAATGGCTTAATTTTTTAAACCTAATATATAGAAATGTTGTTTAAGATGGTATGATTGACAAAGTTAGAAAGAAAAGAAAGATTTATATAAATAGTTATATGATCTTATATAAGAATTTATGATAAGTGTATTTCACTTATATTTTAAAAGATTTAGGTTTGTATGATATAAAAAAAATAAAAAATCATCTCTAACAATCAAATAAAAAAAAAGTAATGATAATTAATTGTGTTTATTTAAAAGAAAAATTAGAAAACTAACGCTTAATAACTTATGTTTAAATCTACCCTTTTAAAATCACAAAAAATTTTCAGAACTATTTTT